>Ga0210385_10001103_pt1 | contig 17098 bp, 15 predicted proteins | sample IncBWH26OmetaG_FD_160107 | JGI IMG/M metagenome (GOLD analysis project Ga0210385, IMG submission 160107) | Forest soil microbial communities from Barre Woods Harvard Forest LTER site, Petersham, Massachusetts, United States - Inc-BW-H-26-O ...
AGAACTGAATACGCGGTCAAATTCATCAGCGACACGTATTACGCTCGCGTGTACAACATTGGAGCGGCAAAAATTGGTGTTACCGACTACAGGATGCTCGTCGGCGAAAAATTGAAAACCGCGGGATAGCTTTACGAGTTCATGGTGGACCAATTCAACGAACGGCGCATGTTTGCGCTGGAAGTGGTTGTCGCCATCCTGGTTCTGCTCGACGTAATCGCGTTGCTGCGCGGTAAGTGACTAGGCGGCCTTCTGTCAAAATTCGCGGGACTGAACAGAGACGCTGGCGATGGAGTTATTGAAAGAGCGACCCGAGGAAGAGCCGCCCCGGAATTGCTGCTTATTGGGGATGGCAGCGTTTCTCAGCTATTGCTTATCGAAGACCTGCACGTCGTGCGTTTTTACGCCAGCCGCGCTAACGCCGCTTGAGTCGACGGTGGTGACTTTTCCATCTTTTGAAACGGCCACTTTGGATGTGCCCAGGAGTTTGTCGCCCTTTTTGGGGTCGACTCTTTTTCATGAAGCCACTGCTTGGTAAACGCCGTAAACCCTCGAGATATCCGGAATTGCGACGAGAACATACTTTGTAACTGCTGGAGAGGTTTATGGGGTAACGACTGTCAGCGTTAAGTTTTGGGCATGGGAGGGCGCGTTGGTGGCAGTGGCGGTCACGGTGACGGTGTAGTTTGTGGAGTGAACGGGTCGAGTAGAGGAGCTGGAGGTAGCGCAGCCGCTGATAATCAGGGGAATTGCCAGCGCAGTTGCGAGCGTCACAGTGCGAAGAATTTTTCGTCTTGGCGCCACTTGCTGCTGTTTGGTTGTTTGGAACAACAACGCGACCAGACCGAACGCCAGCAGGTAGATTGAGGCGAACCCGGCCTTGGGGATTCGCGCGTTGCGGAAGGCTGCGAATAAATTTGCCAATGAGCTGGTTGTCGATGCAGTCGTTGCCGCCGCGGGAGCTTGAATGGAGAGCGTAGCTGTTACCGGGGCGGCCGCGGGTGTAACGGATTGCGGGCTGAAGCCGCAGCTAGCGCCGCTGGGAAGGCCGGAGCAAGCGAAGCTGACAGACTGCTTGAATCCATTTGCGGGCGTGACGGTGAGGGTCATCGTGCCGATGGTGCCGGAGTTGACGGTGAGAGACGCGCCGCTGATCGACAGCGAATAGTCCGGTGGGGCAGCCGCAGTTGTGACAGTGATGGTGGCGACTGAGGAAATCGACGGCTGGAAATTTGAATCGCCGGAATATGCGGCGGTGATGGAATGCGCGCCCACAGAAAGATTCGCGGCGGTGAATTGCGCCGAACCCGCGCTAAGAGTTGCGGGGCCCAGTGAGGATTGCGAATCGAGGAACGAAACTGTTCCGGTGGGCGCGGCCGAGCCGCTGGCAGGGGCGACGTTGGCGCTAAGCGTGACGCTTGTGCCCGACGTTATCTGTGTGGCCGAAGCGGAGAGCAATGTGTTGGTAGTGACCTTACCCGGGACCGAGACGACGACGGCAATCACGGACGAAGTGGAGGCGGTGAAATTGGTATCGCCGGAATAGTTGATGGTGATCGAATGGCTGCCCACCGCTAAAGTGCCTGTGCTGAAGGATGCAAAGCCCCCAGCCAGCGTTGGGGCAGCCAGTTGCGTTTGGCCGTCGAGAATGGTGACGGTGCCTGTGGGCGTGACAATGCCCGATTGCGGCACGACGAAGATGGTTAAGTTCAAGGTTTGGCCGGTGGTAAGCTGCGCACTCGGCGGAGTGACAGAAATGGTGGTTGCGACTTTTGGCAGCGCGGTGACGACGACCGACACTGGGGATGAGGTGGATTCCCCGAAATTGGAATCACCCGAATAGGTGGCGATGACGTTGTACGAACCGGCCGCGAGGGAGGAAGTCGTGCACGTGGCGATGCCCTGGGAGTTGAGCGTGCCGACCCCGACGACAGTTGAGCCGCTGCTGAAAGTAACCAGGCCTGTCGGAGAGCCGCTGCCGGAGGTGGGAGCGACCTTGGATGTGAAGGTGACACTTTGTCCAGCATTCAACTGCGTAGACGACGCGGCGAGAGAGGTTGCAGTCGGGCCTGACGTCGTGGGCGCGGGAGTGAATACAAACACGGTGACCGAATAGGCGGGAAAGGTGTAGTTCACCGTATTCGAAACCACCGCGACGGGCGTTCCCGCGACGATTTGCGTGATGTTCGCGTGGGTATAGGTATAGACTGCGGCGGTCGAGGCGGGCTTGAAATTTGTGAGGGTCAAGGAAGTCTGGATGGCGCCGGTGGTTTTGTTGATGGCGACCACTGTGAGCGCGCCATCGGAAGAACGCAGGGCGGCGTAGACGGAAAGCTGGCTCTGGTCGGTGCTGGTGGAATTCACGGAGGTGTCGCCGAACTGGCTGCCCGCGCCATCGTAATTTCGATAGATGCGAAAACTGTAGGCCAGTGGAGCAGTGGGCGCCGGAACGTTCCACATATTGGCGAAATCAAGCCCCTGCGTGCCAAATATTCCAAGCACATCGGATTCCGTGAGCATGTCAACGAGGGGATTCGTGCCGCTGGCGAAACTATATTCGGAAATGGAAAGCTTGGTACCCGGGTAGTAGGTTTGAATCCACCCCTGAAAGCGCGGAATCAACTGCATAGGTGCATCGAAATAATATTGTTCCACCCAACTGCCGGAGTTGAAGGTGGGATCCCAGAGGGCGCGGGTGGATTCGAGTTCGGCGGCGTCCGTGGAGCCGCCGCCATAATAATGTTCGTCGAAATAGTCGAGGATGCGCTGGTTGTTGGTCTGTTGGTAAGCGGCCATCTGTTGCAAATAATATTGTCCCGCGTAGAGACCGCCTTGCTGCGACGGAGTTCCAATCCAGCCGCCTAGCGTGAAATCGACAGGACCGAAAACTTTCGCGGAAGGGTCGGTCTGCTTGATCATCGCGGCATATTGCTGGCCGAGGCTGATGATGGTGTCGTAATCGGGCTGGACAGGTTCCACGTCGCGATGCGTGTTGCTCCAGCCACCGGGTTCGTTGTCCAGCTGATAGTACGGAACGCCACCATTGGCCGCTATTCCGAAGGTGGAGATGAGGTGCTGGATCCAGCCTTGCTGAAGCGCGACAGTATTATCGATGTGGTTCGCGTAGATATTTGAATCGAGGAGTTGCGTGCCATCTGTGGCGATGCTGTTGCCGCAATTGTCGCCGTTGGGATGCACGTAAGGATTCGTAGATTGCTGCGCGCCGTAGACGGAAACGGGAAAACTACAGCTCCACGCGGCGGATTTATTGACATAAGGAATGATGGGAATGGTGAGCAGAGTGTGGGCGTTGGAGGCGGCCTTGTAAGTGTTGATCATCAGGTCGGCCGAGGCGCTGGGCGTGACCGTGGCTTCGCCGTTGCCGCCCATGAAATACCAATCGAAACCGGAGTTGCTGGAGTCGACTTGCCAGTTGTAACGGGTGGTGCCGTCGCCGCCCCAGCGGATGTTGGGGACTTGAATTTCCTTGGCGTAGGTGGCGTCGAGGCCATAGTTCGCCAAGCCGTAAATATCGGGATTGATGGGATGCGTGTTGATGTCGGCGTCGACGGTGAGCGTGGGCGTCGTTTGCGCAGCGGTTTGCGCGGCCAGCGAGAGCATGAGCGCGGCGACTAGGCAGAATGCGCCACGGTTCGCGGTGGAACGCATAACGGCTCCCAAATCCTCTGGGAAGGATTTTTGTTTGATTTGAATGGATGACGTTAGCGGGCGGAGTGCGAGGCGGCAATAGTACGGTGGGACAGTGGACGTCGAGACGGGGTTGGGCGGGCGACGCGATAGGTGCCGGAGAATGGCCCGCCTCGGAACGAGGGCCTACAACGGCGGGGAAACCCAAGAGCCCACATGCAACGGCGGCATGTGCGGCACCCTGAGGAGGACACATTAGGCGGGCCGATCGGGGTAGACTGCGTGAGGGAAGCGGAGATGGATGAGCAGAGCGCAGAGCAGGAGGACGAGAAGTGCGACTATGCTGCCTTCGGGTCCGGCCGAACCTCCAGTTAGCCAGCCGGGACCTTGGACGGAAGTGTTGAGGTAGCGGCCAACGCCGAGCAAGCCGCTGTCGGGCGTGCCGTAGAAAAAAGTTTCTGCCCAATCCCAGGCGGCGTGGAAACCAAGCGCGAACCAAAGCGTACCGGTGCGGCGAATGGTGAAGCAGAAAAGCCGCCCTGTGGCGATAACCTGAAGAATGCCGAGCGCGTTTTCTCCATGATTTGGGATGTGCGCAGCACCGAAGATGCAGGAGAGGAATACGGCGGCGTGCCAGAAGGTGATGCGGCGGCTTAATGTGAAAAGCCAGTAACCGCGAAACCCAAGTTCTTCACTGACGGAAACGGCGAGGAAAGTGACGGCCCATGCGAGGGCGTAGGAGTAAAGCGCGCTGCCGGTGAGAGAGACGGAATCGATGCGAAAGTGACCGGAGAGATAAAGGATGAGCAGGATCAGGGAAAGCATAATAAAACCCCAAAGAGCGCCTTCCCAAAATCTCTTGCCGAAGGCCTGACGGGGAGGGAGACCGTAATCGTCGAGCGGGCGATTTTCCATGCGGGAAACGATCCAGGTGGCCAGAACGATGAAGAATGCCATGATGGCTTTGGTGGGCAGTTCGCGTCGGATCGTGAAAACGGAGCTGTCGCCACCGAGAGCGTGCATCACCGCGAGGACACCAACGCCGGGCAGAAGAAAGCCGATAGCGACAAAGACGAGAAGGCGGTGGCGATCGGTGCGGCCCCAGCGCCTTGGAGATGGTGAGGCCGTGGCGTTTGGGCGATTTGCGGCGTCGGCTGGTGCGCGCGTGTTTTGCAATTCCTTACTGGAATTAAGATCGGATTCGTCAGTCAGAAATTAGGCTCCTGGCGATTGATTCTACGCGAACCCTCACTTGGGGCAGGCGTTTTACGGCGCGGCGCGCTCTGCCAGTGGAGCTTTGGCAAACCATTCTTCGAACCAATCGAAGGTGCGGACGGTGTAGTCACGGGAGTCGGCGGGTTTGCCGATGGCGTGGCCTTCATCGGGATAGACGACCAGTTTCACGGGCACGTGGAAAGTTTCCAGAGCGTGCCACCATTCGACGGATTGCTCCATGGGAACTTCGCCGTCGCGGTCGCCGACGAGGATGAGCGTTGGAGTTTTCACGGATTTTACGAAGTGCATGGGATCGCTTTTGGCGTAAATCGCGGGATCGTCGTACACGGATGCGCCGAAGAACGGAATCATCCACTGGTCGATGTCATTGAGGCCATAGTAGCTGAGCCAGTCGGAGAGTCCGGCACCCGCTACTGCTGCGGCGAAACGTTGCGTGTGCGTTTCGGCCCACATCGCCATGTAGCCGCCGTAACTGTGACCGCGAATGCCGAGGCGGTGGGTGTCGATCGGATACTTCTTCGAAATGTCGTCGACGCCGGCCATGATGTCTCGAAAATCGCCACCGCCGAAATCTTTCACATTAGCTTGCGTGAAGTGTTCGCCTTGGCCGTAGCTTCCACGGGGATTGGGGCACAGAGCAAAGTATCCTAACGCCGATGCAAGGCCCGTGAAGCGCGCATCCCAAGCGGACCGGCACGCGGCAGACGGGCCGCCATGCACACTGACGATAAGAGGGTAAGTTTTTGCGGGATCGTAATCCTTGGGCAGCATCAACCACCCTTGTACACGCGTGGCACCATTCATCCAATGGACGTTGCGCATCTCTCCCCATGCGGGTTTGAGGCCGGCGTTCAGATTCGTGAGTTGCTTCCAACCGCCAATCGGGCCAGCCCAAAGTTCCGGCGGAGTGCTGGCCGATTGGCGCACGACGGCGGTGATTGGCCGGCCGCTCGACGAGGAGTTCGTGGCCGTCCACACGGCGCCCGCAGGGGAAGCTATTTCTTCGCCCGTCCAAAGTGATTCAACCGCGCCACCTTTCACGCTAACGCTGCCGAAGCCGGCGTTTCCGTTCACGTTTTGCGCGAAGGTGATGAGGTCTGGCGCGGTCCATGCTAGCGCGGATGGAGACGATTTGATGTTGGGCGTGAGATTTCGAGCGGCGCCGCCAGTGATCGGGATCACGTAGATGTCTCCGCCGGTGGAACCTTCATCGCTCATCAACCCTTCGATGAATGCGACGTTCTTACCATCGGGGGAAATGCGCTGGCCGGCCATTTGCAGCTTCGGCTTGTAAATCTCGCGCATCTCGCCGGTTTGTGCGTTCACCAGATAGAGATGCGCGATGTACCAGTTGGCATCACCCGAGCCGTGCGCTGCTGTGGCGACCCAGGATTTGCCATCGGGCGTCCAGTCGTATTCGTAGACATATACGTCGGCAGGCATGGCTTGCGCGAAGTGGCCGGTGGCGAGATCGAGAGTAGCGATGCGTTGTTCGTAGTTTTTTTCGTCGATGACACCGGATAGTGGCGTCATGGGTTCCAGCGGCCCCGCGATGCGAGGAATTCCCTCGATGAAGAGAATGGCCAGCTTCGAGCCATCCGGAGAAAAGCGCGGAGATTCGACGTAACCTTTTAGGTCTGCGTGTTTCGCGACCCCGGTGCCGTCGGACGCCGCGGTCCAGACCTGCGCCGCGGGAACGTCATCGGGAAGATCGGCGATGAAGGCGAGGCGCTTGCTGTCGTACGACCACGCGACATCGCGGAGCGAGAGATTACTTTCCACAGATATGGATTGGGAAGTCCCGCCAGCGACGGGACTGACTATGAGTTTTCGGTCGGCGATGTAGGCGACTTGCGTGCCGTCGGGAGAGAGCGCTGCCTGTCCGATGCGCTTTGCGCGGGGCATGGAGTCCAAGAGCGTGTTGGCACGGGAGGGGGCGGCGGGTTTTTCTTGAGCGCAGAGTGGAGAGACGAGGAACAGCGATACGATGGCGAAGAGAATCGCAAAATGTTTTGGTGCGCGGGGGCGCGCATAGGCTGAGGTGATCGAGTTCATCGCAGCTCCTTCGTGAAAAACGGCATTGGTAATATACATGAAGTGGAAGCGCCGGCTGGCAGAACGGTTACACGCAGACGAACGCGTCTACTTGACGTCGTGGCTACAAGGGTTGCGGGACATGGCAATGAATGTACTTGTGTGGATCTACGGTTTGTCTTGGTCGGAGGCGGTGCGGGAATTTCTCAACCTCGAGATGCTGGCTGGGAATAGTTGCAAACTCTACAGGCGAAGCAGCGAAAACCGTCCAATATTGGACAGCCCCAACCGATGAGCATGCACGTTGCTAGTGCGCCTATCTGCGAATGCTCGCCAGGCAGAAGGTGTTTGCACGTGCCGGTGATGGTTCTGGAACCTGAAGCGCGGTAGTCTGAGCAAGCCATCGAGCTTCCACTCTTTTTTAGCGCTTCCAGCAAATCTATTTTGTCTTTGCGCGCATGGCGAACCGCGACACGCAAGCGGTAGACCTGCTGCGAGGAAAGGAACGATCTTCCGCGCTTCACGGTTGGCTCCAAAAGACCTTTCTGTTGCAAATCCCAAAGAGTGGCCTCGGGGAAACCGCAAATCTGGACGACTTGCTGAAAATAGTAGTAATCCGCCATGGCTGTGCATGTTCTCCTCTATAAGTTAGGGGAGGGGGCAAAGCTCCCCCCTCTTGCTTCGACCCAAAAACCGGGGGCTATGCCAGTGCAGCGAAGGCCACTTTGTGGAAAGTGGAATATTCCGTGTCCAGATTCCTGGCGATGGGCTTTCCCTCCGTGTATTTCTCAACGAACTTTTCGACTTTGGGATACAGTTCGCGAACGTATGCTTCCGCGTATTCCTTGTTTTCCCACAAGCTGATAGCCACAACTTCCTTTCTTTCATGGGTGACGAAAACCAGTTGGTCCACGAATCCGTGCCGGTGCTTCAACAAGGGCAGGATTTCTTTTTCGAACCGGACCGGGAATTCCTTGGCGAGATTTTCTTTTTAGCCGCGGGGTGATATGACGCGCAAACATGAGTTTCTCCTTTTTTTTGTTCTTTGCTGGGAGGGCGGGGTGCTGAGTCACCTACGTCTTCCACCGGAAGGCATAGGATCGGGAGTTCGTTCCGTCCCACTTACAGTTAGCCTGAAAGCGCGAACAGGCGATACACCGGCAGTCACAGGGTGGTGTGTCGCGTGACCGTAAATGCCGGAACTGGAGCTGGCCAAGAGGGGTGGGGACATGTCGGAGAGGTCAGGGTTGTCGTACACTTTTGGTATGAGGGACTTGTGAGGGATGAAAATGACGCCCAGTGCCGCGGCTGGAACAAAATCGGGTGCCCTGGATTTCAAGAAATCGTTGGTGGAAACATTTGCGATTAATGAGAAGGCGAATCAACTGTTGTTGAGCCACGTTGCGGATGCTGCGTGGCAAGCGCCATCTCCCTCCGGCAACGGCCGTTCGATTGGCGCCATTGCTGCGCACATTCATCACGTCCGGCTGATGTGGCTTTCGGCGGCGGACAAGAATGGTAAGCATCCGGCGAAACTCGATCCGGATAAAGCGACGCGCGCGCAGGTGCAATCGTCGTTGAAGGCGAGCGCGGACTCCATTCGAGGGCTGATTGAAAAAGCGCTGGTCGATCCAGCCGGAAAAGTGCCGCACTTCAAGCCGGACGTGGTGGCGTTTGTGGGCTACTTGATCGCGCACGATTCGCACCATCGCGGGCAAATCACGATGCTGGCGCGACAGCTGGGCCACGCGGTGCCAACGCAAACGGGATTTGGGTTGTGGGAGTGGGGCAGTTTGTGGCGCGATTGCGGTTTCGGCAAATGAACAATCGTTTCCGGACGAACATTCGCATTGGTGTGGCTGTTCGGCGTCTGGTGGCGTTTGCGGGCGTAGCGCGCGGCCAGGCGCAAGCTCCGGCGGAGGGCGGGAAGAAGCTCACCTGGCACACGCTGGAATTTGCGATCGTAAAATTCAATGACAACGCGCCGAATTCCTGGAACATTTATCATTCGGAGAAAAAAGGCGTGCTGCTGGTGCGCTTGTGGAAACGTTTCCTCCTGGTGAACGTGCAGGACCAGGAAGTGTTCGACATCGACCCGCAAAAAATCAAAGTGTCGGGCGACAGCGCGGAATGGTCGCTGACGGACGTGCCGGACAAGCCCATCGACACGCCGGATTTTCTGGAAAGGAACGTGGGATCGATGGAGCGCATTCGCTTCCGGCTGGGGAAAAATGGCCACTTCCTGGAGTTGCAGATTCCGCTCGGAATGAACGGGCGACCGCTTTATTGATCGGGCGGATGAACTGATTTTTGCGCCGGCGTTTCTGGTGACATTTCGGGCTTCGCCGGCTTCAGATGCGTTTCGGGCGGCATGGGTATGTGCGTCTGGCCTACTCGATAGACGCCATAGAACCACGGAATTCCCAAAGCGCCAGACTCGACACCCACATTAATGAGGTCGCCTTCGTGGAAGCGATCGTAATCATCGGAATCGACAGCGAGGCGTTCATACCTTCGCCCTTCGCGCCAGGAATAGACAAACAGGCGGCGGGTGCCGCGCACAATTCCTTTCATCAAGTAGCGGCCTTCAACCGTGGTCTGATGGTACTCGACCTTGCCAGGAGAATCGAACTTCCCATTGATAAAGAGCGCGGCGGAAAGAAGGAATGGAATCGGAAGCAGGCCGGTGAACAAGTGGCGCAGGATTTCAATGTCTTTACGCGCGCGCGCCTGACGGTCGAGAAAAATCGCCAGGGTCAGAGCGGCGAAAAACACGAGGCCATAAAAAACGAGCATGGCGTCGAGGTCCAGTGGAGGATAAACCTGGCTGAGATAAGGAAAGAGCAGCGAGCCAGCCAGGAAGATGGCCATCTGGCGAAGAAGGCGGCGACGGAAAACAAATTCCGCGGCAGCTGAGGTCAGCCCACAATTGGGACATTGATCACTGGTGCGCGGAGACCCACAATCCAGGCAACGTGTCATCTAATGTAGTATACGGCGGGAGGAACTAACTCCCTGCGAGTTTCGCGAGCAGATCCCGATAGTGGCGCTGGGCTTGATCTTCACGAAGTTCAACCGTAACGCCCATGCCGAGGCCGGGTTCAACGCGGCGGACAGAACATTCCAGCCAGACGGGGCGATCGACGGCGAGGCGCGCGCGAAAACCTGCCCCAACCCAAAGTACATCGTCGGCCTCAATGAACATGCCGCCTTCGCTGATATCGCGTGTGCGGGCGCGCAAACGAGCTGAACCCCATTCGATCTCCACGACGGCCTGATAGCGGTAGCGAGGCGCTCTCCGACGGTCAGAGCTGCTTCCTTCCGATTCTCGCATGTTCATGAACGCGGCACCCTCAGGGTGATCAATGGCGCGCAAAGGTCGAACCCAGCCAGCGTGCCTCTTCCATGAAGATACGACGGGAGGCGCTACGATGTTTCAGACACCGAACGAGGATGTTTTGTTCCCGCCATTTGCGAGTTGGGCACATTCCCCAGGAACACAGGCTGAAGCCCATGCTACTGGGATGTGGGATAGAATTTGGCGATGGAAAACGGATTGCTGCGGCACTTGATTGCGGACACTTATACTTCGGAGAGCCTGGGGCAAATCAAGCGGGTCTTAGCGGAATACCGGACGCACGAGATATTGCCGGTGGCGAACGGATTGTTTGCGGCAAGTTCGAGCCAGGCGGTGGATTCGGTAACGGGTTATCAGAATGTGTGGGTTCGAGACAACGTGATGGTGGCGGATTCGCTTCGGCGGCGAGGGGAATTGGCTTCAGCGATCGCCTCCGCGGAGGGTTTTACACGGTTTTTCCAGAAGCAAATGCCGCGGTTTCGCGAAATCGTCGATGATCCCGTGCGGGTGTTGCGGGAAGACGCGAACCGGCGGCCGCATATTCGATTTACCGCGCAGACGCTTGGAGAACTACCGGAAAAATGGCCGCACGCGCAGAATGACGCGCTGGGACACGCGCTGTGGTTTCGCTATGTGCTTGCCAATACGGGAGCGCTGCCCATGAGCGCGGCCGACTACGAAATTTATGGAATTTTCCCAGCGTATTTCGGGGCCATTGAATATTGGCAGGACCGGGACAGCGGGGCGTGGGAAGAAGGACGCAAGATCAACAACTCGAGTGTGGGCGCGGTGGTGGCAGGGCTCGAGGAAATGCGAAAGCACCACGCGGAGGCAGGTTCCGGCGGTGCAGCGGATCTGGCTTGGCTGGAGCAACTGATCGTGAAAGGGCGCCATCGTTTGGACCGTACGCTGCCGTTTGAATCGCCACCGGAGCGCTTGGTAGATTCCGCTCTTCTGTTCCTGATTCATCCGCTGCATGCGGTGCCCGCGCGGGCGATGGAGGACGCCATCCTTAATCAGGTGCAGGCGCGATTGAAAGGAAAGATCGGGATCAAGCGCTATGCGGGCGATTCCTATTTCTGCCAGGACTATGATGAGTGGTTCGCGCCGGGACAGATGAGCACAGATTTCAGCGAGCGCCTGGATTTTCGCGATGCGCATCTGCAACCCGATTGCGAAGCGCAATGGTGCATCTTCGATCCGGTGCTTTCCATTATTTATGGACAGAGATTTCTGGCCAATCGAGCAGACCGGCGAAGCTTTGAGAAGCAGGTGCACTATTTTAATCGCTCGCTGGCGCAGGTGACGCCGCTGGGGATGTGTCCGGAGCTTTATTTCCTGAAGCACGGAAGATATATTGCAAACGTCCATACGCCGCTGGCGTGGACGCAGGCAAACCAGGCGCTTGCGCTCTACCTGATGGAAAAGTCCGTGGGAGAAACCATATGAATTGGAACGCCAGTGCCAGACTGGGCCTGGTCGTATTGGCGAGCATGTTTCTTGCGAGCGCAGCTTGCGCACAGGTGGAACGGAATTCGCTGGCGCAGACACCGCCGATGGGCTGGAATAGCTGGAACAAATTTGCGTGCAACGTGAGCGAGGACTTGATCAAGTCCGTTGCGGATGCCATGGCCACGAACGGAATGAAGAACGCGGGCTATCAATATGTGGTCATCGACGATTGCTGGCAAGTGGGCCGGGATGAAGATGGATTTATCGTGGCCGACCCGCAGCACTTCCCTTCCGGCATAAAAGCGCTGGCGGATTATGTGCACTCGAAAGGATTGAAATTTGGACTTTACTCGGATGCAGGCGCGAAGACGTGCGCGGGACGAGTGGGCAGCCAGGGGCATGAGTATCAGGACGCGATGCAATACGCGCGCTGGGGCGTGGATTATCTGAAATACGACTGGTGCAGCACTTTCACACGCAACGCCGAGGAAGCGTATTCGACGATGAGCAATGCGCTGTTGGCGACGGGCAGGCCGATCGTATTCAGCATGTGTGAATGGGGCACAGCGAAGCCCTGGCTGTGGGGAAAAGGCATCGGCAATTTGTGGCGGACGACAGGCGACATCAGCGACGTTTGGAGCAGTAAGAAGAAATGGCCGGATGGGAGCTGCTGCCAGATGGGCATGGTGGACATTGTCGATTTGCAAGTTGGGCTGGAATCCTTTGCGGGACCCGGGCACTGGAACGATCCAGACATGCTGGAAGTGGGCAACGGAGGAATGACGAACACGGAGTATCGCGCGCATTTTAGTTTGTGGGCTTTGCTGGCCGCGCCGCTGATTGCAGGAAATGATGTGCGCTCGATGGCGCCGGAGATTAAGGAGATTCTGACGAACAAGGAAGTGATCGCGGTGAACCAGGACAAAATGGGCCGCGAAGGCCGGCGCGTGGCAAAAAATGATGACGTGGAAGTTTGGGCTAAGGAAATGAGTGACGGGAGCCGAGCGGTAATCTTGTTTAATCGCGGCGCATCGGAGAGCGAAGTTGCCGTGACCTGGGAAGCGATCGGGTATCCGAGCCATCTTCCTGCGAAGGTGCGGGATCTTTGGGAGCACAAGGATGTTGGGTCGTTCACGGGAAGTTATTTGGCGAAGGTGGGTTCGCATGCGGTCGTGATGGTGAGGATTGCGCCGTGACGCCGTGAGCGGCGCGATTGGCTCACTTCGGGGGCTCCGTTCGGAATGACGGGATTTAGAATACGGAATAGGACGGACAACATGGTGATGGAGCAAGGAGAAAAGTATCGGGCGGGGCCATCGGATTTTTTGGCGGTGGAGCGGACTTTTCTGGCGTGGGTGAGAACCGGGCTGGCGTTAATGGCGCTGGGATTTGTGCTGGCGCGGTTCGGATTTTTTCTTCAGGAATTCAGTGTGATGCGGCCGGATGCGCATATCGCTTCCTATGGCTACTCCCTATGGTTCGGGACGACATTGATACTTTTGGGAGTGTTAGTTTCGGTGCTGTCACTGGTGCGCTACCTGCGACTGGTTGGCGATCTGAGGAAGGGAGCAAATTCCTTTGGAAACACGTCAACGCTTGCGGTCGCCGTGGCGATTTTCCTTGGTGTGCTTGGACTTGCCATGAGCTATTATCTTGTCGCCACGCGACACACGCCCGTCCAGAATCATTCCTCAGCGAAGGAGACTTCCATGGCCAGCACTTCCGAAAATGGCATTGTGAAACTCGCCAGCCAGCATTCCGTCGCCGATACGGTGGCGAAGCTGGAGTCAATTTTGCAGGCGAAGAACGTGAAGTTGTTCGCGACCATCGATCATAGTGGCGAAGCGGAAAAAGCCGGGCTGAGTATGCCCAACACGAAGTTGCTCATTTTTGGCAATCCCAAGGGTGGAACGCCGTTGATGCTGGCTTCACCAAGCGTCGCGCTGGATTTGCCGCTGAAAATTCTGGTGGCAGAGGATGCTGGCGGAAAGGTTTGGATTTCTTATAGTGCGCCGGGATATCTGCAGCAACGGCACGGGCTGCCGACGAACCTTTTGCCGAATATTGCAGTGATTGATGCGTTGGCGGCTAACGCGGGACAATAGACAGGTCGAAGAAAAAGCAGATTCCGCGCTTCGCTCGGAATGATAATTCTTTATTTTTCATCGATGCTATCGCGCGATCAGGAATGACAATTCGCTGTTTTTTATATTTTGCCTGGCGGCCTAGTAGACGGCGGGGTGTTTTGCGTTGGTTGCCATGAAATGCTCGATTTGGGCAACGGGCTGGATGCCGCCGCGGGCGCCTACGGCGGTGCAGTTGAGGGCGGCGGCGGCGCAAGCGAATTCGAGTTGGCGCTGCAGTGGCCAGCCTTGCAGAAAACCAAAAATAAAACCTGCGTGGAAAGTGTCGCCGGCGCCAGTGGTGTCAACAGCATCGATGTGATAGGCCGGGGCGTAGTGAAACTGCTGGCCATCCCATGCCAGAACGCCATCCTGGCCTAAGGTGGCTGCGGTTAGGCGGCAGGCGTATCGTTTGTGGACTTGTGGAAGCGATTGGTGAAGGTCGGAGTTGCCGGTGAGGCGCGTAGGGATGTCCCGGCTGGTGATCAGGAAATCGATGTTGGGCAAAAGGGATTCGTAGCCCGGATAAAGATCGTCGAGATCGGCGACGACGAGGAGGTTTGCTTCGTGTGCCCATTGCGCGGCTTGCGCGGCAGCGGCGGTGTCGTGGCCGTCGACGTGAAGCGCGCGCGCGTTGACGATCCATTCACGCTGAAGTTCCTCGGGGAAAAGCGTCAGGCGAGGATCGCGCTTCCAGAGCACGGTGCGTTCGCCGCTGGGATCGACGAGGATGAACGCTTGCTGGCTGTGACACTTGGGCGCGGTAAAAAGATGGGTTTCCACGGCGAGTCGCTCGAATTCCGTGCGGTGCAGTAATGCCGCGTGATCTTCGCCGAGTTTGCCGACGTAGCGCGTGCGCAGGCCCCATTGCTGGCAGGCGGCCATGGCGGAAGCGACTTGTCCCCCGAGGAGCGCGTTGGCGGAATGAATTTCTACTTTTGAGCCGCGTTCCGGGAAATGCGGGACGGGTATCAGGGTGTCGGTGGCGTTTAGGCCAACGCCGACTACGTCTGCTTTAGGGATAGCGGTCATTGGTGGCGAATGAAGTTTGCGTTGGAGCCAGTGTGCGAATCGAACATGGTAGATGAAGTTTACGTTGAGATCCTTCGTCGCACAAAGCGCCCCTCGAAATGACAGCGGTCGTCGGTTCGCAAAAAGGCGCTGGCATAAAAGCCAGCGCCACATTGTGTCAGTGGAAGCGGGTGGTGCGCCAAAGATGGCGCCCGCAGACTAGGAAGAGGAGAAGAATGGCGGCAGTCAGGATTAGTGCGGGACCCCAGTGGAAAGAAAGATGCGGGATGCGCGCGATGGCAGCGAACGCGACGAGAATCGCGGTGGCAGTGGCGGCCAACAGCCAATCCAGCGGCGTGCGGAGAGGTGGGCCTTCGTCTGAAGCTTGGAGTCCTGCAAAACGGGCGGCTACGTAATGGGCGGAGACGTGGTAGCGGGCGCTTTCGCGGTCAGCGGCTTCTTTCCAGTGCTTTTGTTCCTGCCCGGTGGCGGAGGAAAGGGCGATGCCGCCAACGCCCACCATCATTAATAAGGACCCGCCGATGACTTGTAGGTACGTAGCGTGGCTTTTGCCATGCAGCTCGCCAAAAACGAAGATGCCCCACAGCAGCCCCCAGAGCTGGTTGGTGTTGGAAAGCGGAATCCCGCGGCTGATGCCCACATATTTCGCGGCGTATTGCTGGAACAGATCGCCAATCACCCAAATGAATCCGGCTAGCATGAGCCAAAAGATAACAGAGCGCGCAAGGACCAGTTCGTGCCACAGAGGAGCGAGTCCGTTGTGGGTGACGGCCAGCGCGGCCATCATGCCGAGTTCGCCAAAAGTGAAAAAGGTGACGAACGAAAGCGGGTTCATGCCGGTGAGATACGCTTTGCGATAAGGAATGTACATGGTGCCCCAAAGCGCGCCGGCACCGAGGGCGGCCCAGACTCCATTGAGCGAATGCGCCGACGAAGATTGCGACGACGAAGCGATGGCCAAAATAGCGGCGCCGATGCACACGACCAGCGCTCCCCCGAGGACGCCGGCCCAGCGGCGCCATCCGGCTTGGCGCAGTTCGTTGAAGAAGAGAAAGCCCCAGAGAATGCCGAGAAGGCTGTTTGAATTCCAGAGCGGGAAGGCGATGCTCAGGCCGACGTCGCGGATGGCGATAATCGTCAGGGTATTGGCGACGGCCCAGAGGCAGCCGGCGAGAAGGGCCCAGATGATCAAATGTGGGGCGCGAGCTACGTCGGCGCGAACGGAAGTGGTGCCGAGGACAAGAGCGGGGAGACTCCAGCGAGCGAGAAACACCCCTACGACCATGATCAACGAAATGACCATTGGAGAGATGCCAATGGTGACGAGCTTGGTGGGCGCTTCGGCCGCGCCGAGCCAGGCGCCGGCGGTGAAGCCGCAGAAAATGCCGAGGAGTTGCAGGCTGCGATGGCGGGCTTGAGTCGAAATTGCGGATGCGGGCGCCGAATCGGCTGGCATGATTCTCCGGAAGAAATTCAGTGAAGGAATTTGAGCAGCAACAATCCGCCGAGGAGCACGGCGGCAGGGACCCAGAAATGGATGTCGCTAAAGATGCTGGCGGTGCGGCTGCGCGCCGGTTCTGGCATTTGTATCCTCCGCGATTGGCGAGGCCAAGATCGCCGCGGATTATGGCAGATCGGAAGACGCAGGACAAAATTTGATGGTTGTATCGGTTGGGGCAGCGTGCTAGCCTTAGCGAACAAAAGGCGAATAAATGGAGGGTGGTGCCCTATGCCCGATTCTCTTGCCGTACGCTTGGCTTCGGTCACTCCTGTCGAGAGTGGGCGAATCGTGAACGCGCCTGCTTCGTTGGAGCGGGTGTCGGCGGTCCTGGATACGTTTGCGGCGCGCGACGCGCACGGAGAGGTGCTGACGGCGGTGCGACATTATCCAGCGCGGGAGGCGCAATGGGCAGAGTTTCCTGAGTGGGTGCATGAGGATTTGCGGGCGGGGTACCAGGCGAAAGGAATCAAGCAGCTTTATTCGCATCAAGCTGCGGCGGCGGAGGGGGTGCACGCGGGGAAGAATGTGGTGATCGTGACACCGACGGCCAGCGGGAAAACGTTGTGCTACAACCTGCCTGTGCTGAACGCCATTCTGGGGGATACGGATGCGCGGGCGCTGTACCTTTTTCCAACGAAGGCTTTGGCGCAGGATCAGCTAGCGGAATTGTATGATTTGAATTTGCGGTTGGATGGACTTGCGGCGGGGAAAATC
>Ga0210385_10001106_pt1 | contig 17074 bp, 17 predicted proteins | sample IncBWH26OmetaG_FD_160107 | JGI IMG/M metagenome (GOLD analysis project Ga0210385, IMG submission 160107) | Forest soil microbial communities from Barre Woods Harvard Forest LTER site, Petersham, Massachusetts, United States - Inc-BW-H-26-O ...
CTGCAGACCAACGAGCCGATCGTCATCCCTGCGATCTCGCCGCTGACGGGAGAGGGCGCACAGCTCGGTACCGGCGTCAGCGTCGCGACGATCACGCGCGTGCGCAACGTCTACCTGGACGCGCAGTACCGCACGCAGAACAGCTCGCTGAGCGAAGCGAGTACCCAGTCTGAAGAGCTGACGCAAGCGCAGGCGGCGTTCAACGAACCCTCGAGCTCTGGTCTTGCCAGCCAGATCTCAGCGTTCTGGAACTCCTGGAGCGAACTTGCCAACGACCCCACAAACATTGCCGCCAAGCAAGGTGTTGTGGCCGCTGGCAAATCGCTGGCAAACACTTTCCATGAACTCAGCGCGCAACTATCGACGATCTCAAGCCAGGCCGGTGAACAGTATGCGGCCCTCACCGGGCCCTCTGGCGAAGTGCAAAACGACGCCAATCAGATCGCTCAGCTCAACGGCCAGATCAAGCTCGCCGAACAAGCGGGCCAGAAGCCGAACGAAATGCTCGACCGGCGCGATCTCTTGCTTGACAAGCTCTCAGGCCTCGCGCAGGTCACTGTCAGCGAGCAGCCGGACGGCACCGACACGGTCAGCTTTGGCGATGCTGCCAAGCCACTGGTCGAAGGCACGACGGTCAACTGGCCGCAGGCGCTCACGCCGGCCGCCGGCGGAAAGCTCGGCGCGCTGCTCGGGCTGACGGCTCCGACCGGGGCGCTCAGCGGCTACCAAACGGCCCTGGACAACGTCGCAAACACGTTGGCGAGCACGGTCAACGCATTGCACACAAGCACGCCGTTCTTCTCCGGCACAACCGCTGCCACCCTGCAGGTGGCGGTCACGGCCGCCCAGGTGCAAACCTCATCGACCAAAGCTGCCGGGGGCAACGACGTCGCCCAGGCGATCGCGGCACTGCGCGGGGGTGCTGCTGAAGAGGGGTATGCAGCGCTTGTCGAGCAGGTCGGAACAGGCGTGCAGACGGCCAAGGACGAGCAGGCCAACCTGCAGACGACGGTTACCGCGATTGCCAACCAGCGTCAGAGCGTCTCGGGCGTCTCACTCGACGAAGAAATGACCAACCTGATCAGCTTCCAGCGCGGCTACCAAGCCTCGGCGCGCACGCTGACCGCGATGGACAGCATGCTCGAAACGTTGATCGAGCACACCGGAACAGTGGGTTTGTAGCGATGCGCGGTCTCCACATCCAAGCAACCAGAGCCTGTCCTATGGGCGAGGGCAAGATCGCTGGGTTCGGGGGGGCGCGGCCATGACCGAACGCATCACTCCCGCGATGGTCACGGCCACGACGCTCAACGACATCAACTCTTCGTTGGCGACGCTGGAGCGCACGTCGAACGAACTCTCCTCGGGCAAGACGATCCTCGAACCGTCGGACAATCCCTACGGCGCCAGCCAGGTGATCAACCTGCAGAGCCAGCTCGACGGCTTGAGCTCCTATGCGACCAATGCCCAGGAAGGGATCTCCTGGGAGAACACCGCCGGCGGCGCGATGGCCAACATCTCAAACGTCTTGCAGACAGTGCGCGAGCTGCTGGTGCAGAGCTCGACAGGCACGGAGAACCAGAGCGACCGCGAAAGCATCGCCACCGAGGTCGACCAGCTGACCGAAGCCGTCAAGCAGGACGCGAACACGCAGTACGCCGGGCAGTACGTGTTCTCAGGTACGGCGACCACGACCGCGCCCTACGCACAGGGAGCCGAAGACGCCTACCAGGGTGACAACGGCACCGTCACACGCGCGATCGGGCCCGGCGTCTCTGTCGACATCAGCACGAACATCTCCTCGCTGCTCGGCAACGGGCAAGGCTCGGGCGACGGCAAGCTGCTCGACACGCTGCGCACGATCTCAGAACACCTGCGCGGTGGCAGCGCCGAAGACGTCAGCGCGCTCGGCTCCAGCGACCTGAAAAGCCTCGAATCGAACATCGACACCTTGAGCCAGTTGCAAGCGACGGCCGGGAGCGTGACCGACCAGCTGCAGACGGCCACGAGTCGCATCGAATCGCTGCAGGGCTCGATCGCCGCGAGCCTCGCCAACACAGAGGGTGCGAACATCGCCCAGACTTCGATCGCCTACTCCAACGAGCAGGCCGCCTACGAGGCGGCGCTGCGTGCCGGCGCGAGCATCGTCCAAGAATCCCTACTCCAGTTCCTGCAGTAGCCCGCCGAGGAGAGAGCCAACGTGTCCGTGACATTCCAGAGCATCCGTTTCGGAGAGGTGCAGGTCGCCGAGGGGGATGTGATCGAGTTTCCCTTCGGTTTGATCGGCCTCGGGGGTTCGCGCTACACGTTGCTTGACCGCAACCCCGGAACCGGCTTCCTATGGCTGCACTCGGTCGATGAGCCGGCGCTCGCCTTGCCGGTCGTGCGCCCCGAGCCGTTCTTCTCGGAGTTCTCCTTGCACATGGCGCCCGAGGACGTCGAGCGGACCGGCATCGAGGCGGAGGCAGAGGACGTAACGCTGTACGTGACCGTGCGCGCTACACCCAACCCGCTCGACATCACCGCCAACCTGCGCGCGCCGCTAGTGGTCCACGAAGGCCGCGGCTATCAGGTGATCAACGCCAACCCGGAGGCCCAGTTGCAGGCCCCTTTGTTCGTGCTCTCAGACGAGACGACGCGAATAGCTTCATAATCTGAAGCGATGCTGATACTGGCGCGACGTCCGGGAGAGCGCGTCGTGATCGGCGAGGACATTCTCGTGACCGTTATGGAGGTCAGCGCCAGCACGGTGCGTCTGGGGATCGAGGCGCCGCGCGGGGTGTCGATCTTCCGTGAGGAGATATGGCTCGCGGTCAAGGAGGAGAACAGGGCGGCAGCGGAGGCGCAGGCTGACGCTCTGCCCTCGACTCCGATCGAGGAGGTGCGGGGGGACGCCGCGGCAGCTGCAGGTGAGGAGCAAGCTCAGCAGGAGGATTCGCCGCCGGCTGAGCCGGCGGCCTAGACTGGGTTCGTTCGTTTTCCCTCGGAGAGGAGACTCCCATGCATGCCGTGCTGATCCATGAGACGGGAGGCCCGGATGTCTTGCGCTACGAGGAGTCCGAGCGGCCCACCCCGGGCGAGGGAGAAGTTTTGATTGAGGTTCGTGCCGCGTCGGTGAACCCGATCGACTGGAAGATCCGTCGCGGCTTGCGCGAGACGCAGCTGCCCGCGGTGCTCGGCAACGATGTGTCCGGAGTGGTCGAGCTCTCGCGTATGGATGGGTTTGCCGCGGGAGACGAGGTGCTTGGCGTCGCCTCCAGCGGTGGCTATGCCGAGTTCGCGACTGTCCCGGCTACCCTGATCGCAAGGAAGCCTGCTGGCGTGAGCCACGAGCAGGCGGCGGCGCTGCCTGTCTCCGGCCTGACCGCATGGCAGGCGCTGTTCGACAGCGGCGGCCTGCAAGCTGGCCAGACCGCGCTGGTCGCAGGCGGCGCTGGCGGTGTCGGCCATCTCGCTGTCCAATTCGCAAAGCACGCCGGTGCGCGTGTGATCGCCACCGGCTCGTCTCGAAACCGCGACTTCGTGCTCGGCCTTGGTGCCGACGAGTACATCGACTACTCAAGTCAGGACGTTGGCGAGGCCGCGAGCGATGTGGATGTAGCGTTCGACACCGTGGGCGGTGAGACGACCGAGTCGCTGGTGCCCACGCTGCGCGAGGGCGGTGTGCTTGTCACGATCGCCAATGCGCCGCCGGAGCAGCTTGCCGCCGCGCGCGGCGCCCGTGCCGAGCTACTCGTGATGAGTTCGAGCTCTGAGCAGCTTGAAAAGATCGCCGGGCTCGTTGCCGACGGGGCGGTGCGTGTTGAGATCGCGCGGACGTTCCCGCTCAGCGAGGTTCGTCAAGCTCATGAGCTGAGCGAGGCCGGGCACACGCGCGGGAAGATCGTGCTCGAGGTTAGTTAGCTCTGTTCAAGATGGCCCAGCCACGATCTCTAGAACTTGACCAAGGTCGCCACCGACACATGCGGCCAGTTGATTTTCTCGAAGTTCAGCACGACCGTCTGCGAGTACTGAAGCTGTAGACGGGTCTGACCGCCCGGAAGCTGAATCGTCTCGATCCAGAAGATCGCGCTCATCTTGACCGCGGTTGCGTTGGCGGTGAGGAAGGGAATGTTCTCGATCCCGCCGACCGGTTCGCTGGCCACAAGCAGCACCACGGTTTTCACGATCGACTGACCCTTGATGGCTTCGGTGAGCACCAGGTTGGGGTTGGCGATGGCGCCTAAGGGAATGCCTGCGGGAGGTTGCGCGGTCAGGAACGGGTCCAGGTAGCCCAGGCCTTTTATCGGTTCGCCGTTATCTTGCACTGGAGTCGAGCTGGCCGGGGAGATCTTCGGTCCTCCCTGGACTTCAAAGCCCTGGCCTTGCGCAAGCAGTGCGTTGCCGTGGGGGATGGTGGCGAGACGCACGATGCTCGGCGGCGCCTTGGGTGCCTCGGTTGCGGGCACGTTGATCCAGATCCCCGGCTCGATGTGCAGGCCGCCGCTTTCGTTTGCTTCGCTGATGCGCTGCAAATAGGTGAGGCCCAGGAAGAAGATGTCGTCCTGCTCGGTGCCGCGATTGGGGATCGGACCGGAGATTGAGGTGAATTCGAGCGTCTCCTTCGTTGCGTTGAGCTCGAGGAAGAACGGTAGGCCGCCCTGCTTGTCGGGCCGTGCGATCAAGTTGAAGCCTTTGCCGACCCAGGAACCACGAAGGCCTGCGAGCACCCCCAGTTCGCTATCGGTGGCTTCGCCGCCGCTGCGGGGTTCGCCCGGTGGGGGACCCTTGACCGGGGCCGCGGCCACAGGAGCGCCAAGACCCTGGTTGGCAGCCTCGGTCTGGACGAACGTGGCCGGATTCATGAAGTGCGAAGCCTGTGCCGCTGCCTGTGTGAAGTTCTCTTCGGTGAGGGCGGTCGCTGTGTTTGTTTCAGCGACGTCAGTCGAGCTCGCCATGGCGAAACCTCCAATTATTAGGGGGCCGCCTCGGCGCGCCTCGGACGGCCATCTGATCGGATCGCCATAATACGACTTAGCGTACTTCGCCGCAATGTTGGAACTCCAAAATCACAAGACGTCAACAAGTTCTCGCTGATGCGGCGCGACTGCCTCCGGGACTTGGGTAACGGTTTGGTTGATAGATCGTTCTAGACAGGATATTGTCAGAAGCCGGAGGGAATCCACAACCAAAGGACTCGACGGGCCAATGCCCAACACCACGAAGGAGCGCATTCTCGACTCGACGGCCGAGCTGTTTCGTCGCCAGGGATATGTCGGCACGGGGATGAAGCAGATCGCGGCTGAAGCGTCGGCCCCGTTCGGCTCGGTCTACCACTTCTTTCCCGGCGGCAAGGAGGAGTTGGGTGCCGAGACGATTCGCACCTCGGGTCGCTTGTATTCGCAGTTGTTCGCGGCGATCGCGATCGAGGCTCCCGACCTGTTGAGCGCCGTGCACGACTTCTTCGCCGGCGCCGCCGAGACGCTGCGCGAGACAGACTATGCCGACGCTTGTCCGATAGCGACCGTGGCGCTCGAGGTCGCGAGCACCAACGAGACGCTGCGGCTTGCCACGGCCGATGTCTTCACGGAGTGGATCGACGGTGCGAGCGCCTATTTCGCCCACGCCGGCATCTCGCGCGTGCGTGCGCGCGAACTGGCGTTCGCGATGCTGTCCTTGCTCGAGGGCGCGTTCATCTTCTGTCGTGCGCTGCGCTCGAGCGAGCCGATGGCGGTTGCCGGGGCGGCGGCGGTGGAGGCGGTCCGCAAGGCGCTCGAAGAGCTCGAGAGCGATAAGCAACCCAGCGCATAAAAAGCTGGTCCGCCTTACCGCGGTAGACGATCTGCGGTCACAAAGCTGAGGGCTTGGGCTAATAGGTGTGGACGATGGAGCGGGACACGCACAAAGAGGCTGCTCTGCTGGCTGCGGCAAGCTCGGACGGCGAGGCGTTTGCCGCCTTCTACCGGCACTTCGAGCGCCAAGTCCTTGGTTTCTTCATGCGTGCCACTGCTCGCCCTGAGCTGGCCGCGGATCTCACGGCCGAGACCTTTGCACGCGCGCTCGAGTCGCTGGCAACCTACGATCCCGCCAGGGGACGGGCCGACCAGTGGCTGTTCGGTATCGCTCGCAACGTCTTGGGCTCGAGCTATCGCCAGGGCCGGGTCGAGTCCGCCGCGCGCGAGCGGCTCGGCTTGCCGCGCCTTGTCCTCGATGACCATGCGATTGAGACGATTGCACGGCTGAGCGAGCACGAGGAGCACGCGGCACTTGCGCTGGCCTGCCTTCCCGACGAGCAGCAGTACGCGATCGAAGCGCGCGTGGTGGAGGGTCGCGACTATGCGGAGATCGCTGGGGAACTGCGCTGCTCGGAGGCTGTGGTAAGGCAACGAGTCAGCCGTGGGCTGAGCACACTACGAGCGAGATTGGCTGGTGAGCGATGAGCGTCCTTGCGCAATTGGAGCACGACCTTCTCGAGGCGGCGAACCGTAGGAACGCGGCCAATGCAGTCGCTACCGAGAGCAGCGTCGATGCGCCGGTATCGCGGTTTGCTGTGCGCTTTCGGCTCCGCAGGCTGCGCCTCCTGTCGATCGTATTTGCCTGTCTGCTCGCGAGCGCGACGATTGCCCTGGCGGCAGACGGGGTGATCCTCAGCGGGGCGCCGGTTCGCCCGGAGGGGCGGTTGAACCCGAGCGTGGGCGAGGGTATTCCCGCGCCAGGTGCGTCGCAGTTGCTCTCCCTGCGTGTGCCCGATCCAGAAGGTGGGCTGCCCTGGGGAATGCGGATAGTGCGCACCACGCGCGGGGAGGTCTGCGTGCAGATCGCCCGCGTCGAGAACGGGCAGCTCGGCGAGCTCGGTATCGACGGCGTCTTTCACGACGACGGACGTTTTCACCCGCTGCCTGCGGACGTGCTGCCGGAAACCAGCAGAGTGGGCGTGAGAGTGAATGACGAAGACGCGACAGAGGCCGTCAGCTGCCACTTTGCCGGCCAGGTCGTCGTGGGCGAGCATGTCGGTGTAGACCGCAGTGCCGGTGCGGCAGACGGAGGTGAACGGAAGCGTCCGCTCAGCGAGCTGCGCAACATCTACTACGGAATGCTCGGAGCGCCTGCGGTCAGCGTCAGCTACAAGGCCGGCAAGACAGACCGCAGCCTCGCGGTGCTGAGGCCGCTTGGCGCGTACCTGATTGTGCGAAGGGCCGCCCATAAGGAGCTCGAGGGATCGGGCGGAGAAAGTCTTGGCAGCGAAGGCGACCTGCCTGCGTCCGCGCCGCTTACCGCGATCGCTTATCGGCTGGATGGCAAGCTCTGTCAGCGCGGGCCGGTTCTTCCGCCTTGGGGCATCGAGCATCTGGCCGATCCATGTCCTGAGCCGCACTGGCCGGCTGCCCGCGATGTGGCGCCGCGCGATCTGCACCACCCGCTGCACGTACAGCTTCAGTGGGCCAATCGCCAAGTGACTGGAGCCCAGTTGAGCTTCACAGCGCCGTTTGCTGTCAGAAGCGCCAAGGAAGACTATGTCGTGCGCATACCCGCAATTTCGTGCAATCGCGACGTTGCGCCAGGTCAGAGTGGTGTGGCTCTTGGGTACAGCGGCTGGTCACTGGGACGCAACGTGACGCGCGGCTCGACCGTGAAACACCGATTCTCCAGCCTCGAACTGTTCAGCGGTCAGTGTGGAGGTCGGCGGCACCTGCTAGATGTCAGCAGGCGTTCGGCTGTCATCGAAGTTGTTTACAGCAAGTATCAGGGTGCGGTTCCGGTGCTGGTCGGGAGTACCACCGTGCGGCTGCCGGTTGGCGCTCGGCTTGTGCGGAAACCGGTTGTGCAGTCTCCCCGCCATTGAGGGGCATGTCCGTCGTTGCGCGCCATGAGCCAAGGGTTTCGCAATTGCAAGTGGTGTCGGTCGAGCTTGGGCGGAGGAGCATGGCGCTTGGTCATTGCGCCTCTGGTAGCAGCACGAAGCCCGCGCGGATGCCGCGCTCAGGTGCCGCCAGAAGCTTCGCGGAGGTAGTGTGCTCGGCTGAACGGCTGCTGCGCTGCGTCCGGCGATGAGAGGAAATGCTCGAGTGCGTTCACCATCTGGCCAATAACGCGATTGCCTCGGTGGCGATTGAAGGGCGGGTTGAGCGCGTAGATCAGCCCATGATGTGCTTGGCCGCGGCTCTCATGGGCACGTCTGGTCTGCTCGTAGTCCGCGATATTGTCGGTGACGATTGCGCGACCGTCGTCTTGTGCACGCGCAAAGACCTGATCGTCGCTGATCCCGGCGTAGCGGCCCATGTGAGCTGGCTCGCTGATCGCGACCACGTCGAATCTACGCTTGCGCAACTCGAGCGCGATCGTCGGCGTCCACATCTCGTCGAGCAGCAGCCTCACGCGGCAGATGCGACCGCGAGCATATGCCGCAACCGCTCAGCTGCCAACTCATCCATTTGGATGCGCTCGTCGATGTCACCAGGGTAAGCGGCGTAATAGCTCGCTGCCAGTTCCACGGTGCTGCGATCGAGGCCGCCTATATGCGCGACTGCCTCGATCGGGTTCGTCGCGCTCTCCCCGGCTGCCGCCTTCAGATCGCGGGTGATCTCCCAGACATCGGGGCCGCCGGCGATCCCGGCCCGCCTGCCGGTGGGGCCCGATCGGAAGGTGATCCCCGGGAACTCTTCGATCCGCAGGCCCTCCTCGATCAGGCGCTCCGCCACGCGTGCCTTCGACTGGCCAAGGCGTTCGCTGCGAGCATCGAGCATATCTACGACCTCTGCCGAGAACCGGGCGGAAAACGACTTCGTGCGCTTGGTGCGTGACATGACCGTCTCTCCTGGTGCAAGACTTTGTAATACAAAGTAGCACGAACGGCCGATGGGCACGGCTGGTTTCGAACCAGCGACCTCTCGCGTGTGAAGCGAGCGCTCTCCCACTGAGCTACGCGCCCTAGGTCCCGTGAGTCTATTGGGCTTTTCTGGCCTCCGTTCCCAGGCAGGTCAACCGGCCGCGACCGGCGTAAGCACGATCACCGGGATAACCCGCCCGGCTGCTTTCTCTTCGTACTCGGCGAACTGCGGCACGCGTGCCTTCTGCGTGTCAAAGAGTCGCTCGCGCTCGGCCCCTGTGGCCTCGCTGGCGACGGCGTCGAGCGTGTCGCTGCCGACCTCGATCTTGACGTTCGGGTTGGCCTTGAGGTTGTGGTACCAGTCTGGGTTGGTTGGCGCCCCGGCCTTGGACGCGAAGATGACGTAGCGCCCGTTGTCGTCCTGATAGGCGAGCGGGTTGATGCGACTCTGACCGGACTTGGCGCCGGTGTGGTGCAGGAGGAGCAGCGGCATGCCCTCGAACATGCCACCGACGCGTCCTTCGTTGGCGTGGAATTCGTCGATGATCTTGGCATTGAAGTCTGCGGGCGAGGTGGACATTGGGCTCCTGTGGACGTGGGCGGGTGGCGAGATGAGCACTGGCCAGTCTAGGGCCGGTGCGGCGACTGTTGGCTCTCGGAGTTGAGTCAGCCGGTTTCGGTGCGGAGCGGGATGGACGCTCGTTCGATAGTCGGTCGCGTTGGTCAAGGCTCGATCGATGCCGGACGAGGTACGCTTTGCACGCGCGCGTACGCGATGGCGTCGCGTTTGGGCCACGTGTGGTCGAGCGCTACGCTGGTGCGCCCCGCAAACGCGGAGGTTCGATGCTAGGCCGAATCAAGACATCCAATCGTCCACTGCAGGGTCCGGTCGCGTTTGGAATCTCGCAGACCGAGTTCGATGAGCGCGTGAGCGTGATCTCGATCGAAGGCGAGCTCGATCTCTTGACCGCGCCGCGCTTGAAGTGGGTGCTCCTCGATGCGCTCACGGCTGGCCAAGACAGGCTCGTGGTCGATCTCTCGCTTGCCACATTCATGGACTCGACGGCGCTTGGAGTGCTTCTGGGCGTGGAGCGGACGCTTGGGCTCGACGCCTGTCTGGCAATCGTCTGCACGGCGCCCAACGTGCTGAAGATCTTCGAAATCGCCGGACTCGATGGCGTGTTCGCGATCTTTCCCACGCTTGATGGCGCGCTCGCGTACGCGCAAGGACACGAACGGCTCGGCGATCGCGGAGCTAGCTGATGGTGAGCGACACGAGCAAGCTTCCGCCAACCGCTGCGAGACGCAGATCGGTGGCGGTGGCTGTGCTCGTCGCCTGCACGGTCGCTTTCTCGTGCGCGCCGGCGGTTTTGGCCCGGCCGGATCGCGCTGGGCCGACCGGTGCGGCCGACCACGGGACTGCCGGCCAAACACCAGGCGGAGAATCGACCGAACAGGGCCAGGTCGGTGCTCGCGCCGGAACACCCGTGGAACAACATTCGGGCGACCATGAACCTCAGGCCCCCGCTGGCAGTGGATCGCAAGGCCCCGCCGAGGAACACCACGCCAAAAAACATGAACGGTCGGATCGCTCTGCAGGTCAAGGGACGCCCGCCGAAAGCGGAGCGCCCGCCAATGACGGGAAGCTTGCTGACGGGGCGCCTGCCATTGCTGGAGTGCCTGCCATTGCTGGGGTGCCTGCCATAGCTGGTGTGCCTGCCAACAGCGGGAACAGTGAACGCGACGATTCCGGCAAGCACAAAGGGCGCGAAGCGGCCGACCACAAGCGACACGCGGGAGGGCACCATGAACAGGGAGGAGGTTCGGGCAGCGAACGATCCGGCATCGTCGCCTCTCCCCAAACGGCAAAGTCACCGGCGGCGAAGTTGCCGGTGACCGTCGGTGCATCTCAGCCGGTCTCGGATCCAGCGAGTCTGCAGTCGGTCCCTACTACATCTGCCGTCGTGCCCGCGACCGCTGCATCGCCGCCGCTCGAGCAGGCGCCAACAGCCACATTGACGCCAACAATCGCACCGGCGCCAGTAGCCACACAGGCCCCAGTAGTCACATCGACGCCCTTTATCGCCTCGCGGCCGGTGGTCACCGGTGCGAGGTCTCAACCCAGCCGGCATGGCCGGCGCGCTTCTGTGCGTGCCGCGCGCGTCCGGGGTGCCCGCGGTCGCGAAGCGGCAGGGGTGGCCGCACCCGTGGTGAGCACGGCAGCGACGACTTCGGCGGCGACCAGCCCGACGGCACGCTCACGCACACGCAGAGCACGAGATCGCGCGCGGGCAACTGCTCGCCCGTCGGCGATCGTGACGACGATCACCAAGATCGTCGGGGTGGTCCCGACCGGCCTGTGGGTCCTGTTGGGTGCGCTGCTTGCGCTTGCCGGCGCGATGACGCTGCGCTCGCGCCTTGTCGGGCTGCGCGCCCGCCGGCTCGAGCGCCAGCGCGAGGAATTGGCCAAAGACGTCGGTCTGCTTCAGGCTGCGCTGCTTCCGCTTACGCCGGAGCGGCTGGGCCCCGTGGCCACGTCGACAGCATACCGGCCTGCCGACGGTCCCGCGGCTGGAGGGGACTTCTACGATCTGTTCGCGCTCGAGGACGGAACGCTCGCCGTGATCCTGGGCGACGTCTCAGGACATGGACGCCAGGCGTTGCCTCACACCGCGCTGATTCGCTTTACGTTGCGCGCCTATCTGGAGGCCGGCCTTTCCCCACGCGAGGCATTGCAAACGACCGGAACTGTGCTGGATCGCCAGCTCGGCGGGTCGTTCGCGACGATCATTGCGGCCACCTATCACCCGCGCGATCGCATGTTGGTCTATGCGTGCGCGGGGCATCCGCCGCCGATCGTTCAGGGCTCGGAGCCGATCGTCCCGCTCATCGTTCGCTGCGCTCCCCCGATCGGGGTCGGCATGCGAACCGGTACTCGCCAGACGGTGGTTTCGTTGCCCGGACGCTCACAGGTCTGTATGTACACGGACGGTCTCACCGAGGCCAGGGTCGGCTCGGAGCTGTACGGCGCTGAGCGGCTTGCCGGCGCGCTGTCCGAACTTGGAGCTCATCCCACGGCGCCGGCTCTGCTGGAGCGTGTGAGCAAGCAGACCACCTCGCGTCCTGACGATATGGCGGCGTGTCTGCTGTGCCTCGAGGGGGACGCTCGTCCGCCGGCGGTGGTGCTCGAGGAGGCTGAGCTCGACCGTGGGGAGGCGGGGAGCGAGCAAACCGAAGAGTTCCTGCTCGCATGCGGCGTGGAGCGTGATCGTGTCGGCGAATTGATGCGCTCGGCGCAGTCCATCGCGGGCAGCGCCGGCACCGTGCTGGTGGAACTGCGTTTCAGCGAAGGGCCTCCGGAGGTCATCTTGCGCCGCGACAACGTCGCGTTTCTCCACGCGTCCGATGCCCGGCGGCGGGCGAGTCGAGGGGCGTCGCGATGAGAGCCACGGTCGCGCTTGCCCCCGACGTGGCGATCGTCCTCGGCATCGCCTCGACAGCGATGCCGTTCGTACGCACCCCGGAGGACGAGGCGGAGCGCTGGCTGCGGGTCCTGCGACTGAGCGGCGATGTCGGCGCCGCGCTACAAGCGCTCGGCGTCAGTGAGGGAAGGCCATTCCAGGACCCCGAGGAGGGCGGCGATCGCGTGGACACGAGCGCGAGCGGCGCCGCGACCCACGACGCCGTAGAGCAGGTCACCGAGCAGGCCGCTCGGATCGCTCGCGAACGCGACTCCGCGGAGATCGGGACGACAGACGTGCTGATGGCTGTGATGTGCGTCTACGGCGCCGAGTTCGATCGCGTGCTGCGGGCGCATGGCGTCGACCGCGACGATCTGATCGAGCAAGTCGGCGCCGGCAGCCTTTGAACCTGTCGCAAAACGGGCGTGCGCTTGGTGCGTCGTCGATTGGCCCGCGATTGGCTGTGCGCCCGAACGAGAGGGCTAACCGTTCTTGGCGATCCCTTCCGGATGCGGTTCGAGTCGCACCGCCGGGATCGAATAGACCCCGGCCAGGGCGTTGACCTGAGCCTGCGTCAGGGCTGCCCCGAACGCTTCGGGACCGCCGAGCTTTTCGTAGCCGCTCACCAGGCTCTTGCCGAGCAGCGACAGGTCGAAGTGGGCGTCGTAGATGGCGTCGATGTAGAGCGGCGAGTTGGCTCGCTCGAAGCTTGCCTGTGCGGCGGCGCCTGCCCCCGCGGCGGTGGTGTTCGTCCCGGTCGAGCCAGCGCTGGAGATCGTCCGGACCGCCGCTTCGGTCATGTTCCAGCCCCGCTGGGCGAGCTGTTCATAGTTCTCATAGATGCCGGCAATGCCGGAAGCAGGCCCTGTCAGCTTGCTCGCATTTGCCAAGAACGACGGTTCGAGAAGCGCCTGGGCGCGCGTATTGGAGGCGCTCACCGCTGCGCGCAATCCGCTCCCCGGCGCTTGGGGCAAACCGCCTGCGATCGAGGGCCACGCCACACGCGAGGCGGCGACCTCGCGCTTTACCGCTGCCTCGAGGTCGCTCAACTGGCGTGACACCTGCTCGAACTGCGTGCGCTGGAGTGTCAGTTCACGACTGCTCTGTGCGTGAGAGGACGGGCTGGAGCCGCAGCCTGCGATCGGCACGGCCGCGCCGATCAGCAGCGCGACGCCAAGACTCCAGGATCGCACCCTCGCGCCGTGTGTGCCGGCGGCGCGAGGAGCGTTGCTGCGCAAAAGCTTGTGCTGGGCGCTATGGGCTCGCGTAGCGTGCTAGACGCCGAGCAGGTCCACCACGAACACGAGCGGCGCGTTCGCCGGGATCGTGGGTGGTGAGCCACGCTTGCCGTAGGCAAGTTCTGAGGGGATGATCAGCTCACGCCGTCCACCGACCTTCATGCCCGCCACTCCCTGGTCCCAACCCGGGATGACCTGACCCTTGCCGAGCGCGAAAGTGAACGGTTCGTTGCGCTTCCACGAGGAGTCGAATTCTTTGCCGCCGTTGTAGAGCACGCCGACGTAGTTGACCGTCACCGAGTCGCCGGCCTTGGCTTCCGGCCCGGTGCCGACGATGATTTCCTTGGTCACGAGCTTCGTCGGCGCGGCCCCGCTTGGCACCGTCACCGTGGGCTTGCTCGCAAGTGGGCCGCTGGTGGGCGTCTTGGCCGTGGAAGTCGGGGTCGTGGGCGTACTGCTCGTCGGCGTTTTTTCGCCTGTGACGTGTGGGACGGAGCTGACGTCGGACTCGTTGCCGACGGTAATGGAGCTCGATTCGCTGGAGCTGCCGCAGCCGGCGATCAAAGCGGCCGTGCCGAGCGTCGCCAATGTGAGGCCGAGGCGTGTGCGCCCGAGGCGCTTGGGGGAGTGGAAGTAATTGAAGTTCATAACGGTTCGGCAGCGTAACGCATCGGCGGCGTTTGCGTTGCATACAACCGTGCGCGGCCGGATCTAGGCGGCCGGCTTCGCGCTAGGATCGCCGTGGACCGTGCTAGGCGGGGATGTAGCGGCGCCCTGAATCCGCAATCCGCTCTAGCGGGGCTGAACTCCCCTTCGAGGGGTTTCGCTCCGGTCGCTCCGCCGCTTTGGAGCGTCGATGGCTCGGGTCCCGCGCGGTGTCGGCTCGTGAACCAGGTCAGGTCCGGAAGGAAGCAGCCTTAAGCGAACCCCGGCAGGCGCAGCGGGAGCACCCGATCCGGAGTCCCGGGCGGCGGCAGGCGATTGGAGGCGGGAACTTCGACGAGGGGTGCACGGTCCATTTTTTGGATTTGGATTCGGCGTGCCCGCTGGTGACAGCGGACGAAAACCAACCACGAGCGGGTTGAGCGTGTCCCTGGCCAGGGTTGGGCGTGCCGTCCAGCGACAGAGAGCGCGAAATACCAACCACGAGCGGTTTTGCGCGAGTTCCGGGCGAGGGTGGGGCGTGCCGTCTAGCGACAGTGCGCGAATACCAACCAAGAGTTGTTTGCCTTGGTCTCCAGGAAGCCGGGAGGGATCGACACGGGCAGGTGCGGGTCCTTCGGATCGAGGATGTAGTCCTTTTCGATTTCGATGCTCGCGGGATCGGCATAGCTTCCGTATTCCTGCTGCTTGGCTTCGGCGCGAGTCGCTTCGGCGCTGACGATCAGGCCGGGGCGCGCTTTCAGGTAGAGCGCGAGCAGTGGGATCGGCGCATGGTTGGGCACGCCCACCGGACCGCACTTCAGCGCGATCGCTTCGTTGTGCACCATCGCAAGCAGGTCGTCCTGGATGCTTTCCTGACGGGCCAGGTTGCGCAGTTGGTGGTGGGCTGAGCGGACTTGGCCAGGGAGCGTCGCGAGCAGTGCCAAGAACACAAGCCCGCCTGCCACCATCCAAGGTAGGCGGCGCTTGTCGCCCTTGGGGAGGGCCGTCCAGCCGAACACGCCGGCGCCGCAGAACAGGCACAGGATCGCCGAGGCCAGGAACGCATAGCGTTCATCGATCGGGAGCCCGAAAGTTGCCATAGCGGCAAACACGACCACGGCGAGCAGTCCGGCCGCGGCGGCCAGCCGAGCGCGCTTGCCCAGCCAGGCGAGCGACAGCACTCCGCCGAGCGCGGCGCCGAGCAGCGGGACGGGACGCAGGATCGCGCCGATGCGCCTGGGGATGTACTCGGGCACCTTGGCGATGCCGGTCTCGCGTCCGAGGATCTCCGCGGTGTGTTTGGTGTTCGTCAGGGACCACATCGCGTTGCCGGTGATGAGCAGGTCGCTCAACACCCAGATCAAGGGTGCGGCTGCGGCAAGCAGCGCGAGCTTGGCGAGTTGTAGGCGCGTGCGCTCGGGCGTGGACCGGGCCGAGTAGACGACCAGCACGACCCAATAAATCCCAGAAAAAGCCCAGGCCTCGGGGCGCAGCAAGCCTGCCAGCCCCAGCAGCACGAGCACGGGCGCTCCCGCGCGAGGCTTGCGCGTCTCGACGAGCAGTGCCGAGAGCACGAGCAGCATGTATGGGACGTCGACGTAAGCGCGGACCCCGTAGGAGAGCACCGGCACGCGCGTGAGCAGGATCAGCGCCGCCAGGATTCCGGCGGCGCGCCCGAACCACTCGCTGCCCAGTCGGTAGACGATCCAGCCGCACGCCGACAGCGCGAGAAAGGCCAGCGCCACGACGATCGCGGTCGTGGCGCTTGCGCCCAGAGGCGCCAGCGGTATGCCGAGCAGCTCGACCAGCGGGTGCGGAGTCGGGGCGATCGGCAGGCCGTATTCGGGGGTTTCCCCGCGCGTCAGCTGCTGGCCCCAGACGAGCCCGTACAGCGTGTCGTAGTTGACGAAGCCGACGCCTGCGACCAGCCACAGCGCCAGCGCTCCGAGGACGATCGCAAGCGTCGCCGGCACCCAGCGGGTGATATCTCCAAATTCGCGATGCCCCCCACGCGCGCGCGGGGCATCGGCTTTTGCGACGTCGTTCCCCGCCACGCCGGCAAGCCTCACCGGCCCCCGGCCGGGAAGGTGTCGCTGGATGTTTGCCAGAGTGCGGTGTCCCCTACGCGCGCGCAGGGCATTGGCTTTTCCGGTGCCGACCACAGCGGCGCACGCTACCTGAGCGGGCCGCGGCCGGGGATAGACTGGCCTCGATGGCCGCCGCAGCTCAATCTCTGTACCGCAAACACCGCCCACGCTCGTTTGCCGACGTCGTCGGGCAGGAGCCGGTGGTGCGCACCCTGCGCCACGCCGTCGAACGCGACAGCGTCCATCACGCCTACCTGTTCGTGGGATCGCGCGGCACCGGCAAGACCTCGATGGCGAAGATCCTCGCCTCCTGCCTGAACTGCGAGCGGGGGCCGACAGTCGACCCGTGCGGCCAGTGCGATTCGTGCCGCTCGATCGCTTCGGCCACCTCGCTCGACGTGATCGAGATGGACGCCGCTTCCAACAACTCGGTCGACGACATCCGTGAACTGCGCGAGTCGGTCGTGTTCGCGCCGGTCTCCGGACGCCACAAGGTCTACATCCTCGATGAGGCGCACATGCTCTCCCAGGCCGCTTGGAACGCGTTCTTGAAGACGCTGGAGGAGCCGCCGCCGCACACGGTCTTCGTACTGGCCACGACCGAGGCCGCCAAGGTGCCGGCCACCGTCGTCGATCGCTGTCACCGCTTCGATTTTCACCGCCCGACGGTCGAGCAGATCGCAAGTGTGCTGTCTCGTGCCGCGGTATCCGAGTCGATCGAGATTCCCCCGGAGGCGGTGGCGGCGATCGCGCGCTCGGCGACCGGTAGCTTCCGCGACGCGCTCGGCACGCTCGAGCAACTGGTCACCTACAGCGGTACACGAATCGACCTGACCG
>Ga0210385_10001107_pt1 | contig 17070 bp, 18 predicted proteins | sample IncBWH26OmetaG_FD_160107 | JGI IMG/M metagenome (GOLD analysis project Ga0210385, IMG submission 160107) | Forest soil microbial communities from Barre Woods Harvard Forest LTER site, Petersham, Massachusetts, United States - Inc-BW-H-26-O ...
CTGGCGTCTAGGCTAAGCGCTCGCGGAGAGAAACGGAATGAGAGACTTGGCAAGCGCCTCGGGCTGCTCTTCCGGAACGAAGTGCCCAGAATCGGAAATCACAACAGACTTTACGTCCTTGAAGTAAGGCTGCAGGGACTCTCCCATCGTCGGAATAGAGTATTGACCACCCACTGCGAGAAGGCGAACGGGAATCTTGCTGGTGAAATGTGCCTTGTTGAATTCCATGTCCGGGACGATGTTGCGGCAATAGTCGAAGGCGGCGTCCATTCGACCAGGTCGCGAGTAGGCCCGCACATAGGCAGCTACATCGGCTGGGGGAATCACTCCCGGATTGTGGACCTTGTTCTTGTACCACCATCCGACGTAGATGTCTTCCTTCCCTTTGGTGAGTTCGGCCGGCAATTCAGGAAGCTCCTGGAACATAAAGCACCACTTCCTCTTGCAGTCGGACAGCTGAATATCGTTCAAGAGCGTGATGCCAGGAATTCCCGCCTCCATGAGTGAGAGCGACTTGAAATCGCCTGGGAAGAGCAGCGCCCAGCTATACGCGCACCATGCACCGAAATCGTGAGCAACAACGTGCATCGGTACGCCCAGGCCAGCTACAAACTCGTGAAAAACTCGCCCGACGTTTTCGGTGGTTGCGGGGGCCGAAAGGAAGCCCGAATCCCCGAAGCTCGGCAAATCGGCCGGTATCGTCTCAAACTTCGACGATAACAACGGAATCACCCTGTTCCACGACCTCCGCGTCTGCGGAAAACCTGATATCAGCAGTACTTTCTCTCCATTGCCGATTCGGTCGAAGGCAATCTTCTTTGCTTCGTTCTTCGCGTCCAAAGGACCAGACGCGGGAGTAAACTCGGCATCTCTCCTGGCGCGTGGGACCGCTGCGTGGGCCGCATCGAGACCGAGGCCGACGGTCAGCGCACCGGCCAATGCGACGCCGTCCCTCAGAAGGTCACGACGGCTTTTTCTCGAAACAGGTACCTCCGGACCGCCGTATTCCTTCATGACAACAGCTTTCATCGCAGTCCTCTCTCAGCCTCCGAGTCTTCATCCGGAGCGGCAGCAAAATGGCGAATCCAGTTTCCGTCAAGAGATGTCTTGATGTCAAGAGAACGGATGAAAAGAATCTCTGTGGCTATACAATCGATGTCTGGAAAGCTTATGAGAGATGCAACCGCTAAGAAAATTAGGGCGATCGATGTCTTTCTTGTACTGCAGAGGACGTACCGTGCCACGCTCGCGCGGGTCGAAGACAGCAAGAGAAAAGTCGGCCTGGGTGATTCGGATTTCCGGGTGCTGGAAGTCCTGATATGTCGCGGTCCCATGCCCGTGAACATGATCGGCGAACTGATTGACCTGACTACCGGTTCCATTACGACAGCTGTTGACCGCATGGAGGCGAGGTGGCTGGTCGTCCGCAAGAACCACCCAAACGACCGCCGTATCCGGCTCGTCGAACTCACTTCGAAAGGACGCAAATTGATCGAAAAAGCTTCTGCTCAGTTTGCGATGGACATGGACGACGCCTTTAGCTGTCTCTCGCAGGCCGAACAGGGCACTTTGGCAGGACTGTTGAGTAAGCTTGGTGCCCAGACCACTGACCAGGCCGGTGAACAGAGCCGTGCCCTGCCGGCCGACGCTGACCGTGTTTGACAGACCCTTCCCGATTGAATCCGGGTTGACGGATGGCTAGCGTCCATCTATCTTGACATCAAGGAGTCATCCATATGACCGCAAATGAAAAGGCCGTAGCTGAGGGTCTGGGCGCGTATAACGTTGCGCTCAATTCGGCGAATACCGACGCTGTGATGTCGCTCTACATGGATGACGGCGTGTTCATGCCTCCCTACAGTCCTTCGGCGATTGGCTCAGCCGCCGTGCGCAAGGCCTACGACAGCGTGTTTGCAGCCATCCGGCTCACTGTGAAGTTCAACATTGCCGAGATCGTCGAAATGAGCCCCGACTGGGTCTTTGCGCGCACGAATTCGACTGGCACTACCTTGAACCATGCAACGGGTAAAACCAGCGCAGAAGGAAACCAGGAGCTTTTCATCTTTCGGAGAGATCGCGACGGCAAGTTCAAGATTGCGCGCTACAGCTTCTCGACCACGAATCCACAAAGCAAATAGCGGGGCCATGCACGCCAATTCATTCTCCGAGGTGGAATCATGGGCACGATGAAAGCCGTTGTGATCTATTCCCCAGGCGGACCGGACGTTTTGAAACTCGAAAGCAGGCCAATCCCCGTACCGCAGCCCGGTCAGGTGCTTATCCAGGTCAAGGCGTTTGGCCTGAACCGATCTGAGCTGTTTACACGCCAGGGATTGTCGCCCGGCGTCCAATTTCCGCGCACCCTCGGGATCGAAGCCGTCGGGGTCGTGGAAGACGCACCGAGCGGCGAGTTTCAAAAGGGCGACATAGTGGCCAGCGCGATGGGGGGCATGGGCCGCCAGTTCGACGGAGGTTATGCGGAATATACCTGCCCGCCGGCCAGCCAGGTGCAGAAGATCGATGTGCAGCTTCCTTGGGTGACACTAGGTGCAATGCCGGAAATGCTCGAGACGGCATGGGGCTCGTTGTTCCGGGCGCTTCGTCTGCAAAAAGGCGAGAGGCTTCTGATCCGCGGCGGCACGACCTCTGTCGGGCTCGCCGCTTCCGCCATCGCTAAGACTTCCGGCGCCATCGTCGCATCCACGACGCGCAATCCTGGCCATACCGAACTGTTGCTCTCCAGTGGAGCCGAAGATGTGATCGTGGATACCGGGTCCATCGCAAATCGGGTTCAGCGCAAATATCCCGGAGGCGTTGACAAGGTGCTGGAGATGATTGGCACGACGACTCTTGAAGATTCGCTGCGCTGCGCCCGGGAAGGTGGAATCGTCTGCATGACCGGGATCGTCGGCAACAAGTGGTCCTTCGATCAGTTCGCGCCGATGGAGGTTATTCCCACCGCAGTTTGTCTCACCGCTTACGCAGGCGAATCGGACGACTTCATGCGCACGCCTCTCAATGACCTGGCTAAACAGATTCAGGCCGGGACCCTGCGCATCCAAGTCGGCAAGACCTTTCATTTGGACGAAATTGTGGAAGCCCATCGTGTGATGGAAGAGAACAAGGCTGGCGGTAAGATCGTAGTGCTCACGGAATAGCGCGGGAATTCGTTCGGCGTTACGGTCGAGGCTTGCTCTATCCCAATGCGCGGCATCCGCCGCGGCCGAGTAGGTTTCCTCAAGGAATTCAAGGACCGTTGCGGATGGGTCGGTCGTTTTCTGCACATCGGAATAATCGAGCAGGAACTCGCCCATCGTTTGGTCGAAAACCCCCTTACCCTGAAGCGCGACCTTTTTCAAGCTCTCTGGTACGGGCGCGGCATAGGCATAGAAAGCCGCCCGGCCATAGCCTCCGTTGCCTGGCCAAAAGCCAGCGCTGATCACTTCATGCGAGTAAGCCTCTGCTTGAATCGCGTCCGCTCCGGGATGAGGCGGTGCCTTTTTCCCGTTGAAACGAGTCACTGCGAGATCGAAGGAGCCCCAAAAGAAATGAACGGGGCTGATTTTGCCGTAAAAGTTGGTCGAAAAGCGCTTAAACAGCGTGTCAGCGATAGTAAGAACCCTCCAAAAGCGCCAGGCAGCGTCCTGGTCGTAGCTGCAGTGAACCGTGTCCAGGTCACAGCGGATGGGATTGGCTACCTCTACAGGCATGTGGTCAATGCCCACATGTACCCCGAGTGCGGCAAGAGCGGTGGAATACTCTCTAAAGAATTCAGCGACAGGCCGGGCGCTGAGTTCGATCTTCCGAACCTCCCCAACACTGGTGCGACAAACGACCGCATGTGAGAGAAAGTCGAATTCGATGTCGAGCAATTGCCCGTCAGGGGTGGGCATAGGCGATGTCGTGAGGCCGCGCGCCGTCACATAAAGCGGTACATTCCACCAATGGTTCTGCAGCGGCGTTAGAGCTAGGCGCGTCTTACCCACAATTTGCATGTTCATGTGGAGAGTCTCAGCGGTTGCTTTCCATTGTTCCCATTCAAGGTCAGGCCATAAATCGAAACTCGGTAAAGGATGAAGAATGCGAAGTCTCCGTGCTGCAGGACCGGTAACAATCTTCACAGGGTCCAGCGGAACTGACTTCTACTATGCTAGTATCAACATCTTGACGTCAAGATGTCAGACTCGGTACGTTGTTGTTTGGTACGGTACCGCCGTTCGGAGTCCCCGCAAGAGAACCCCTCGAAACTTCGAAGACGCCAACCTTGAAGTCGCCTGGAGGTAAAGATGAAAGCCGATCGACGCGGAATCAATCTGGCAGTTCCGCCGAGTGGCAACGGTTGTGTCGAATGCCTTGCAGCCGGCGGTTGGTGGCTGCACTTGCGACGTTGCGCCGAGTGTGGTCACGTCGGGTGCTGCGACAGTTCGCCGAGTCAGCACGCAAGGAAGCATTTTCATGATTCAGGCCATTCGATTGCGGCGAGTTTCGAACCTGGCGAGGCGTGGTTCTACGACTTTCAAACGGGAGAAATGATGCACGGTGAAAAGCTGGCCCCTCCGCGTTGGCATCCGGAAGATCAGCCAGTTCCCGGTCCCACGGGCAAAGTACCACCAGATTGGGAATCGAGGCTGCATTGACCATTCGCGACATGAATGCTTTGTTGAGAGGGTGCCATGCCGGAATTCAGAATCGGAGATGTGATCGAGATTGTGAATGAGGACGCCCCGGACGAGATCTGCCGAGCGACGGTTATCCGCTTTATGAGCGATGAAGAACAGGGTATGGCGCCGGAGGTCGAAGACTACGTCACCTGCTGGGTCGAAGTCGCGCCAGACGGCGCGTGCGGCGAAAGCGCTAAACAGTTCCTAACGATGGGAACGGATTCCCGTTACAGGATGAACGGCCGTCCTGTGCTGCTGCGCAAAGCATGAGTTGTGAAGAATCGAGGTTCATTTCAAATGCAGGGAGCTTCGGAGGAATTTGCCGTCTCGCGAGGATTGGCTCCGATCAGGTCCATTTCTTCAGGTGAGGAAGTGGTGGTCAGGTCCGCCGTGGAACTCGTCGAAGCTGCCAGCAATCCTGCGGTGAAGACAATCACTGTTGCGAACAGCTTGTCAGGCGTCCCAACCATGAATTTGGCAGCCGGCGTCGTGCTGCGCGGTCACAAATGCCTCCGGACAGCACTCCACTTTGCTCCGGGCGTCGATGGAGTCCGCTTAGCGACCAATAACGTCGTCGCGGATCTCGATCTTTTTGCATCGGACGATCGTTGTGCCATCTGCAACGACGAATCGGTAAGCAGTCTGGGCAGGCAGACTATCCACTGCGTAACCGTAGCTGGGCGGGTGCAGATCCTTGCTCGCGCAATGTCCGGCACGGCCACGTGGTGGTCGAAGGTCTTGACATCATTTCGGCTGACGCTCGCGGCGAGAAGGACCGGCCCCACCAGTATGGCGTGGACATAATGCAGGGCGCCTTCACACTGTGGAACTTACAGAACGACCCAAGCGCCGTTATCACAGCCGATTTGCTCGATCTCTCAGCCGGACGGTTTGGCGCCCCGGTCCTTGGCAGTGGGATCTTTGTGAGCGGTGCGGGCGAAATCGGCGGCCGTGTCGAAGTTCAACATCTTCGAACGGGGCCGATCTACAGCGATGGACGCATTGAATCAGGAACCGCCGGCATAATTTCAGGGGGCGTCTTCGTCGTGTTCGGCGCGCGCGCCGATCTGGTCGAGAACATCGGCCCCGTCACTACCTACGGCCCAAACGATATGGCCCTCGACAACTGGGGCATCGTCGATCGCTGGATGAGCAGAGAGAAGATCACCACCCTTGGGCCTAGCGGTGTAGGCTTTGTGAATTTTGGAACGATCGGAAAGCTAATCGTCGAGGCTCCGATCGAAACCTTTGGTCAGGGCGCGCGGGGATTCAACGTCTACACAGGGATGGTTCGCATTGCAGAGTTCGACCGCATCATCACCCACGGCGACGGTGCAGTGGGCATCCAGATTAGTCAGCCCATTGGCAGTCTTGTCGTCCGACGTGGAATCGAGACGTTTGGAGCTGTCGGCGACTCACTTGTGAAGGGAGTCGTCATGAAATTGGCTGCAACTGCGCTCAGCATCAAATCGGGCGGATCGGCGGAAAGCATCCGAATTGACGGTGGCTTGCGCACACACGGGGAAGAGGTGCTTCCTTTGGAACAGCACGGCACGATCACCTCCCTCCACATTGAAGGTGGATTTAGTTCCGACTTGTCGACGTGGCCCAAACAGCCTCGACCTACGATGCCTTCAACAACAACTTTTGTAGCCGGTGTGTCTGGAGGCTCCGGATGAGCAAGGGTCGCCTGGAAGCGTTCAGCGACGGAGTTTTCGCCGTCATCATTACGATCATGGTATTGGATTTGAAAGTGCCGGCCGGCGCCACGTTCGCTGCGCTAAGTTCTGTGCTGCCGGTTTCCTCAGCTACGTATTGAGCTTCATATACGTCGGCATCTATTGGAACAACCATCATCACCTTCTCCATGCCTCTGAGAAGGTAAGCGGTGGGATCCTTTGGGCCAACCTCCATCTTCTCTTTTGGCTCTCGCTAGCGCCATTTGTCACTGCGTGGTTGGGAGAAAATCCTCGCGCGCCAGTCCCCGTCGCGCTCTATGGTGCTGTGCTCTTGTTCGCGGGGGTCGCATATTTCATCCTGACGAAAAGCTTGATCCATCGCCACGGAATGGATTCACGGTTAGCTATATCGATCGGGAGCGACAGAAAGGGGATCGCGAGCGTCACCGTCTATACCGCTGCGATTCCGCTAGCTTTCGTTCGACCCTGGATTGCCTGCACTTGCTACGTTCTCGTCGCAGTCATGTGGCTACTGCCCGATCCTCGCATCGAAAGGAATATTCGCGAGTGACGGTCTCGTGCGGTTTCCTTGAGATTCCGAATTTGCCGGAAATCAGGGGACGATTTTATTGGCGGACCGGAACATGTCTTGTTTTGTCACAATTCGAAAAATCCTCGCTGCAGGGCAATGGTAACGGCGTGCGTTCGGTCATTGGCTCTTAGCTTGAACATCACATTGCTGACGTGACCTTTAACTGTATCCTCACTAATGCGCAGACGGTTGGCGATGACTTTGTTGGAAGATCCGCAAGCGATCAGTCTGAGAACCTCGACCTCCCGTTCGGTCAGGGAATCATCTGATGTGTGCACTGCCAATTCGGTTGCAACTTCAGGCTGCACGAGCCGCTGTCCCGCATGCACCGCTCGGATGGCCTCGATCAGATCGCGGCGAAGAGAAGCCTTTAGAAGGAACCCGGCCGCGCCCGCCTTGAGCGCACGACGCGCTTGTACATCGCCGAGATACGTAGTCAGAACGATGAAACGGGCATCCGGATGTTGCTTCCGCAGCGATCGGATGATTTCGATTCCGTGCATATCCGGCAATTTAAGGTCGATCAGAGTAACGTCGGGGAGATACTTCTCAAAAAGAACGAGCGCCTGTTGTCCAGTGCCAGCTTCGGCCACAAGTTCCATGTCTTCCTGGCTCTCGAGCATCGCGGCGAGGCCTTCGCGCAAAACCGGATGGTCGTCTACCGTCAGAATCCTAATCTTCTGGAGTGGACCCGCTGGCATGCGATAATCCGTTCCTTTGTCGAGAGCTTGGGCGACCCCGGCTAGTCGCGGAAACGGTGCCGCAATTGAAATAATGAAGTTTAGCGTCTCCGACAAGTTCGAAGTGTGATGGCACTCTTACTATAATCCCGAACTGCCGCGCTCGTGCCGGCAGGTTCCGAAGTGGAGCACTCAACGCGAATGTGTATTCTCGACAGTATTGTGAGATTGGGCTAAGGATGGAAGCCTGCAGTTCCAATTGGCGACGTTTTCGATCTTGGCCGGTTGTATTGGCGCTCGGATTTCGAATTGGAGCCGGGAGTTCCGCCTTTGCACAGGGACAAAGCCATCCGCAGGATCAAAGAATCTTCCAGATGATCCATACGGCCTGGACCTCTCGCGACGGGGCTCCTCAGAGCATCAACGACCTTGTTCAAACGCCGGATGGAACCTTATGGCTGGCAGCGCGCGATGGTCTCTACAATTTTGATGGAATTTCGTTTTCGGCCTTTGACCCGATCTCAGGCTCTATGCCAAGGAAAAATGTGCAAACTCTGTTTGTTACGAAGGATGGATCTTTGTGGGCCTTCGGTAGAGCGACTCAGCCGACCCGTATTCGCGATGGCGTCGCGACGGTATTCAATCGGGTCGACCACGGAACCTTCCAATCACTCGCGAGTGTCCAACAAAGCGCAGACGGGACGACATGGGGAATCGTGAACGCAAAAGACCTTGTACGATTGGGAAGCGACGGCGTTTGGCACGTTGTTGCTGGACCGAAATCGAAGAGCGACACGCTCGGCCGGCTTTTCATCGACTCTTCGGATACCCAGTGGTTGATTGCAGACGACATGCTGTACCGGCGTTCTCGAGGCGAAGACAAATTCATATCGACCGGCCTTCCAGTATACGGAAGCATGGGCTACAAGGAAGGGCAAGATCACAGCGTTTGGATCGTCAGTTCTGGACCCTCTAGACCGGAACGGCCAGCCGCGCAGCCGCCTATCGTCGCCTTGATGCATGTGGATCGACTCGGACGAAGATTGCCGAACCCTCTCGCGCGTGATGACGACGTCAACGACGCCGTCGTCGCCAGCGATGGCTCCGTTTGGGTGTCTCACGTGGAAGGTGGCCTCCAGCGTCTCCGGGATTGGGAAATCAACGCAAAGCCTCAGAGAGGCACGGAAGATCCTCCCGACGTCTTTGACGTCAGTGACGGATTGACGACTACAGGCTTCCGAGAACTATTCCGCGACCGCGACGGAGACATCTGGGCAGCCGGAGGCCGAGGCCTTGACCGTTTCCAACCCTCCACCATGGTCCCAGCCGTAAAGGACGCCATTGGCGGTTGGTGGTCCGTTTGTGCTTCGCCAGACGGCGACGTCTGGTTGGCGATTGTGGACGGTTACCGAGCGGTCTTCTGGGGAGATCGTCTCACTCGCCTCAAGGACTACACCGATATTCATTCGATCCTTTGCGGCAAAGATGGCAAAGTGCGCCTGCTAACCGGCAAAGGGATCGCCGAAATCCAAAACGGCGGTATTAAGCAATTGCCGCTACTGCCGGCACATGGTCACTACTGGACGAACTATGTGTTCTCCAACATCGTGATCCTGCCGGATCACAGGCTGATTGCAAGCACACTCGGCCCAACCGAGATCCGCCTGTGGATTTATCACGAACGAAGGTGGAGTCTTTTTCTACCTGCGAGCGGTATCACGCAAATTCGCGCCATGATGCTGGCGCACGACGGTAATTTGTATCTCGGGGCGGAAGAGGGTCAAATCATTGCCCTCCAGGTTCCGAACTTTGGTGTTCTTTTCTCCTGGCATTCAGCCATTGGCAAATTGGAAGGTTTCTCCGAGACTAGCTACGGCGTCTTCGCCTTTGGAGAAAACGGGATTGCCTTAGAGCGAGACCATGTCTTTCGAATGCTCTCGTTTTCCGACTCGAACCTGGCTACATCAGTAACTGGATTGGTTGAAGATCGAGAAGGAAACATCTGGATCAACGGGTCCCGCGCTATCGCACGCATCGCCTCTGCCGAAATCGCGGCTGCCGTTTCGCAACCGTCACACCCTGTTGTCGCACGCGAGTTCCGCGAGGGCGACTACAGAGGTTCGGACATCTTCACTTTTTCGCGCAACTCGGCGCAGATCGATACTCAAGGAAGGCTATGGTTTCCAACTGCCAACGGAGTCATCTACATCGACCCACATCATATCGACCGGCCATCGCATTCGCCGACACTCTCCATTCGTTCCATCGCAGCCGACGGACGAACACTTCCCACGACGGGTAACTTTCCCCCTCGAGTTGAGACCTTGAATGTGCGCTACTTCGGGCTCAACCTTTCTAATCCCGCCGGCGTAGTGTATCGATACAAGCTCAGGGGATCCGGCACAGGTTGGCAGGAGGTGGGGCGCCGCACAGAAGCCGTCTACACGCATCTTCGCCCGGGAGAATACGTCTTCCAGGTCGAGGCGTCGAATGGTGACGGAATCTGGACTGCGCCCATTAATTCAGCTCCCTTCAGAATCCTGCCGGCGTTCTATCAGACCTGGTGGTTCGAGGGACTATGCGTCGTCGCAGGCATGCTGCTGCTGTGGCTCGGACTCACTGTAAGGGTAGGATTTGTCGCGGCGGGAATCAGGCGACGCGCTGAAGAGCGGGCGGATGAGCGCATTCGCATCGCCCGAGAGCTGCACGATACCTTGCTCCAGGGCGTTCAGGGACTGTTACTCAGCTTTCACGCTGCGGCATCCAAAGTGCCAGCCGATCACGAATCCAAGAAGGCGCTTGAAAGAGCATTGGTGACCGCCGATCGCATCATTCTCGAGGGCCGTGACCGAGTGAACCGGCTGCGTTCCGAACGCCTCACGAACGGCGACCTGGAATCATCGATTGAAACTGTAGCCGACGACCTAACTGCCCTCTCGAAGATCGACTTCGCTCTTGAGAGAACAGGAACGCGGCAAGAACTTAATCCTGCGATCGTTGATGAGATCTATTACATCGTCCGAGAAGCTCTTACTAATTCCTTCCATCACTCTGGCGCATCTCAAGTTGTCGTCGCGTTCGATTACGGAAAACAGCAATTTAGCATCATATGCCGAGATAATGGCCGCGGCTTCGACACGCACGAATTGCAGGAATCGAGCACTAAGGGTCACTGGGGTCTCCGCGGCATGGCTGAACGGGCAGAAAGGATTGACGCAACCTTCGACTACACGAGTGTTCTCGGAGGTGGCGTCCAGATTCGACTAGCCGTACCCGCAAGCCAAGCGTACGTTCGTGCTTTTGGGATCAAGGCGATCTTCCATCAGCGCAGCCAACATTGAGCCACGCGATTAGTGTTCGGCTCCCGCGCACTGCCCTTGCACGGCCATAGTAGATGGCTGGCTTCAGTGCAGTATCATCCGCACCCCCCGAAATGGGGGGTAGACATCCCACACGATCTTCCGATTCCAAATTCAGTTGGGCCCGATTCACAATAGGGACTGGAGGTCTCATGACCGGCGATGAGAAAACTTCCCCGCGGAATCAATTTGGCGTCGAAGCCGACTGCCATTGGTTGTGAAGAGTGTCTCGCAACCGATGGCTGGTGGCTTCAGCTGCGCAGATGCGCGGAGTGCGGACATATTGGATGCTGTGACGTCTCACCGGGACAACACGCGGCAAGACACGCCGCTGAAACTGGTCACCCCATTGTCGCAAGCTTCGAGCCTCTTCAAAGTTGGTTCTACGATTATGAAAAGGGAAGGGTCTTCCGCTGCGTCAAGCTGCTTTCCCCGCATTCGCGCCCTGAGAGTCAGCCCTCGCCCGGTCCGAAGGGTAAAGTCCCCGAAAACTGGGAGTCCTTGCTGCACGACATCTCGCCGGGCTGCGACCGCCAAGGTTGAAGTTGCGAACGCCACCCGCCGCTTCAGGGCTTCAGCGCACGTCCACCCCAGAACAAATCGGAAATGAGAATTGGCGATTTGGCATAAACCGAGATCCTCCGACCCTAGCCAGCGTTTGGTTGGAGCAGAGTCCATTTGCTCTTCTGGTGTAAGCCAGTTGAGAGACCTCGATCTGGCAAATACGAGGTCCTGGAATCCGAGCCTCGCTAGAACAGGCTGACACCGGTCAATTTGGCAAGTGCGTCTACAAGTCTCTCCTGGAACGCAGCATCGGCGACAGCGGAGGCTGGGGTTTGCACCTGGCGATGATGCCAATATCGGCCACTCACCGCGGCCGCGGGATCATCACTGACTGCAAGCCAAGTTTGAGTCAGGTGTCCCATTTCGAGGTCGTCTGTCGCCCCGGCGCCGCCCATCTTCGTAGGGACCCATCCCGGATCCACGGCGTTGCTGAGGACGTCGGGCCAGAGTCTAGCCACTGCGACCGAGAGCGCTGTGACGTACAGTTTGCTGTCGCAATAGGCCTGGGTTTCATCCCAGCGCCGCTCCACCCAGTCCACGTCGCGGAGCGAAGAGCTTCCGCTGCGATGCATACCACTGCTGAGGTAGGTCAAGCGGCGCGGGCGCTCAATTTCCGCCGTGAGGATGTATGGGGCGAGGGTGTTCACTGCGAGAGTTCGTGCATGGCCTTCGGCAGTCGCGCTCCGGGTCGGAACTCGATAGACACCGGCATTATGGATGATCGCATCGAAACGACCGAAAGCGTTCACCTGCTCGGCGATTTTGTGTGTCTCGGCAAAGCTACTGAGATCTCCTATCACGATTCCCAGGGATTGCGAAGCCAGCTCTGAAAGCACGGTGGCCCGCGCCTGCGAACGCCCGTGAAAGAGGACTTCATGTCCCTCCTCGATGAGAGTTCGCGCTGCGGCAAAACCCAGCCCATCCGTGCTGCCGGTTATAAAAATACGACTCATGTTTGCCTCAGTCAGAGTTGCCACAAATCGGGGTTTAAACTATGGCCGCAGCAATGCCTTGATGGTACGGCGTTCGTCCATCGCGTGATAGGCTTCCGCGACCTCGTCCAAATGACGCCACAGGCATTCTGTCTACTCAGGAGCTGATCCCATGCCCAGAGACCTTTTCGCAGAGCTGAACGCAGTAGCGATCTCCGCGCCCGTCCAGAACGGATCGCTGGTGTTCCGGAATGGTGATCCGGGATCAGCAGTTTATGTCGTCCGCTCAGGAAGAATCGCCCTCATATGGTGCCATTCCGGTCAGATTTATCCAATGGACACGCTTGGCCCGGACGGATCATCGGCCTGCCAGCAGTTTTTAATGGCGAGTTCAGCGCGACTGCGAAGGCGGTTGAGGATTCAGTGCTCGGATTCATCCAGGCAGACGAAGTGCTCAGGATGCTGGAATGCGATCCGAGTCTGACGCAGGCTGCGACAAAGCTATTAGGGCAGGAAGTCGCCAGAATGAGGACGCTGATCCCGAGGCTCTCAAGCGTCGGACGGCTCGCTTGGTAGGGAAGCCCTGAACTCCAGACGGACGCCCCTGTCCGATTTAATCCGTCAATTTGCTCATCGGGTGCAACGGCTGCCGGAAAACCGGCAATCCAGACATTTCGGGCTGGGCATCAGCCGGACGGCCCCTTCGCACAGTAGAGGATGGAACTACGGAGTCGCAGCCGCAACGAGCGGCAGTTCCTTCGCACCCATGATCAGCAGCCAGATCATGGCGACAAGCTCAGCCAGAAACACCGGCTGGAAGTAGCGGAAGAGAGCGTCCGCGTAATCCGGAGCGAGGAACCAGGTGATGCCGACGACAATCCACGCGATGCCGTCCAGCAGAAGCCAGTACCCGAGCCAGCGCGGCAGGAATCGCGAGCGCACGACCAACCATCCAAAGGGCAACAGCCACAACCCCCAGAACGTCTGGTTCACGCCGATCGCCTGTCCATGTATCCGGATAAGGAGCATGCCGACGGCTTCGCGCGTATGGCCGTCAAACGCGGCGAAGGCATCGCCGCCACGAAAGACGAGGAGCGCGGCAGCGTTGAAGACTACAGTCACGAGGCCGAGAGCAGACGAAACCAGCACCAGAGCCATCAACTGTCGCGCACGGTGGCGGTCCACACCCTCAAAGAGACGGTAGAGCGCCAAGCTCAGGCCGATGAAGATGACCGCGCCCAGCGTCTCGGCCAGCATGCCCCAACGGTAGAGGGTCTCGTGGCCGAGGACACTCGCCGCAGTTGCGGCAGCGTCGTTCTGCACGACCGTCCGCGAGGGGACGTAGAGCAGGTAAAACGGCCCCAGTGTGAAGCCCAGATACCACAGGCCAGCGATACGAGCCGTTCTCTTCAGAGACGCCATGCGAACCTCCGGCGTTAGGGTAGGTACGGGATCTGGCCTGAGAGAGTTTCAGGAAAGATTATGAGCCACACCCACGATGTCTTGCTGCGGTGGCGGGCCGGGCTGGGATGAATCCCTCGTCATCGATCGTTGGGCAGTTACCGCCTTCGCCTGCTCTGCGGAGAATGAATCCGGGAAATGTTCGATAAAACGATCCAAGGCACTGTCGTCGAGCACGTTGATGGCCTCGTCAGGTGATTCCCATGCAAACGCGTCGGGAGCCAGCCAGCGCGACTCTTGACCTTTCTGGTCAGCAATTAGCTCCGCTGCGTCGAGTAGGTTCTTGATCCACACTTCCGGCGGGATTGGAGATTCCTTCATGGCTTCAACTTTAATCGAGACGGCGATGTCGGTGCCGTATCATTGGCAACCGGAAATCTGGGAGTGTCAGCGGCTAGTCGGCGTGGAATCCGTTCTTGAGGTAGAAGCGCTGCACGGGAAAACGTAGTGGCGTGTTGTGCCGCTTCCGTAAGTCCGGGTCGGCCACCAGTTTTTCAATCCAGTTTCTGATCAGCGAATAGCGAACGGTTTTGCCCCTTGCAAAGAGAACAACGCCGCATTCGGTGCGCTCATCATCCCAGAAGAACAATTGCTGTGGATGTTCGATCCTGACATCCCTTGGTCCTTCGTACCAGTAGGCGAAATGCCATCGCTGGCCGCGCTTGTCTTTCCGGGGTCTTTCGAGGGACCACATCTTGCCAGCGTAATTGATATTCGGCGTAATTGCCGTAAGACCGGCAATACGGAACTTTCATGACCTGAGATTTCCGTATTGCCGACCATCCAAAAGTTGCACTGTAGGACCCGCACAAAGCCATTTGCGAGTTCGCTCCTGTCGCGGGTTAGTCGCAGACGTGATCGGTTTCGAAGCGACGTGGAACGTTGTCAGCTGCGAATCCAGCAAGTCAGTAACCGTCAGACCAATTCCGATCGGGTCGACTGTCAGCACCAGGAATTCCTCGAAGGACGTGCTCGCAGAATTTCTCGGATGGCCCCTGAAAATCTTGCGCCGCCGCGAAAACTCGTAGTACACTCAGCCAACTCCTGCATCCAGCCCACTCTGTTGCTGGGTATCGTGCCCCCCTGTCGCGGGCATCAGTGCTTTTTTGTCAGTACTGGTTAATCGATCCGGCAGTTTCCACCAGTTGTTTACGAGGCACACTCCCAACCACCGGAAGTGTGTTGCGTGGGGCGCTCAGTCCCCGGCGCGGGACATATCCGTTTGGGTCGCATGACCCGTTGACGCGAAAACGCGCCGGCGGAAGACATCTCATTGCGCAAAGGAGTTCTCAATGAACTGCTTTTCTTTTGTGAGGCCGTTTGCCGCATCTATCATTGCACTCGTCCTGTCGATTCTGGCCGCCGGGATCTTCTGCGCTCGTGCTCAGTCCACAAGCGCCGGCATTATCACGGGCCGCGTTACCGATCCACAGGGTGCCGTGGTGGCGGGCGCGACCATCACCGTCACTGACATGTCAACGGGAAGCGTCCGCACCACCGTTACCAGCGGGGAGGGTCTCTACGTTCTGCCCGATGTTCCGCCTGGCAGGTACACCATCACGGCCAAAACCACGGGCTTCGCAGAGGGCAAGATCTCCCAGATTACCGTCACTGTAGCGGCGCAGACCACCGCCGATTTCACCATGGCCATTGGTTCAACCAGCCAAATCGTCGAAGTACAGTCCTCCAATGCGGATCTGCAGACGATGAACGCCTCAGTGAGCCAAACCATTGATCCGGTCATGGTCGCGTCACTCCCTTCCATCGGTCGTGATGCCAGCACCTTCGCGATGTACCAGCCCGGCGTAACCCCCGGAGGCAACGTCGCCGGCACCGTGCAGGACCAGTCGGTCTATCAGCTCGATGGTGGCAACAACTCCAGCGACATGGACGGCAGCATGGAGTCCTATACAGGCTCGTTCGGCAACTCCACCACCGGCGGGTTTCTGAGTGCTGGCTCTTCAGGCGTCATGCCAATGCCTCAGGACAGCGTCGAGGAATTCCGCGTATCCGCCTCCGGACAAACCGCCGACTTCAACAACTCTACCGGCCTTCAGGCGCAGGTGGTCACCAAGCGTGGACACGACCACTGGAACGGAACTTTGTACGAGTATTACCTCGACAGTCAGTTCGGGGCCAATACCTGGCAAAACAACTTTCCCGCACCTCTGTACACACCCAAGCCCAGCTATCACTACAGCCGCTTTGGCGCCGCGGCCGGAGGCCCCATCGCCCCGGTCAAATTCGGTGGCCGCACCTACCTCTTCGCCAACTATGAAGGTTTTCGCTATCCCGACGCCCTCACATTTGAGCGCACCGTTCCCTCCGCGGCCATGATGGCCGGAAATCTCACCTTCGCCGGAACAACCTATACCGCCGCGCAGCTCAAGGCTGACGACCCACGCAGCATCGGCATGGATCCAACTATTCAGGCCTTCTGGGCGAAACAACTGCCGCAGCAGGGCGCCAGCTACCCCGGCGGCATCTTCGATCCCAGTTGCGGCGCAATCTCCACTTCCTACTGCGACGGCGTCAACACCATCGGCTACAAGGCCAATCTCTCGATCCCGCAAAACAGCAATTTCTTTGTCGTGCGCGTTGACCACGATTTCGGCGTCAACTGGCACTTCATGGCGAGCTATCGCTATTACAAGCTCACTCAGCTCACTGCCAACCAGGTCGACATCGGGGGCGTCTTCCCTGGCGACAAACTCGGCGTGCCCGCCGCCGTCGCCAACCGTCCTCAGCAGCCCTGGTACTTCGTCGCCGGTCTCACCACCAACATTAGTCCCAGCTTCACCAACGACGTTCATTACAGCTTCCTGCGTAATTTCTGGCAGTGGAAGGACGATGCGGCTCCGCCGCAAGTGACCGGGGCAGCGGGCGCCATCGAGCCTCTTGGTGAAAGTTCCGTAGCGACCACAAGCACTTATGCCACTTCAGCGGTCCTCGCCCCCTTCAATCTCGATGCGCAGGATATCCGCACCCGCGTATGGGACGGGCAGGATAACTTCCTCCGCGACGACCTTTCTAAGGTAAAGGGGGATCACCTGATCCAGTTTGGCGGACAGTATCAGCACAACTTCAACTTCCACAACCGCACCGACAACGGTAACTCGATCAACTACACCACTACCTACCA
>Ga0210385_10001108_pt1 | contig 17063 bp, 13 predicted proteins | sample IncBWH26OmetaG_FD_160107 | JGI IMG/M metagenome (GOLD analysis project Ga0210385, IMG submission 160107) | Forest soil microbial communities from Barre Woods Harvard Forest LTER site, Petersham, Massachusetts, United States - Inc-BW-H-26-O ...
CGACCACATCATTCAGCGCATCCGCGAAGCCGGATTTCAGCCGCATGTGACGCGCGGCACGGAGCGCACCATTGTTGCCGCCGTCGGAAGCGGCGGCCGGCGCCATGAAATTGAGGCGCTTTCAGTCGCCCCCGGCGTAGACAATGTGGTCGCCATCGCCCAGCCGTTCAAACTGGTCAGCAGGCAAACACGGCCGGAACGGTCGGTCGTCGTGGTCGGCGCAGAGATGACTCGCACAGACCTAGCCGGCCCAAGCACAGTTGCCGCAAACGCGGTCGGCAAGAAAAGATCTGCCGGCATAAGAATCGGCGGTCCCGAGGTGGTTGTAATTGCCGGGCCCTGCTCGGTGGAGTCACGGGAGCAACTGCTCGAAACCGCCGAGGGGGTCAAGCGCGCAGGCGCAAACATGCTGCGGGGCGGCGCCTACAAGCCCCGGACCTCGCCTTACGAGTTCCAGGGTTTGGGAATCGAAGCGTTGAAGATCTTGCGCGAAGCGCGCGATTTGACCGGGCTTCCGGTGGTGACCGAGGTGATGAGCACGGAAGACGTCGATTTGATCTCCGAATACGCGGAGATGCTCCAGGTCGGCGCGCGCAACATGCAAAACTTCGCGTTGCTGCGCAGGCTTGCCGTCATCAAGAAACCGATTCTGCTGAAGCGTGGTCCGTCGGCCTCGGTCAAAGAGTGGCTGCTGGCCGCTGAATATTTGCTTTCCGGAGGCAACGATCAGGTTGTCCTCTGCGAGCGCGGAATCAAAACCTTCGACACCGGAATGCGCAACACGTTCGACCTGGCCGCGGTCGCGTTGGCCAAGGAGCTGTCGCACTTGCCGGTAATGGCCGATCCATCGCACGGAACCGGCAAACAGAGCCTGATTGGGGTGGTGTCGCGGGCGGCGCTTGCCGTGGGAGCGGACGGCATCATTATAGAGGTGCATCCTTGTCCCGAACGGGCGCTTTCCGATGGACCCCAGTCCCTGGATCTTTCTCAGTTCGAAAGTGTCATGCGGAGTCTGAGCGCCCCGCTGCCTGCTGTCCTCGGCGCAGGCGCGCCGCGAGCCTGACAAGTCGTTGAGCCCCGGCAGCAAACTGTGGGACAGTCTGTCCCAAAACACCCTGCCATCCTGACAACGCCTTTGTTCTTAGCGAGTTAAGCCTCCGCGAACGAACCTGCTCCTGACGCATGGGCCAAGTTGTCCCCTTCATTCCGCTTGCCATTTCCATCCATCTCATTGCAAACAATGGCCTTACCCTATGCCTGATTGGTTGCGCGATTGCGTATTAGAGGCCAGGCATGAGGGTCGGTCTTTTTGGACTGGTTCCTCGAAAGATGCCGAAAACACTTATGAACAACATCGAAAAATCGCAAGTCAAAAACGGACGATTAAGTCGTCTGCTCGACTCTCCGGCGTTCAGCGCTGCGTGGGGCCGAGTTCTCGGGCTGGCTTTGCTGACGCTTTCGGCAATGCCAACCTACGCTGCCAAAACCAAGCAGCCTAATTATTCGCCCGACCTTGCTTCGTGGATCGCGGCGTCGAAAAATGGCATGGTGACGGTGAACGTTCAATACAAGAACTTCCCCACCAAGAACTACCTGAAGGATCGGCAAACGGCTGGCGCAACCGTCCGGTGGCAACTGCCGACGATCACCGCCGTGAACATGACGGTGCCCGTCAGCATGATTCCGACACTGGAAGGCGAGGCCAATGTTGTTTACATCTCGCCGGATCGTCCGATGGTGCAGTATTCGACTCCGGTAAATCCGACGACCGAGGAATTCGCGACCGCGGTGCAGGCCGACCTGGCTGCGTCGCAGTATGGATACACTGGCGCTGGCGTCGGCGTGGCCGTGATCGACAGCGGCATCGCGAGCCATCCTGACCTGAACAATTCCAATGGCACCAGCCGCGTCGTCTATAGCCAGAGTTTTGTGGCTGGCGACACGACGACGTCTGACAAGTTCGGACACGGAACTCACGTGGCCGGCCTGATCGGCAGCTCGGGCGCGAGTTCGGGCACAGCCAACGGCTATTCGGCGACGTATGCCGGCATGGCTCCTGGCGTCAACCTCATCAACCTGCGCGTGCTTGATCAGAACGGTTCCGGCACCGACAGCCAAGTGATCGCCGCCATTCAGGAAGCGATTACGCTGCAGAGCACCTACAACATCCGCGTCATCAACATGTCGTTGGGACGTCCGATCTTTGAGAGCTATACGCTCGATCCGGTTGACCAGGCTGTGGAAGCTGCCTGGAAGGCTGGCATCGTGGTGGTCGCAGCCGCGGGCAACGAAGGCCGCTATCTTCCGACGGACGGCTTCGGCACCATCGTCGTGCCCGGCAACGACCCCTCGGTCATCACCGTGGGAGCAACCATGACCGAGCTGACATCGACACGCGTCGACGATCAGGTCGCCAGCTACAGCTCCAAGGGTCCGACCGCAATCGATCACACCGCGAAACCTGACCTCGTCGCCCCGGGAAACCGGCTGGTGTCGTTGCGGGTTCCGGGCAGCACGCTGGATTCGACCTATCCCGGATATGAGATCTGGCCGACCAGTGGAACTTCGATGTACTACGAACTGAGCGGCACCAGCATGGCGACGCCGGTAGTGAGCGGTGCGGTAGCGCTGATGCTGCAACAGAACTCCGCGTTGACGCCCGACCAGGTGAAATCGCGGTTGATGAAAACAGCGTGGAAGGGCTTCACGCAGTACACGGATTCACATGACAGCTACGGCAACCTTTACAACAATGAGTACGACCTTTTCACTTACGGAGCCGGGTATCTGGATGTCGACTCCGCGCTTGGCAATACGAACCTCTCGAGCGGAATAGCACTTTCTCCGACCGCGGTGTTCAATTCGAAGAACAACTCGGTCACCATCGTCAACACTACGCCTGATTCGGTATTTGCCGGCAGCAGCGTGGTTTGGGGAGCCACTTCGGTGGTTTGGGGAGCTCCGGTGGTTTGGGGTTCGAACGTACTTTCGGCAACTTCGGTAGTGTGGGGCGCAACCAGCGTTGTCTGGGGTGCGACCTCCGTTACTGGTGACAGCGTAGTCTGGGGTGCAACTTCAACGGTCGAAACCGCATGCGCAGCACTTAGCGATGGCGACCCAGGAGACAACTAGACAGCCGACTGCAACCATTATTCGGAGACTACCATGACAAACACATTGCCAATCAAAGCGAAAGTCATGATCGGAATGGTGGCCGTTGCGAGTCTGTGTGCCTTATCGATAGGCGCAGTCAGATGGCAATCGCAAGCCTGGCCGCAGTTGCTGCTCCTGTCAGTGGCAGCCGCCCTCAGTTCGCGTTTCAAGGTGAAGCTGCCTGGAATGTCGAGCTCGATGTCGGGAAACCTGCCCGTCATTCTTCTGGCAGTCACGCAACTGGGATTGTTCGGCAGCCTGCTGGTAGCAGTTACAGCGGCAGTCGCGCAGTCCTATTCCGGCGGGAACAAAACCAAAGCTGTTCAATTCGTATTTAACGCATGCACACTGCTGAACGCTGCCGGACTCGCGTACCTGGTCTACCATAGCCAGCTCTTCGCGGCCCACGCGTCAGCCCACACCATGTCTCTGGTACTGGCCGCCGCCACCTATTTCCTGGCGAACACGGCTCCGGTAGCCAGCATTATCGGACTGACAGAAGGCGGCAATCCTTTTGCCCTGTGGCACAAGGTGTTTCTGTGGTCGTTCCCGAACTACGTAATTGGAGCGGGACTGACTGCGATCGTTTCCGCCTTCACAACCGTCAGCGGACTGACGGCCATGGCAACCCTGTTGGCCGTTCTGTTCGCCGTCTATCAGTCGTACAAAATGTTTGTGAGCCGAGACGAACAGCCAGCGCCGCAAGCGATGGCCATGGCGGCCGGCCGGTAAAACCTCCAGGATGTTGTTCATGCGCGCAGCCTTCGGGCTGCGCGTTTTTTTTTGCCGGGATCAACCGGCCTCCCAATCCAATTTGCGAACTGGCCCGTACCTAATCCGAAGCACAGTCAGAAACAGCCAATCAAACGGAGGATTACGAGGATATGAAACGCAGGATTTTGTTGGGTATGGCGATGATGAGTCTCGCAGTCGCGTCAGCGGTGGCGGGAATGAACAATCCGATGGTCGGCGGGCAGGAGATGTATCCCACCAAGAACATCATTGAAAATGCAGTGAATTCGGCCGACCACACCACCTTGGTCGCCGCCGTAAAAGCTGCGGGACTGGTCGAGACTCTAGAAGGGCCGGGACCGTTCACCGTCTTCGCTCCGACCAACGAAGCGTTCAGCAAACTGCCGGCGGGAACCGTCGATACACTGCTAAAACCGGAGAACAAGCCCACCTTGACCAAGGTACTGACCTACCACGTCGTCGCCGGACGCCTCTCTGAACATGATCTGATGAAAAAAATCAAAGAGGGCAACGGCACGGCTGAGCTGACGACCGTGGAAGGCGGCAAACTCTGGCTCATGCTGCACGACGGTAAGCACATCGAACTCAAAGACGAAAAAGGCGGCACTGCCATGATCACGATCGGCAACGTCTTTCAGTCGAATGGAGTCATTCAGGTTGTCGATTCCGTGCTGATGCCGAATTAGGGCAGGTGTCAGGTCTTAGGTGTTAGGTCGAGCTACGTTTAAGCCCCGCTTCGGCGGGGCTTTTTTCTGGAATTATTTTGCCGGCGGCGCCGGCGATCCGAGCACAATCTTCATCAGCTCGATGGCGAGCGCGGTGGCATCGACATTGTTCAGATTAATCAGCACGACGACTCCCGCGCGGCGCTCGGGCACAATCGTTATGTCGGTACTGGTTCCCTGCTGGCTGCCACTGTGGCCAACGTCGAACATGCCGACTTCGTTTCCAGTAGCCCAACCGAGGGCGTAGCGATCTTCTTTGCCATCGGAGGGTTTCAGCGGTGTCCACATCAGATCGCGCGTGGCGCGGGTAACGATGCTGTCGTTAAGAATGGCTACTTCGAATTGAGCCACGTCGTCAGCGGACGAAAGCCAGCCGCCGCCGGGGATCTTATAACTCGAGTCGAGGAAATCGGCATTGGTGATCGCTCCCGATTTGTCTCTGCTGTAGAAGCGGGTACGGTGAGGAATGATGGCGAAACGGTCGTCCGGAACAGTGTGCGACATCCCGGCGGGAGTTAGAACATTCTGGCGGACGTAATCCACATACTGTTCACCGGACGCGCCCTCAATGGCGCAGCCGACCAACGTGTACCCCTGCGTCGAGTAGTGGTACTCGGTTCCGGGCTTGGCGACCAGTGGATCATTCTTGAAAAAGTCGATGCCGGCCTGAGTCGGATTGAGAAAGTGCTTCGTATTTCCGGTCTCCAGATTGTCGGGACCGTCCTTGTAATGACGGATTCCGCCGAGATGTCCGAGCAGTTCACGCGTGGTAATCGGCGTGTCTTTAGGCGGAAATGAGGGACAATACCTCTGCAGCGGAGCGTCGAGGTCGAGTTTGCCTTGCTGCCACAACAGGAGCGCCGCCGTCGCTGTAATCGATTTGGAGATGGATCCCAGCCGATATAGCGTGTGCGCGGTCGCCGGTACGGCGCTCTCCAGATCCGCGCTGCCGAATCCTGCCGACCATTCTTCCGCTCCATTTTCGACTACGGCAACGGAAATTCCCGGAGTGCCGTTGGCGGCCATGAAACGAGCAATGGCAGCTTCAAGCTGCGCCTTCTTTTGTGGGCCGATCTGGCTGGACTGGGCGGACGCGGAAGCAGAAACAAAAACGAAGAGCAGGTACGCGATAAAAAATACCGCGTGCGTGGTCCGGGCTACGCTACGTAATGCGGGAGGGCGGCGAATTCGAAGCCTCACTCTCGAATCCTACTTCACGTCTCCACAGGCGGGGCCGAGATATTTGGACGTGATGGTCATATCCATGGTCATGTTGTGGCCGCTGCTGCTGGTAACAGCCATGTGCATGGTGCCTTTAGCGTTATCGGCGTCGACGGCTTCCATTTTGAAAGTTCCATCGGATGTTGATTGCTTTTCAGTGCAATGAACTTTGACCTCGAATTTGCTTCCCGTCGAATTCAGGACGGTATAGCTGCAATCGCCACGGGCGCTGCTGAAAGCGGTGTGATTCTGCAACTTTTCTTTGGTCACGCAAGATTTGTGGACATCGGTGCTCGATCCGCCGTTCATCATGGCTTCAACTTTGGCGCGCTGGTCGGGAGGCATCTTGGCGAGAGCGTCGGGAGGGATGTTTGCCATCGATGGCATTCCGGTCATGGAGTGGGTGACGGTTTCTTCCCACAGTCCCTCTTTGACGTTGAATGATGGCAGGTCGGTGGCGACAGCGACGGCCAGCAAACAAAAAACAAGCGAAGCAAGAACGAAGTGATGCCGCATCAGCACTCTCCCGGGCTTTTTTGATCTGAAACTTAAAACGAAGCGTTCAATCTACTTGCGTTGAACAGGATTACACAGCGCCAAGAGTAGAGCAAACAAAATGTGCGAAAATCGTTGACGGAAGTGGTGCTCGGCGAACGTCGGAACGAGTTGCGGAAAGGTAACGTGCTGTCTCGCGATTTTATTCTTTGGGAAGTAGATGTCCAGAAGGACTTCATGCTGCCCGGCGGCAAGCTGTATGTTCCGGGGGCCGAGAAGCTTTTGCCCAACATTCGCAAGCTGACGGACGCGGCGCGGCGCGGCGAAGTTTTTCTGGTCTCGCATGGCTGCTTTCATACCGCCAACGATCCCGAGTTCCAGCAATTTCCTCCGCACTGCGTGAAAGGCACGCCCGGAGCGGAGTTCGTTCCCGAAGCACTGACGGATAATTTCGTTCGAGTGGAAAACGATACCCAGGCAAAGTTGCCGGAAAATCTTTTTCAGTATCAGCAGATTATCCTCGAAAAACAAACGCTGGATATTTTCCAGTCCCGCCACGCAGACGAATTGGTGAAACAGCTTGGGGACGCGGCAACCTTTGTGGTGTTCGGAGTCGTCACCGAATATTGCGTCGGCTTAGCGGTCAAGGGGCTGATCCAGCGAAAGCGGCGCGTGGCAGTCGTTCGCGATGCCATCGAGACTCTGGCACCTGAGGCGGGAAACAAAATGCTAGCTGAGTTCCAGGCGCTGGGAGCGACGCTGGTTACAACGGAAGAAATCCTCGCAACCGTTCACAAGCAAGCCTGACTTTCATTTCACTTTTACAAATTCCTGTCACAGCAACATGCCGGCAATCGAAGCTGACATCAGGTTCGCCATGGTTCCAGCCAGCATGGCGCGCATGCCGAGGCGGGCCAGGTCGCCGCGCTTGTTAGGAGCGAGCGCCCCAATGCCACCCATTTGAATCCCGATGGAGCTGAAGTTGGCAAAGCCGCACAACGCGAAGGTCGCGATCGTGAATGAACGCGGATCCATGACAGCCTTCTGTGGCCCAAGCATGGAGAACGCCACCAGTTCATTCAGCACCATCCGTACACCCAGAAGATTGCCGATCAGATGGCAATCATGCCAGGGAACTCCGATGACCCATGCGATAGGCGCGAACAACACGCCGAGTATGGTTTCGAGGCTCGAAGGAAACCACGCGATGTACGCGTGAATTTCGCCCATGATTCCATCCAACAAGGCGACCAACGCCAGGAACGAAATGAGCATGGCGGCAATGTTCAGCGCCATGTGCAAACCGTCGGTTGTACCGCGCGCGATCGCACCCAGCAGATTCTGGTTCTTTTCCAGCTCTACTTCTTCTTCACTCATCACGACGCGGCCCGCTGTTTTAGGCACTTCGGTCTCGGGCACCAGCATCTTGGCCATCACGAGCGTGCCGGGAGCGGTCATGATCACCGCGCTCAGCAGATGTTTTGGCTCAATCCCGAAGGCGATGTAAGCCGCCATGATGCTGCCGGAAACATGCGCCATCCCGCTCGTCATTACTGTCATCAATTCCGAATATGTAAGGTCGGGCAGAAAAGGCCGAATCGTCTGCGGAGCTTCAGTCTGCCCCATGAAAATGCTGGCGGCCACATTCAATGACTCCGCGCCGCTCACTCCCATCAGCCGGATCATCAGCCACGCGGCGGCCTTGATGATCAACTGCATAAGACCGATGTAATAGAGCACTGCGAACAGTGCGCAGATGAAGATTACCGTCGGCAAAACCTGGAATGCAAAATAAAAACCGAGGTGCGATCCCTGTTTACCGAGATCGCCAAAAACAAATTGCGATCCCGCGAACGCGTAGCTGAGGAGCCAGTTCACTGCGTCGCCGGCCTTTTGAAAAAGCTTTCGGCCCAGCTCAACCTTCAGAACAAAAAAAGCGAAGGCAATCTGCAGCCCTAGGCCCCAGGCCACCGTCTTCAGGCGAATCGCGCGGCGGTTAGTGGAGAACCCGTAGGCCAGCGCTAACATGGTGAGCAAACCGAGAATGCCGGTAAAACGTCCCATCGTTATCCCCTTAAATCAGTATTCCGCTTTGTAAATCACCCTACGAATCAACGGAGCCCTGGCCGCGGGCGGAGCGACAGCGATCTGATAACTCTCTTTCAGCAATTCTTTTGCCGGCGCGGCTTGGGCGTCGGAGTGGCAGTAAATGGTGCAGAGCGGCTCTCCCGCGGAAACCTTCTCGCCGATCTTTTTATGAACCTCGATACCGACCGAGGGATCGACGGAATCTTCTTTGCGTTCGCGGCCTCCGCCGAGAATGACGCAGGCGGTGCCGACTTGCTCGCTCGCAATCGCCGTCACATATCCACTCTGGGGGCTGCGGACTTCAACGCGACGTTCAGCGCTCGGGAGGCGAGCGGGATCGTCGATCATGCCGACGTCGCCTCCTTGCAATTCGACCATGTGGCGAAAACGCTCGAAGGCTTGGCCCGACGCGATGAGTTGTTCGGAAATTTTCCTGCCTTCAGCGACTGTCTTCGACGCGCCGCCGAGATAGAACATCCATGCCGCCAGGTCGTGGCATAAGTCGCGCAGGTCGGGCGGTCCGCCGCCGTGCAGCACCTCAATGCATTCCTGCACTTCAAGCGCATTGCCCACCATACGTCCCAGCGGCTGGTTCATGTCGGTAATCAGCGCGACCATCTGTTTGCCCATGCGCTCGCCGGTTTCAACCATGAGCTCTGCGAGAAAAACAGCGTCTTCCTCTTTTTTCATAAACGCGCCAGAACCGGTCTTGACGTCCAGAACAAGCGCATCGGTACCTTCGGCCAGTTTCTTGCTCATGATCGAAGCGCAGATCAGATAGGGACTCTCGACTGTGCCCGTCACGTCGCGCAGAGCATACAATTTGCGATCGGCCGGAGCGATTTTTTCCGTCTGACCGATCATCGAGCATCCACATGCTTTCAGAACACGATGAAATTCGGACACCGAAAGTCCGACGCGAAATCCGGAAATGGATTCGAGTTTATCGAGCGTGCCGCCAGTGTGGCCCAATCCACGGCCGCTGATCATCGGAACATAGAGGCCGCCGGCAGCGACCACCGGAGCGAGCACGAGCGAAGTCTTGTCCCCGACTCCGCCGGTCGAGTGCTTGTCTACTTTCCTGGCGGGAAGGAAGCCGAGGTCGAGAACTTCGCCGGAGTGCAGCATGGCGTTGGTGAGGGCCGCGGTTTCTTCGCGCGTCATTCCTCGCAGTACGACGGCCATGAGCCATGCAGCCATCTGGTAATCCGGAATACTGCCGTCAGTACAACCATGAACCAGATAGTCGATTTCCGCGCCGGAGAGTGTACCGCCATCGCGCTTCTTGCGGATGAGATCGATGACGCGAAAAGTTGATGGCCCGACACTTGGCGTGGTCACTGCAGGCGGAAGCCCTCCGGCAGAAGATCGGTGATCACACTTTGCTTCGGTCCTTTTTCACCTTGATAAAAGATGACGGCGCGTGGCCCGAATTCATAGATCACCTGACGGCACGCGCCACACGGCGAACACGCGGTTCCCTGGTCGTTGACCACGGCGACCGCCTGAATCTCAAGCCCAGGGCCGCTTTTGGCCACTGCGGAAAAAATCGCCGTACGTTCAGCGCAGTTGGTCATTCCGTACGAAGAGTTCTCGACATTGCAGCCAACGAAGACTTCGCCCTTCGTGGTAAGAATAGCCGCGCCCACCCGAAACTTGGAAAATGGCGCGTACGCATTCTTCGCTACCTTGCGCGCGGCTCGAAGCAAGCGGTCGCGCGTCGCAATGGACAATTTATTTGTTGGCATACTCAACTCGATTGAGGCCTAGGATCGAGAAATTGTAACGCCTGTCTGCGTTCGGCGCTGATATTTCGCTGCCGGGCTAAAATCTTGACGCTGCCGGATGCGAGTGTTAAGTTCGGGCCACGCGTGGGAGCTCGGGAGACATTGTTCTGACTCGACCAGAGAAGATGCGGCCGGCGGCCATCTCGAAGCCCGTCGATCTTCATCGACGCAATTTTCTTGCGCGCTGTTGCCAGGGAGCCGCCGCAGCGCTGATTCCCGCCAATCGTCTGTTGGGATTGCCTTGCGGCTACGCCATTACCGGCGCGGACTCGGGCTTGTCTGCCAGCGAGTTCCATCTGCATCCGCATTATCGGATGCCCCGGCCAATCGATGCCCTGCTGTTGAAGACACAGGCCGGCCTCGACGATTTTGTCTCTGAGAAATACGCGGACGAGATTGCAGCCGTGCTGGCGCGATGGAATGCGGGCCTTCTGACGTACCCACACAATCTCACGGAAATCGAAAAAGTTCTCGCGCCAGATTTCCGTGGGGCTTCTCCGCTGCCCGTGGAATCGCGCGTGGTGCGCCCAGGATCATCGGTCGAAGTTCGCCGTAATCAGTTCATACGGGAGGCAACGCTCAGTCGAGACAAGTTCCTACAGGAACTACGATCCACGGTCGGAAGCTTAAAGGAGATTCTCACCGCCGAATTTCAGGTAACGCGGATCGAAGCCGGCTCCATTCCTGGCACGCCGCGATCCTCGGAGAAAAACCAGGAACAAAATTGGGCGCAAATTCAAACTCGCATCCGCTATGAATTAGTGGCCCAGGGGCCCGATTTTTATCGTGAGCAGCGCGTCGGTTACTGGCAGCTTGCATGGGAGCGGAATGCAGCGGGGGAGCTTCGCATTCGCAATTGGCAAGCGCTTGAGGAAACGCAAAGCCGCGCGCGTGGCCCAGCCTTTGCCGACATCACAGCTTCTGCACTCGCCCGTAATGCATCGTATTCTTCGCAGCTGATGCATGGGACCGATTACTGGCGGACTGTTCTCGATGGCGCTTGCGGCATTGATGTTTACGGCCACAACGGCGTTTCACTCGGCGACATTGATGGCGATGGATATGACGACCTTTATGTCTGCCAGCCCGGCGGTCTGCCAAACCGGCTCTACCGGAATCGCGGCGACGGAACCTTTGAGGACATCACGGAAGTGTCGGGAGTCGGTGTCATCGACAACACGGCGTGCGCGCTTTTTGTCGATGTAGACAATGACGGGCGGCAAGACCTGATCGTGGTGAGGGCAACCGGCCCGCTATTGTTTTTGAACGAAGGGAACGGCAAGTTTCGTCAAAAGGCCGACGCGTTTCAATTTGCCAATCCACCGCAGGGGACGTTCACCGGCGCGGCAGTCGCCGACTACAACCGCGACGGCTGGCTCGACATTTATTTTTGTCTTTACGTTTTTTATCAGGGGACAGGCCAATATAAATATCCCACTCCTTATTACGATGCCAACAACGGGCCGCCGAATTTCATGATGCGCAATAATCGCGATGGCACGTTTCGCGATGTGACGGCCGAGACCGGACTCAACCAAAACAATACGCGCTACAGCTTCTGCTGCGGATGGGCCGACTTCAATGGCGACGGCTGGCCCGATCTCTACGTGGTGAATGATTTCGGGAGAAAGAATCTCTACCGCAACAACGGCAACGGCACCTTCACCGACATCGCTTCGCAAGCCGCTGTAGAGGATGTTGGCGCGGGCATGAGCATCTGCTGGTTCGACTACGACAATAACGGCGCGGAAGACCTTTACGTAGCTGACATGTGGATCGCGGCGGGCGAACGCGTTTCGATGCAGGATATCTTCCAGAAGACAGCGTCAAAAGAAACGCGAGCGCTCTACCGCAAACACGCCATGGGCAATTCGCTATTTCGCAACACCCCCCGGAAGGGTGAAAAGGCCGCGTTTGAAGACACGACTCACGCCGCGGGCGTCGGGATCGGGCGCTGGGCCTGGTCAAGCGACGCGTGGGACTTCGATCATGACGGCTTTCTCGATCTCTACGTCACGAACGGAATGGTAAGCGGCCCCCGTGGCGGAGCTTTGACCGGACAGGCGAATGAAGCAACCAGCGACGACCTCAACAGTTTTTTCTGGCGGCAGGTGGTTGCCAATTCTCCGAACGAAGCCAAGGCATCGCAAGATTACGAGCAGGGCTGGAGTGCGATCAACGAATTAATCCGTGCGGATGGAACATGGAGCGGATTCGAGCGCAATATTTTCTACGCCAATAATGGCGATGGAACATTCTCCGATATTTCCGGCGTCATCGGACTGGATTTTCTGGAGGATGGGCGGGCGTTCGCGCTCGGGGATTTCGATCATGACGGCCGGCAAGAAATATTTCTCAAGAACCGCAACGGCCCACAGTTGCGGATCTTAAAGAACGAAATCGAGAACCTGCCTCCGTCCATCGAATTCCGTTTGCGCGGAACAAAAAGCAATCGCGACGGCATTGGTGCGGTAATCACACTGGAGACCGAATTCGGCAAGCAGACTCGGTCGTTGCAAGCAGGGTCCGGATTTCTATCGCAGCACAGCAAGGGCATCTTCTTTGGTCTCGCTGCGGCCAAAGCTCCGCTGCACGCCTCCATCCGATGGCCAAGCGGACTGATTCAGGAATTTCGCGATCTGCCGCTGAATTGTCGGATCTGGGTTGAGGAAGGATCCCCCCAATTTCGCGCGGAAGCGTTCAAGGCGCGGGGCACTCGCCAATATGCAGAAAGTCCGCATGCCGATCTGGCCACAGCCGGTCGACCGCAATCCGAAACGCTTCCCACCTCGGCTGAAACGTGGCTGCTGACGCCTTTTGCCGCGCCCGACTTCTCGCTTCCCGACCTCGATTCGAAGATGCAGACTCTATCTTCTCTGCGCGGCAAGCCGGTCCTGCTTAATTTTTGGAACGCCGCAGCCGAGCTCTGCAAGGAAGATTGGATCACTTTCAGTCACCGCCACGCGGCTTGGGCGGATCAGGGCCTGCAACTACTAACAGTGAATCTCGACGCGGCGAATCGTGACAACTCAGCCGATGCGTCAGCCGTTGATGCGGCAGGCGTTGACCCAGCAAAGGACGCTGCGGGAAGCGTGGCCGCACTGGCGCGCGAGCATAAACTTTCCTTTCCCATTCTTTTCGGAACCGATGACGTCGCGGCGATTTACAACATTATTTTTCGATACCTCTTTGACCGGCATCGAGATCTCCTGCTTCCAACATCGTTCCTCATCAATGCCGACGGAGAAATCGTAAGGGTGTATCAGGGGCCAGTAAACGCGGAGCATATCGAATACGACTTCCAGCACATTCCGCAAACCAACGCCGGACGCCTGGCCCGGGCGCTTCCCTTTCCCGGCGTGACCGATGCCATCGAGTTCGGGCGTAACTCTCTTTCATACGGCTCGATATTTTTTCAGCGCGGCTACATGCAACAGGCCGAGGCGTGGTTCCGAATCGCCTTACGCGACGATCCTTCGAGCGCTGAAGCAGCCTACGGACTTGGCAGCGTCTACCTCGATCAGCAAGAAATCTCCGAAGCGCGCGACAGCTTTGAACGGGCTCTCAAACTTCGCGCCAGCTATCCCGACACGCAGGCCAATGCGTTGAACAATCTCGGACTACTGGCCGCGCGCGCGGGAAAGATGGAAGAAGCGATCGGAAACTTTCAGCAGGCCCTCCAGCTCAGTCCCAATCACAGAATTGCGCTCGACAATCTTGGCGGCGCTTATCGGCAGATCAAACGATGGGACGACGCGCGCACGACTTACGAGCGGGCACTAGAAATCAATCCCAATGACGCCGAGGCGAATTATGGTCTGGCCATGGTCTTTGCCCACAATGACGACTCAGCGCGGGCTTTCGAGGGTCTGCAGAAGGCGCTGAAATTGCGGCCCGATTATCCCGAAGCACTCAACAACCTCGGCATTCTTTATTTGCGCACGCATCGGCGCGATGAAGCGGTCGCGAGTTTTGAGGAATGCATCCGCGTGGCGCCGGCATTCGATCAGTCCTACCTGAACCTGGCCCGCATATACATCGTAGAAGATGCACCGGAAAAAGCGCGGTCCGTGCTCGTCGAATTGCTCGAACTGCATCCCGACCACGAGCAGGCCAGGCAAATGTTGGAGCAACTGGGTCGCTAAGAACCTCTCTTCAACCGACAACCCAATTCTCAAAGCGGATTGTCGGCGCAGATTGTTGAGGCGGCCAACGCGGTAGAATAAGAGCCAATGTCCACTCAAGCCGTGCCGTTCCCCCAATCCGCGCCCGCATCGGCCGGAGTTTTACTTCCTGCCTTCACGCTCTGGTGGCGCGAAGTGGTGCGCTTCTACCGTCAGCGCGCGCGCGTCGTTGGCGTCATCGCTTCTCCGCTCTTATTTTGGATTGTAATCGGATCCGGCTTCGGAACATCGTTTCGTTCAGGACAAGCCGCCGGCCAGCAGCACTATCTCGATTATTTCTATCCTGGCGTCCTGGTGATGATTGTGCTCTTCACCGCGATCTTCACCATGATGTCGGTAATTGAAGATCGCAACGAAGGCTTTTTGCTTTCGGTTCTGGTCGCGCCGGCGCCGCGGGCTGCGATTGTTCTCGGTAAAGTCTTAGGCGGCACCACGCTCGCCACCGCTCAAGGATTAATTTTTCTTTTCTTCGCTCCGTTTGTCGGCGTTCACATGACGCTCGCCTCGTTCGGACTCATCGCCCTCACCGTGTTTCTGGTTTCGTTCGCGCTCACCGCTCTTGGCTTCGCTATCGCCTGGCCCATGGATTCGACGCAAGCCTTTCACGCCATTATCAATTTGTTTCTCATTCCACTGTGGCTGCTTTCGGGCGCGCTCTTCCCGCTTTCCGGAGCGTCCGGATGGATTCGCTGGCTGATGTATGCCAACCCGCTAACTTATGGAGTTGAAGCGCTGCGAACGCTGATGTATCCCGAAGCTCCCGGCACGTTTTCGCTGACGGCGTCGATGCTAACGTTGTTGCTCTTCGCCCTGTTCATGTTCGGCCTGGCATTTGTACTCGTAAATCGGCAGACGACGAAACCGGCAGCGTAAGGCAATCTGGTAATTTTGTAATCGGATAATTTGGTAATTTAAGAGCTGCCCCCGGTTTCGTTATTCAGATTTGCGTTTTTCAGATTTACGAAATTACAAAATTCCCCGATCACCAAATTACAAATGCCTCCTCTCGACATTCTTGCCCTGGCTGCGCACCGTGACGATGTGGAACAAACCTGCGGCGGAACTCTGCTCAAAATGGCCGAACGCGGCTATCGCACTGGCATCCTCGACCTCACTCAAGGAGAGATGGGAACGCGCGGATCAGCCTCCGAACGCGCTTCCGAAGCCGCGGATGCGGCGCGCATTTTAAGAGTGTCGTGGCGCAACGCGCTCGATATTCCCGATGGCCGGGTAGAAAACACCTGGGAGAATCGCCTGAAGGTCGTCCGCGTTTTGCGCGAGCAGCGCCCGCGCGTTCTGATTCTTCCTTATTGGGAAGGCCGGCATCCCGACCACTACACGGCGTCGATTCTTGGCTATGAGGCGGCGTTTTTATCGGGACTCGCCAAGCTGCCGATCGCCGAGCTAGCCATCGCCGGAACGAAGACAGAATCCGCACCGCATCGTCCCTTCAAAATTATTTATGCCAGCCTGTACCGCGACGTGCGCCCAACTTTCGTCGTCGATATTTCCGATCAGTTTGAAACCCGGCTGGCCGCGCTGATGGCTTACAAGTCCCAGTTCACCGACCAGAAGGCGGGTAGCGGAATCTTCCCTGCGCAGCAAGAGATTCGCGCCCGCGTCGAATCCATGGCCCGCTATTACGGAATGCTCGGCGGCGTCACTTACGGCGAACCGTTCGTGCAAAAAGAAGTCGGCCTGGTCGACGACGTGACGGCGATTCCGGTGAAGTCGATCTGATCGGTGGGCTGGTCTTGTGGCCGGTCGGCGGGGTTGTCTGTTTTGCGAGGACAGCAGCATGTCTTGGATTCACCTCGACCGATAACTGTCAGGGGGCAACGTAATCTCCTTGTTCATCCTCGTGATTGGACGCGTTTTCTCAAACACAGCCAGACGAAAAGGCTCGACATTGGGCATTCTGCTCATGTCGCAAGCAAGAAACAGGCAGTTTCCTGGGAGTTGGGGTCAGCATCCATAAATCGCCCCCCCACCCTAACAAATTCGGTGGCCATTTCCTTTAGAATCTGTGGCACAAGCTCCAAGAGCTCTGCGACGGATTTCGAGCTAGGGTCCATTGATGGAATAGTATTCCTGCATGCGGCTAGAATTCACCTCCTGAAACGGCAGGGGCGCCAACCCTAGCTTTCGCGCTCAGCAACAACTGCGAACTTCACGCCGAGGGCGTGCAGGACAGAATTGATGGTTTCAAAGCGTGGATGTGCACCTGCGCTCAGAGTTTTGTACAGGCTCTCCCGGCCCAGGCCAGCGTCTTTGGCAATCTACGCCATGCCTAGCGCCTTGGCGACATTGCCGAGCGCTGCGACGAATACCTCAGGGTTCGCGTCTTCAGCGGCTGCCGAAAGATACTCCGCAATAACGGCATCGTTATCGAGATACGCCCCCGCGTCGAATGGTTTGTAAGTGGTTTTCTTTTTCTTCGCCTTCATTATCTCGTCAGCGTATCCAAGTGGATACCGCACCGCAATCACATCGACCACATCTTTTTCATCACAAAGACCTGTGCGCGCCATCACAGACACAGCCTCAGGGATTGCCTAGAATGGAGAAAATATGATCGCCCAATCCAGAAGCGTGTCCTTTGCCCGGCCTCAAGATCCCACCCCTAAGTCCTTATTCTGGAAGAGCTTGGAGATAAG
>Ga0210385_10001109_pt1 | contig 17059 bp, 10 predicted proteins | sample IncBWH26OmetaG_FD_160107 | JGI IMG/M metagenome (GOLD analysis project Ga0210385, IMG submission 160107) | Forest soil microbial communities from Barre Woods Harvard Forest LTER site, Petersham, Massachusetts, United States - Inc-BW-H-26-O ...
GATGTACACGCAGTTGAATCAATATCACGTGATCCTGGAGACCCAGCCGCAATTTCAGTTGGATCCCAACAAGCTCAACAAACTGTACATTCAAGCGAACTCGGCGGCGGGGACAAGTGGCGCAGCCGCGAGTTCTTCGGGTAACGGCTCCACTTCCGCCGGGTCGAATGCTCTCACAACTTCGGCCCTGTACACGCCGTCGTCAAATACTTTATCTGCTCCGGTCAGTGCCCTGACTCCCAACACGTCGACGACAACATCCAGCAAAGGCTCCTCGTCCGCCGGAACTACCAGCTCGCAGACGAGCAATGCTGTTCCGCTTGGCGCGATTTCGCACTTCGGCACGGAGACCGAGGCGCTTTCCATCTCACACCAGGGTCAATTCCCGGCGATTACGGTTTCGTTCAACCTGGCGCCAAACGCCGCGCTGGGTGGTGCGATCTCAGCGGTGACCAAAGTCCAGAAAGATTTGAACATGCCGAAGAGTGTGCAGGCGGACTTTCAGGGTACAGCCGCCTCTTTTCGAAATTCGCTCTCCAACATGCCTTTGCTAATTCTTGCCGCGCTTGTGACCGTCTACATTGTTCTTGGCGTGTTGTACGAAAGCTTTATCCATCCCATCACAATTCTTTCCACGCTGCCGTCCGCCGGCGTCGGGGCGTTCCTGGCATTGATTTTGTTCCACCAGGATTTGAGCGTCGTGGCCATCATCGGCCTCGTGCTCCTGATCGGTATCGTGAAGAAAAACGGAATCATGATGGTGGACTTTGCCCTGGATGCCGAGCGCAATCAGGGGAAAAATGCTAAGGATGCGATTTATGAGGCGTGCCTGCTGCGCTTCCGTCCCATCATGATGACCACGATGGCGGCGTTACTCGGCGGTTTGCCGCTGGCGTTCGGCAGCGGCTTTGGTTCGGAATTGCGCAGACCGTTGGGAATCGCGATGGTTGGCGGGCTGCTGGTGAGTCAGGTGCTGACGCTCTATACTACGCCGGTCATCTATATTTTCTTTGACAATCTGGCGCATCGATTCTCGGGAAATTCCAAGAAGAAAGAAAATCCGGGCGGGGAGCCACAACCTGCGGGGCAGTTATGAACGTCTCCAGGCCATTCATCCACCGGCCGGTTGCAACGACGCTGTTGACGGTGGCGATTGCCATCGCTGGCGCGATTGCATTCAAGGTGCTCCCGGTATCCCCGCTGCCACAGGTGGACTTTCCCACGATTTCCGTGGGCGCGAGCTTGCCCGGAGCCAGCGCGGAGATCATGGCCTCTTCGGTGGCTACTCCGTTGGAGCGGCAATTCGGCCACATCGCTGGTGTTACGGAGATGACTTCAGCCAGCAGCCTGGGCGCAACGGCAATCACTATTCAGTTCGACCTCAGCCGCAACATTGATGGAGCAGCCCGAGACGTGGAAGCTGCCATCAATGCGGCGCGCACGTACTTGCCTGCAAATCTTCCTTCGAATCCGACCTACCGCAAAGTGAATCCCGCGGACGCCCCAATCATGATTCTGGCACTCACGTCCAACAAGTATGGGCCGGATGAACTTTATGATGAAGCATCCACGGTGATGGAGCAAAAGCTGTCGCAGATTTCGGGTGTGGGCCAGGTCACGGTCGGCGGCGGCGCATTGCCGTCTGTGCGGGTGGAGGTAAATCCCACCAAGCTTTATAGCATGGGCCTGACGATGGCGAATTTGCAGTCGGTACTTAGCCTCCAGAATTCCGATCTCGCCAAAGGTCAGATTACCGACGGGAATTTCACTGCCGACATCGTTGCGAACGATCAAATTTCGCGCGCCGCAGACTACAAGCCGATTATCGTGGGCTATAACAACGGTGCCGCGGTTCATCTTTCCGATGTTGCCGATGTAGTTGATTCCGTGCAGAACATTCGAGTGGCCGGCTATTTGAACGGCAAACGCGCCATCGTGGTCATTATCTTCCGGCAGCCCGGCGCCAACATTATTGACACGGTCGATCGTATCCGCGCTGAGTTACCTTCCATCGAGGCCTCCGTCCCTCAGGGCATAAACACAACCATCATGCTGGACCGCACCACGACGATTCGCGCGTCTGTCAGCGACGTTGAACGCACGCTGACGTTTTCGATCATCCTGGTGATCATTGTTGTGTTTGTTTTCCTGCGCAATGGTCGCGCAACACTGATTCCCGCCGTTGCTGTCCCGGTATCTCTCATCGGCACATTCGCAGTGATGTATCTCTGCGGATATAGCCTGGACAATCTTTCACTGATGGCCCTGACCATCGCCACAGGTTTCGTGGTGGACGATGCAATTGTGGTGATGGAAAACATAACGCGGCATCTGGAAGCGGGCATGGAACCTTTTGCGGCGGCTCTCAAAGGCGCCCAGGAAATTGGGTTCACCGTTTTTTCCATCAGCATATCCCTGATCGCGGTGTTCATTCCGCTGCTGTTGATGGGAGGAATTGTCGGGCGATTGTTCCGCGAGTTTGCAATTACCTTGTCCACAGCCATCGTCGTATCGATGGTTATTTCTCTCAGTACAACTCCGATGATGTGCGCTCATCTGCTGAAGCAGCAACAAACGGAGAAGCACGGCCGTCTGTACATGGCGACGGAGAGAATCTTCGAAAGGATCCTCAATTTATACCGGCATACCCTGGAGTGGGTACTGGACAATTCGCTTCTGACGCTTACCGTTCTTCTTCTGACGATCGCTCTAAATATTGTCATCGTTCTGAAGATTCCCAAGGGTTTTTTCCCCCAGCAGGATACGGGTGTGCTTGTGGGAGGTGTGCAGGGACCGCAAGACGCTTCCTTTGCATCGATGAACGATTCCATCCAAAAGATTACGGCCGTGGTTCAGGCTGATCCGGCGGTGCAAAACGTGATCGTGTTCACCGGTGGCCAGGGTGCGACGAATACTGGGTTTCTTTTTATAGCGCTGAAGCCATTGGATGAACGGAAAATTGGCGCGCCGCAAATCATTAACCGGCTGCGCCCAAAATTGAACAAGCTGCTGGCTGCTTCCGCGTTCATGCAGGCCTCGCAAGACTTGCGTATCGGTGGGCGCAGCTCCAATGCGCTTTACCAATACACCATTCAATCCGACACGGTCACCGATCTTCAAACCTGGGGTCCCAAACTTCTGACGGAGATGAAGCGTCTTCCTGGTTTGCAGGATGTGAACACCGACCAGCAGAACGGCGGCTTGGATGTTCTGCTGCACTACAATCGAGTGACTGCGGCCCAATTGGGCCAGACTTCGACGTCACTGGACAGCGAAATCTACAACTCCTTCGGCCAGGCTGAGGTTTCCATCATTTATACGCAGTTGAACCAGTACTACGTCGTTCTGGAAGTCGATCCACAATATTCGCAGACGCCCGAGGGATTGAAGAACGTCTACTTTCATCCAAATGGAAGCAGCAGCGTGACTGCGGTTGGCAATGTTCCCCTCGGCACGGTGTCGACGAATCAGGCAAACACCATCCCCCTGGCGATCAATCACACCAGCTTGTTTCCTTCGGTAACGATTTCGTTCAATTTGGCGCCCGGTATCTCCTTGAGTGATGCCACTCTGGCGATCGAACAGCTTAAGGCGCGCATGGGTGTGCCGACGACGGTGCGTGGTTTCTTCGCTGGCACGGCGCTGGCTTACCAGCAATCCTTGGGCACGGAACCCATCCTGATCTTGACGGCGGTCCTGGCCGTCTACATTGTGCTCGGCATCTTGTACGAAAGCCTGGTGCATCCGCTCACAATTATTTCTACTTTGCCGTCTGCCAGCGTTGGCGCAATGCTCGCTCTGATGCTTTTCAAGGAAGATCTGAACGTTATCTCGATCATTGGGATTGTCCTGCTGATCGGTATCGTCAAGAAAAACGCCATCATGATGATTGATTTTGCGCTGCAAGCGGAGCGCGAAGGCGGTAAGAGTACCAAGGACGCCATCTTCGAGGCGTGCATGCTGCGCTTCCGCCCGATTCTGATGACCACCATGGCTGCACTCTTCGGCGCTCTGCCGTTGGCGTTTGGAACGGGCACTGGTTCGGAATTACGCCGCCCGCTCGGCATCTCCATTGTTGGAGGGCTCGTCATGAGCCAACTGCTCACTCTGTACACGACACCGGTCGTCTATCTGATGCTCGATCGCCTGCGGCTTCGAGTGATGGGCAAAGAACGAGATACGTTTCATGCGGGCGATGCCACGGCCCCGTCCACGGCGAGTGATTAAGATGAAAAACACTATGAACAATAATCGAAAGCAACTCATCCTGGGCACGGCAATCGGCGCGTTACTGCTGGCCGGCTGCTTAGTTGGGCCGAAATATCACACTCCTGCGGCGACTGTGCAAGCGCCACCTCCTGCTTACAAGGAAGTGCCGGCGCAATCCCCCGACTCCGGCACATGGAAAGTGGCGCAACCCCAAGACGCGATGCTGCACGGCAAATGGTGGGAGATTTACAACGATCCGGAGTTGAACGCGCTGGAAGAGCAGCTCAACGTAAACAATCAGAACATCAAGCAGTCGTTTGAGAATTTCATGCAAGCGCGCACATTGATTGCGCAGGCACGCTCACAACTTTATCCCACGATAGGAACGACACCATCCTTCGAGCGTACCCACGGCTCCGGAAGCCTCGGAAGTTCGCTCGGCAGCACGGGGGCAACCAATGGATCGACGGTCAACTTTTTCGAGCTTCCAGCAAGTGTTTCGTGGGAGCCGGACCTGTGGGGCAAAATCCGTAACACCATTCACGAGTACCAATACAGTGCGCAACTGAGCGCGGCCGACCTCGAAAATGAGAAGCTGACGGAGCAGGCCAGCCTAGCCCTATTTTTCTTCGAACTGCGCGGCCAGGATGCCTTGCAGAAGCTTTATGACGATACGATTGAAGCCGACAAGAAAACCGTGCAACTCTCTCGCGACCGCTATGAGACGGGTGTGGATGACCTTATCTCTCTCGTTGAGGCGGAAAACGCGCTGCAAAATGCGGAAGCCGCGGCCACCAATCTTGGAATTGCCCGGGCTCAGTATGAACACGCGATTGCGGTCCTGATAGGAACGACTCCGTCGGGCTTTTCGGTGCCCGTGAAGCCGTTGAGCGCAACAGCCCCGCCAGTCCCGGTGGGAGTGCCGTCGCAATTGCTCGAGCGGCGGCCAGATATCGCGGCTTCCGAGCGCAACATGGCTGCAGCTAATGCGCAAATCGGAATCGCCACGGCGGCCTACTATCCGAGTTTGACTCTTAGCGCCCAAGGAGGCTTTGAAAGCTCGACAATAGGTAATCTTCTGACCTGGCCCAGCCGTTTCTGGTCCGTCGGACCGTCTGTATCCGAAACAATTTTTGATGCCGGGCTTCGCCACGCGACGGTCCTCCAGTACGTGGCTCTGTATAACGCGAACGTTGCCGGCTATCGCCAGACGGTGCTGACAGCGTTTCAACAAGTGGAAGACAATCTGGCGGCCGAGCGTATCTTGTCCAAAGAAATCGAGCAACAGCAGATCGCCGTGCAGTCGGCGCAGAAGTATCTGGAGTTGGCTCTCGCGCGCTATGAAACGGGAGTGGATCAGTTTCTCAACGTATTGGTGGCGCAAACAACGCTGCTCTCCGATCAGCAACAACTGGCGTCACTTCACACACAGTCGATGACCGCTTCCGTTCAGCTGATCGAGGCGTTGGGCGGAGGTTGGGATACTTCGCAGCTGCCGACTCCAGCGCAGGTCTCGCAAAAAGTTACGAAATCGGAGATTGAGGCGCCGAACCAACCGGACCAGACAAGCAATCCCGCTGGTCCCAATAATCCGGGCAGCAATCCTTGATTCTGCGAATTAGATCGGGCCGGCCACTTCTTAATCTGAAAGTTCTTTAACCCGCGGACGGGAATCTCACGATAGCCTGGAAAAGACATGTTCCCTTCAACCAAAAAACTATTATTTTCGCTTCTAGCTACGGCCGCGCTTACCATTTCCTGTTCAGGGCAAAACAAGCAGGACAAATCTGCATTTTCAGAAAACCACGTGCAGTTGGACCTGAAGGTGCCAGAGAGGTTCCGGTTCGTGGCTTTCGGCGATACGCGATTCCACGATCCATCGGACACGGAAGCGGCGAATCCGGCTATTCGCCATGCTCTCGTCGCAGCCATCGATAAAGAAAATCCGGCGTTTGTTTCTATTGGAGGCGACATCGTCTATGACGGCACGGATGGCGACTGGAAAGTGTGGGATTCCGAAACGGAAGTTTGGCGCGAGCATAAAATCACCGTATTCCCGGCGATCGGCAATCACGATTTGAAAGGCGACGTACGAACGGCCCTGGAAAACTACTTTGCGCGTTTTCCCGAGCTGAGGCAAAGCCGCTATTACTCCGTGCATATCGGAAACACGTTGATGCTTGCGCTTGATAGCGCATTGGATGAGTTATCCGGTCCGCAAGGCGACTGGTTGCATTCCCAACTCAACCAGGTTCCTGCGTCCACAGATTTCGTTTTCATTGTGTTTCACCATCCACCGTACACCAGTTCTTCCGATGAAAAGGTTTTTGGAGGTGGCCACTCGGCTCGCCCTCCCGAACAAGCACTGGCAAAATTTCTGGAGGAGCGCCAGCAGCACAGTCGCGCGCACTTTGTGGTGTTCAACGGCCACGTACACAATTATGAGCGCCACGAACACGGGGGAATCACGTACTTTGTGACGGGCGGCGGTGGCGCGCACCCGTATCCGATCGAGCGGCACGCCGACGATCTTTATAAAGATGCCGGCGTTAACTATCACTATTTGCTTGCGGAGGTTAACCATAATCGCCTGACGGTGACCATGCACAAGGTTGAGATCAAAGAGGGAAAAGAGGTTTGGAGCACGCCAGACTCCGTCACTATTACTGCGCCCGTTGCGTTGCCCGCGGCTGCAGACTGAACCGCACGTTTGGCGGATCGCAAAGAAATTGCCGTATGATACGGGCATGAGGCTGCTGCTCGTCGAGGATGATTCGCGGATTGCGCACTTCGTGGCGCGCGGCCTGCAGGAACAGGCGTATGCCGTCGACGTCGTTGCCAATGGCGACGATGCTCTCTACCATGTGGAAATCAACGATTACGATGTAATTGTTCTGGACGTGATGATTCCAGGTAAGGATGGTTTCGCGACCTGCCGGGGCATCCGATCGCTGGGCAAGCGTATGCCGATCTTGATGCTTACCGCCCGCGACGCGGTGGATGACCGTATTCGTGGACTCGATTCGGGTGCTGACGACTACCTGACGAAGCCTTTTGAATTTGGCGAATTGCTCGCGCGTCTCCGTGCATTGTTGCGACGCCCGAGGGATTTACGTCCTTCGCAGATTCGTGTGGGTGATCTCGAACTGGATACAGCCTCGCAGACGGCCAAGCGCGGGAATCGCTCCATTTCTCTGACTGCCAAAGAATATGCGCTTCTGGAATTTCTGGCGCGCAATGCGAATCGCGTCATCGGACGGTCGGAGATCGCCGAACACGTCTGGGACGAGTCCTTCGATCCTTTCTCGAACCTTATCGAGGTTTACGTAAACCGCTTGCGGCGGAAGCTTGGCGAGGAAGACGGCAAACCGCTGCTGCAAACGCGGCGTGGCAGCGGCTACATCCTCGGAGCGGCATCGCAAATGGACCCGGCCACCGATCGAAAGGCAGATTGTTCTACCTCACGAAATTCGAGAAAGCCACATGCTTGACTCCGTTCGGTCGCGGCTTACGCTGTGGTACAGCCTTGTGCTGGCTTTCGCGCTCGTTGGTCTGGCGGGACTCACTTACTTTTTGTATTGGCATAATATCTCCAAGCGCGCAGACAGCGACCTTACGCAGCTGTCCGAGGCTTTTATCACCACGTTTAAGGCGGAATTGGGGGATTCGACCAGCCTGGAATCGGTGGATAGCGCGGCACGCGAAGCCATACTGGAGCATCGTTTTCGCGGAACTTCTTTCGTTCTTCTGGATGGCTCGGGGGACGTGCAACGAAGTTCGTTCGACTTGCCCTCAGCAGCCACTCCCAAGGAATCTTCTCCTCCAGATTTCTTTTCTCCGGATTTCTTCCGATCGCTGACTCGCTCACAGCCGCGAGAGCCGCACACCATACGCGGCGGGAGAAATGGTTTTCGCGGGTTAGTGTGGCCGCTTACTGTCGGCGGACACACCTACACGCTCGTGGTTTTGCAATCGCTCCACGGACAAAACGAAATGCTGGAGGATATTCGCAATACGTTTTTGTTTGCTATCCCCATCGCGCTGCTATTCGCGAGTCTGGGTGGGTATTTTCTGGCTCGCAAAAGCTTGTCGCCGATTTCTGCGATGGCTTCCCAAGCTCGCGGCATGGGAGCTGCGAATCTGCACCGTCGTTTGGCGGTGACGAATGAACGGGATGAATTGGGGCAGCTGGCGCAGACGTTCAATCAGCTGCTGGAGAGGCTCGAGGCATCGTTTGAACAACAACGGCGATTTATGGCGGACGCATCGCACGAACTTCGCACGCCCGTGGCCATCTTGCGCGGCGAAACAGAGGTCACGCTTTCACAGCCCGAGCGTACTCCCGGTGAATACCGCGAGACCCTTGCAATACTTCGCGAAGAATCCCAGCGCCTGGCGCACATCATCGAAGATCTTTTCACTCTGGCGCGTGCCGACGCTGGGCAGTATCCCTTGACGCTCCGCGACTGTTATCTCGACGAACTGGCGTCGGAGGCCCTGGTGCGCGCGCGATCCCTGGCTAGCTCGAGAAACATCACGCTAACTTCGGCAATCGAACCGGATTTGCCGATTTGTGCCGATGAGGCATTGCTCGGCCGCATGCTCCTCAATCTCCTGGACAACGCCATCAAATATTCTCCGTCAGGAAGTACGGTCACGCTCGCCTGCTGGCCGGATTCGGGCCGCTATACGGTGACCGTTTCCGACAATGGGTCTGGCATACCCGCAGAATTACAGCCGCGCATCTTTGAGCGTTTTTTTCGCGCGGATAAGGCGCGCTCTCGCTCTGAGGGCGAGACGGGAGGCGCAGGGCTAGGGCTGTCCATTGCCCGGTGGATCGTCGAAGCTCACCAGGGGCAGCTTGTGCTCACGCGCTCGGATGCTAGCGGCACGGTCTTCACCGCCATGCTCCCTGCAACTCATCCCGTCTAGCCATGAAAAACCAGCAAACCCGATTGATGCTGGTTCCACAGTCGGTCTCTTCGACACCTGTTTGTAATCCCGGCTTCACGAAGTATTCACATGCGACACATTACGATCAACCCAAGGAATCCCACCATGCATGTGCTGATCGTTGAAGACGAGCCCGAAATGGCCCAGCTTCTTGCCAAGGGTCTTCGCGAAGAACAATTTGAGATCAGCGTGGCGCGCGATGGGCGCACGGCGCTGGAAAAGTCCGCGGATACTCCATTCGACGTCATCCTGCTCGACGTGATGCTTCCGCAGATGAACGGCCTGGAAGTAGCGCGCCAGCTTCGGCACCGCGAGCAGGATACGCCAGTTCTAATGTTGACTGCCCGCGACTCCGTTCCCGACATCATCAGTGGTTTGAATGCAGGGGCCGACGATTACCTGACGAAACCGTTCTCATTCCTGGAATTGCTTGCGCGCATTCGCGCCTTGGCGCGGCGTAGAGACATTCGCCGAAAAAATGTTCTGGAGCTGGAAGACCTCGTACTGGATGTTATGTCCTTGCGAGCCTTCCGCAAGGGGCAGGAAATTCATCTTTCGCACACAGAATACCGCCTTTTGGAACTCCTGGTGCGCAATGCCGGACGCGTGGTTTCTCGCCCGGAAATCCTGACCAGCATATGGGGACGCGGGCGTGAAGTTTCGGAAAATACGTTGGACGCTTTCGTACGTTTGCTTCGCAAGAAAATGGATCAAGGTTACGAAAGCAGATTAATCCACACTCATCGAGGTTTTGGTTATTCAGCCGGTGCGGTAAATCCTCTGTGAAACTCACCATTCGCGCTCGTCTGACTCTTTTATATCTGGTGGTCCTGGCTGCGTCGTTTGTGGCCTTCTTCTGGATTTGTGATTTTGGATTCCGCCGGGGCATTGCGACTACGGTCAACGACGCTTCACGCAGCAATCTGGAAATCGTTCAGCGGGTACTCACACTCTCCGCGTCAAAGGGAACTCCCAAAATTCAAAAGGAGCTGACGGAACTTTCCGAGTTGTGGGCCAATGGCGCCATTTTCCAGGTGTCCGACGCGGATGGTTCGTGGATCTTCCGCTCCCCTCGCTTCCTGCTCCCGCAGTCACCGCTTCCCGCGCCACCGGCCGCGGGCATTTCTTTTCTGACCCGAAATCTGGATAGCCAGCAGTATCGTATCGCGCAGAAAAATGTTTTGCTGGATGGCAAAATGTTTCATGTAAGCGCTGCCGTTCCCACGGAACCTTTCGACCAGGCCCTGGACCGGTTCCGTCTGACGGAAAGGCGCTTCTTACCGCTTCTCGTGGTGCTTGCTTCTCTCCTGGGCTATTGGCTTAGCGGGAGGGCGCTGGCTCCCGTGAATCGCATCATCCGATCCGCGGAGCAAATCGGCCTGCAAAACTTGTCGCAACGGCTGGAAGTACCCAAAGCCGCCGACGAACTTCAGCGCTTGACGGTGACCTTGAACGCCATGCTCGAGCGCATCGAATCCTCGGTCAAGCGCATCCGGCAATTTACCGCCAATGCCTCGCATGACTTGCGCACGCCGCTCTCGCTTATTCGCACCCACGCGGAACTGGCCTTGCGACGGACGCGCACGGAATCGGAATATCGCGAATCGCTTACGCGTATTCTCTGTGTGTCAGAAGAAACTACCCAGCTCGTGGAGGCGCTGCTGACTCTGGCACGCGCCGACGCCGCCGCAGCCCATCTGCATTTTGTGGAGATAGATGTAACTCCCCTGCTGCAGAAAATCTCGTGCCAAATATCGATTCTCGCGAACTCCGCCGGACTCTCCTTTACGTCTCACGTTGCTGCTGAGCCTCTGTTTTTGCGTGGCGATCCTGCGGCACTGGAGAGTCTTTTGCTCGCAATTCTTGACAACGCGCTCAAGTACACACCGACGGGCGGAACCGTCCAGATCCGTTCCTTTGCGCTTCAAGAAGAAGTTGCCATTGAAGTGGAGGACACCGGCGTCGGAATTGCCTCGGAAGACGTTGCCCGTATCTTCGATCGTTTTTTCCGCGCGGATCAGGCACGCTCGCGCGAAGTCCCCGGATCTGGGTTGGGACTGTCCATCGCGCGATGGATCGCGGAAATTCACCACGGGCGTATCGAAGTGCAGAGCCAGCTGGGTGCGGGCTCGATCTTTCGCGTTATTCTGCCGCTTCTGCCGGCAAACTCGCCGGTTTTGGATGGCACACGAGAAGTCCTTGATTCTCAATCCGCTCTTTCCTGAAAGAATTTTCAGATGAAAGATCTTTCAGCCCTTTTTCAAGTAATTCTTCATCGGTGTTTATCTGCGTTTAAGCGCTACCGGGTCTAATGATCCCAACAGCAGACGCCGGTCGCAAAGCTCGCGAAGAGTCTGCAAGAAGTAAATCGAATCAGACAATTCAGCTCGTCGTGCGGAGCCAGCAAGTTTTCGAGTGTCACCCCGAAGTCCGTGCATGTTTCGGTGGCGAACGTTAAAGGTAACTGGCCAATTTCAGAGGACACCTTTGTCCTCGCCCTCGGAGGTAGCATCGTTATGAAGAGTTTCACCCGTTTGTTGACGGCTGTGTTTACGATCGTCCAGATGTTTTGCGCGCAAGCGGCCATGGCTCAAAGCGACAAAGGCTCGATGACGGGCCACGTATCCGACCCTTCCGGCAGTATCTTGCAGGGGGCGCAAATCTCCGTTCAGCCTGGCGGAATCGCGGTCGTCAGCAATCAGCAAGGCGGCTATTTCATCAATAATCTCGCGCCGGGCAGCTACAGCCTCACGGTTACCTATTTGGGATTTGCGGTCTTCACGAAAACGATTGACATCAAGGCGGGACAGACGACGACGACCGATATAAAAATGGGCGTCGCCTCACAAAGTCAACAGATTCTGGTTACCGCGGAGAGCGTCTCTGGTGAAGCGGAAGCGATCAATCGCGAAAAAACCGCCGACAACGTTCTCCAGGTTATGTCCAGCGAAGTCATCATGTCATTGCCCAATGCAAATATTGCCGACGCTGTGGGCCGATTGCCTAGCGTCACCCTGGAGCGTGACGAAGGCGAGGGCAAGTATATTCAGGTGCGCAGCCTTGAACCGCGTCTAACGAATGCCACGATCGACGGAGTTAACGTCCCTTCACCCGAACCCGGTGTCCGCGAAATTAAATTTGACGCGATGCCTGCGGATCTTGTGGAGTCTGTCGAAGTCAACAAAACCCTTCAGGCTAATATGGATGGCGATGGGATCGGTGGCTCCGTAAATATCGTGACCAAAACAGCCGGCGAGCGTCCCACGATTGACGTCTTTGGCAGCGGTGGAACTACCCCAATCATGGGCAACCGCAATCTCGTGGAAACCGGAGGAACAATCGGCAATCGCTTCGGCGAAGACAAGAGATGGGGTGTACTTGTCGGTGGTTCCTACGACTGGAACGGCCGTGGCATCAATGACATTGAGCCTGTCCCGGACGTTGCGACATTCGCCGATGGCTCTTCTACACGATATTTCGATACACAAGACATCCGTGAGTACCAATACAAGCGCAGCCGGTGGGGGCTTACGGGCAGTGCGGATTACAAATTAGGGGAAGGCTCGGACATTTACATTCGCGGCATTTATTCCAGCTTCCGCGACTTTGGCGACAAGTGGGTTTATACGCTTACGGACAACACGCCACTCTATAACCCGCCACAATATCCAAACGGAATCCAACTATTGAATTCCAACGGCTGCAGTATCGACAACACCAGCAATGAGACTTGCGGAGCGGGTACACCGCAATTCAGTGAGTCTAATCGTGTACCGATCTTCAATATCGGCAGCCTGCTCCTTGGCGGCAAACATGTTCTTGCGACTTCCTGGATTTCCTGGGATGTATCTGTCTCCCGCTCCGAGCAGATCCATTCGGGAGGCGACGACGGCGCAGATTTTGCGACAAACGCCACCTACAACAATCTTTATCCGACCGGCAGCTCTTGCCAGTTCAGCCCAGCCCTGACCACGAGGCAATACATCCCTCAGTGGACTCAGAATTGTTTTACAGAGGCATATGCGCCCACGAACTACGACCTGGCAGACATAAACACGTCGTTCGGGAAGTCGCCGCAGTTAAACTTGCAATTCACCGGCGCGATAGGCAAGCGTTATCACATCGGATCGCATCTCTCCACGATTGAGATCGGCGGGAAATTCCGCAATGCCCATAAGTTCGATGACTCATACACGCCGACCTATACGCCGAACGGCTCACTACCGATGACTCAATTTCTCGGGCGCTTTACCAATACCAACTACTACTCTGGAAACTACAAGTTCGGCCAGACAACTGATTGGTCCAAGCTGATCAATTACCTCAACGCAAATCCGTCCGCTTTCACTCTCGATCCCACCACAGTCGGGGTGAACCCTGGCAATTTTGATCTGGTTGAGAAGGTCTCCGCCGGCTATGTGATGGACACAATCGATTTCAGTAAAGTCCGTGTGGTCGCTGGAGTGCGCTTCGAGGGCACTAATCTGTTTACTTCTACTCCGGCTTTTGACCAAAACAACGCCTTCATCGGCAATACCACTATGAATGGATCGTATTTTAACGTGCTCCCGAGCGCTTCAGTACGCTACGACTTTGGTCACGACACGGATATACGCGTGGTCTACAGCCGCGCGCTTTCGCGTCCCGATCCCCAGGACATCGCTCAAGCGCTAAGCGTGACGCTCAATCAAACGCCTATGTCCGCTTCCTTTGGCAACCCCAATCTAAAAGCGGAAACGGCCAACAACTACGACGTACTTGTGGAGCACTATCTGAACTCTGTCGGGATTATTCAGGGCGGCTTCTTCTACAAACAACTCTACAACCCCATCGTCACGCAGTCGGAGTTGAAGCAAAACTACACTCCTGTTCCAAATGACAGTCACTACCCTGTTGGCGAATGGATGGTCTCTCAACCTATCAACGCCGGCAGCGGCTGGCTGGCCGGTGTGGAATTCGCCTACCTGCAACATTTCACTTCTTTGCCGGGGCTCTTTGGAGCCTTGGGGCTTTCCGCAAACTACAGCTGGACTGACTCCGCAGCAAGCGGTTTGCCCGGGCGCTCGGATAGTCCGAGACTCCTGCGGCAGGCTCCGAATACCTGGAACATCAGTCCGACCTTCGACCACGGACGGGTTGCCATTCGCGTTGGTATGACCTACAACGCCGCGAGCATTTACTCCTACCAATATCAGGACGGCACTGGCGGCTCAACGCCGACACCAGGTGGATTACGCGGACCGCTGGGCGACAACTATCTCTATCCCCACTTTCAACTGGACGCACAAGGTAGCTATCGTCTGAACTACGGCTTCACAGTGATGGCTTACGCCATGAACCTTAACAATGAAGTCTTCGGGTTCTACAACGGTCAGGCGCAATACATGGTCCAGCGCGAATATTACGGACCGACCTTCGCGTTTGGTATGCGCTGGTCGCCGACGCACGAGAAGTAGCGCTCGCATTGGCGCGATCGGAGAGTTTGCAACCCGACGGCCGGTATGCAGCTGGATTTCAGCGTGCGTGCCGGCCGTTCTTCTGGGCCGCGCCGTTGAAAGTGTTTTCAGCAAGGATTTATAGGTTCGGTTGAGTTTGATCCGTTATCAAGGTTGCCGCGTCAGGAGGGAAGATGAAGAAGCCTCTCGTACTTTTTTGTTGCACTGTTCTGGTTTTTGCCGCCGCCGTTTTTGCAGCGGTCAACTATCAGCCGCTGAAAAAAGTTTCCGTGCCGGGCGCGGGTGGTTGGGACTACGTCACCGTCGATGCCGTCGCGCGTCGCGTCTATGTGTCCCATTCCACGCAAGTGGACGTTCTGGATGCTGATTCGTTTGCTGTCGTCGGCACCATTCCCAATACGCCGGGTGTCCACGGGATTGCCATCGCCCGTGATGCCGGACGCGGATATATCTCAGCGGGAAAGGCCAACGAGGTGATCGCGTTTGATTTGCAGACGCTGAAACCGCTCGGGGAAATCAAGGTTGGAAAAAAGCCGGACGCCATCATCTATGAGCCGCTCACAAAGCGTATTTATGTGATGAACGGCGATAGTGAAAATATCAGTGTACTGGATGCCGCCAATGGAAGTGTCGTTGACACGATTCCACTAGGTGGCGGGCCGGAATTCGCCGTTTCCGATGGCAAGGGAAATCTTTACGTGAACCTGGAAGAGCAAAACGAGACCTTGCACATCGACGTAAACAGTTTGAAAGTGAAAGATCGCTGGCCGCTCGCTCCCTGCGCCACACCGACCAGCCTTGCCATGGATATTGAAAACAGGCGGCTATTCGTTGGATGCCGGAGTAAACACTTTGCCGTGCTCGATGCGGACACTGGAAAAATCGTCTTCATCGCTCCCATCGGCGATCACGTGGATGCGGGCGCATATGACGCCAAGACCCGCCTGGTCTATTTCTCCACAGGAGACGGCAAAGTGTTCGTCTTTCACCAGGATTCTCCGGATGAATATTCCGTGGCTCAGGAAATCACCACGAAGTCCGGCGCCAAGACCATGGGCTACGACCACAAGACCGGCAATCTTTTTGTCCCTACCAGCGAAAACGGTTCCATGCAGGTGCTCGTTTTATCGCCTAAACCCTAAGTCACAAATCGCTGGTCCTGTTCCTTCCGGTGACCACGTGGCTGGGCCGGTGCTCTTGTCTTTTATCGAAAATTCGATGTTTGGGAAAATCCTTGTGAGGAAAGGCATGACTGTGAAATTGTGAAAAGTGCCAAATTGCGCGTAGGCAAGCAGAACCCTGCCAATATGGAATTACTACTGAAGGGAATAAAGAAGTAAAACAGAGAAACAGGTTTGAGGCTGTGAGCATCGAATTTGGGTGGAGATTGGCGCAAAGCGACCCTCCACCGTAGATAACCATCGAGTCGCGCTTCCTGGAGCATCCTTAAGAGCGACCCGCTATTCCGTTCGCGGAAATGGGGCAGAAACAGAGAGGAATGAAAACGAGAATGATCAAGATTACCTGGCTGGGGCATGCCGCCTTTGAGATTGAATTCGAAGGGGGAGAAGTTTTGGTTCTGGATCCGTGGATTACAGGGAATCCGGCTTACCCGGCGGGGCATGAAATCAGACGGGCCGATGCTATCGCCGTTTCTCACGCGCACTTCGATCACATGGCGGACCTGGTTCCACTTGCGAATCAGTTCGATTCCAAGGTTGTTGCGATCTTCGAAATCGCCAGCTGGGCCGGCTCCAAGGGCGTGAAGAACACCGTCGGCATGAACAAGGGCGGCACTGTTGATCTCGGATTTGTAAAACTTACAATGACGCATGCTTTGCACAGCTCTTCCATCAAGGATGGCGACAACACTCTCTACGGAGGTGAAGCCGCCGGGTTTATTTTGACGTTCAAGGATGGCCGCCGAGCGTATTTTGCGGGAGACACCGCCATTTTCGCCGAGCTGAAGCTGTACGGGGAAATTTATCGCCCTGAGTTGGCCTTCTTGCCCGTTGGCGACCACTTCACCATGGGCCCGGAGGAAGCCGCTTATGCGGGACGCATGCTGAACGTGAAACAGATTATTCCCATGCACTACGGGACTTTCCCCGTACTTACGGGCCACCCAGAACAGCTCCAGGAGAAACTTTCGGGAACGGGAATCCAGGTATTGAAGCTGAAGCAAGGGCAGCAGACGAACTGGTGACGTCCGCATCAGGGCGTGCTATCTTTTTTTTGGGTACTCGCAAGGAGATGCGCCGCAATGACGTGCTTATCTGATTTGCAGCTCGACGAAAGCGTTCTCATCGCCAAGGCGTTACAGGGAGACCAGGAAGCCCTGAACACTCTTTTTTCGCGCTATTACACGTTTCTCCATGCACTCGCCTGCCACGTGCTCGATGGGCGGGAAGATGCCGAGGATGTTGTGCAAAACAGTTTGA
>Ga0210385_10001110_pt1 | contig 17052 bp, 17 predicted proteins | sample IncBWH26OmetaG_FD_160107 | JGI IMG/M metagenome (GOLD analysis project Ga0210385, IMG submission 160107) | Forest soil microbial communities from Barre Woods Harvard Forest LTER site, Petersham, Massachusetts, United States - Inc-BW-H-26-O ...
CGAGACCGATGCTGACCACGCATAGGCCGGCCGCCAGCAGTGTCTCGGCCACGATCAGGGCCAGCGAGGTGACGATGATCTGGAAGGCGAGCAGCGCCTCGAAGCCGAGCACTGCCCAGTAGCGGCGTTGGTACATGCCCCATGCCAGCAAGAACAGTGCGCCGGCGAGAAACAGACCGCCCGGCAGCGAGCCGCCGTGGCGACTGAGGTCGTGGACTGTAGCCACGCTTAGGCACACACCGATGGCCACTACCGTTGCCACGACGACGGCTACGAGCAGCGGCGTGGGTCGCTCGTGCTCGCCGAGTGGTTGCAGCGCGTCGGGTACGTCCAACTTGCCGATGCCCCCCGCGCGCGCGGGGGGCATCGCGTTTTTGCGAGACTCCACCCGCCTGCTCTCGCCCCCGCCGGACTCGGCCGCGACGGCGGGGTCGGGCGACTCCACCCGTATTCCCTCGCTAGCGTCGTCCATTGCCATTCAACAGCGGTCGCAGCTCGAGGGCGCCGCGCAGCGTGAGCGCTGCCTGCTCGGGGTCGCGTGCGTCGCAGATCGCGCGCAGCACACACACACGGCCCGCGCCGGCGTCGAGCACGGACACGATGTTCTCGCTGTCGATCCCGCCGATCGCGAAGAACGGGACGTGAGCATGGGCGGAGGCGTAGCTGACGAGCTCGGGGCCGACCGGCGGGCGGCCCAGCTTGGTCGGGGTCGCGTGCACCGGGCCGACGCCGATGTAGTCCACGTATGGCGTCCCCTCCGGCGGCAGCGCTACGGCGGCGTCGATCTCGCTCGGGGCGTGCGTTGAGAGGCCGACGAGCATGTCTGGGCCGACGACCTTGCGGGCCTCGGCAACCGGCATGTCCTGCTGGCCGATGTGCACGCCGTCTGCCCGCACCATCGCGGCGATGTCTGGGCGGTCGTTGAGGATGAATAGCGCGCCCGCTGCGTCGCAGGCATCCGCGGCGACACTCGCCGCTTCGGCCAGGAACTCGTCCTCCAAGTGCTTCTCTCGCAGTTGCACCACATCGACGCCGCCCGCGATCGCCTCGGCCAGGAATTCGCTCAGGTCGCGATCGCCGGGCATGCAGTCGCATACGAGGTACAGGCGTGCGGCGGCCAGGCGCGCTCGGCGCTGCTCGCCATCGGGGTCCGGCACGGGCCGCAGGTGGGCCATCGCACGCCAGTCTGACACCTCTGAGGGGTCTAGCATCAGGGCAATGGGAGAAGACAGCTGCTCCACGGTCGACTTGGCGGTTCTCGGCGGCGGCATCGTAGGGCTGTCGGTAGCCTGGCGTGCTCGCCTACTCGGCATGTCGGTCCTGCTTTTGGAGCGCGACGAGCTTGGCAGCGGCGCGACGCATGTGGCGGCCGGGATGTTGGCGCCGGTGGCCGAGGTGGAGTTCGGCGAGGCGGGCCGGCGAGTGCTCGAGCTCGGTGTGCGTTCGGCCGGCCTGTGGCCCGACTTCGCTGCGGAGCTCGAGCAAGCTTCAGGCATCGACGTTGGGCTGCGTCGCGTGGGCACGCTGGTCGTGGCGCGCGACGAGGACGAGGCGCGCGAGCTGGAGCGCCAACTGGCCTTCCGCGAGTCGCTGGGGCTGCGGGCGCTGCGCCTGCGTGCAAGCGAGGCGCGCGAACGCGAGCCCGCGCTTGCGCCGACGGTGCGCCTTGCCCTGGAAGCCCCCGACGACCACAGCGTCGACCCGCGTCGTGTCGTGGCCGCGGTGCGTCGTGCTTGCGAGCTCGAGGGCGTGCTGCTCGGCGACCACCGGCATGTGCACGGTCTGGAGCTGGACGCCGATGCCAAGCGTGTCGTTGGGGTACGGGTGTCGCGGCAGTGGGCGGGCGATGTGGAGGAGATCGGCAGCGCGGGTGGCGATGTTTTGGAGGATGGGGCGTGCGAATCGATCTACGCGCGCGATGTGGTGGTGGCCATGGGCGCCTGGAGCGGGGGCTTGGCCGGTTTGCCAGAGGGGGCCGGTGTGCCCGTGCGTCCCGTCAAGGGTCAGATCATGCGCCTGCGCGATCCCGCCGGGCCGGGCCTTTTGCAGCGGGTTCTGCGCTTTGAGGGCGGCTATCTCGTCCCGCGCGGCGACGGTCGCTACGTGCTGGGCGCGACGATGGAAGAGCGCGGGTTCGAGCCTTTCGCGACCGCTGGCGGGGTATATGAGCTGTTGCGCGACGGTCGCGAACTGGTGCCGGGTATAAGCGAGCTGCGGATTGAGGAGCTGGGTGTGGGTTACCGACCGGGCACGCCAGATAATGCCCCTGTGATCGGGCCTGGAGCGCTTGAGGGGTTGACGTGGGCAACTGGCCACCATCGCAACGGCATCCTGCTCGCTCCCCTGACCGCTGAGCTTGTGACTCGGTCGTTGCTGGGTGACGAGACAAGGCACGAACCAATTTCCTCTTCATGATCTACCTCAACGGCAATCCGCACGATGACGTTGGCGAGCAGACCGTCGCGAGTCTGTTGCGCGTGCTCGACCTCGAGCCGGATGCTCGTGGCATCGCGGTGGCGGTCGATGGTGAGGTCGTGCCGCGGGTGGGCTGGAGCACGGTTGCGATCCCGGATGGGGCACGCGTCGAGGTGCTGACCGCGATGCAGGGAGGATGATCGGGGCATGGCCGATTCCACGACGCGACCATCCGCGGAGCAAGAGCTTGGCGAGTTGGAGAACGGGCGCGCCTCGATCGCGTCTGAGGACTCGCTCGTGCCGGATCGGACCGCGTCCGACTTGCCAGTGCCTGACTCGCGCCCGCAGGCGTCCGCGTCTGGCTCGCGCACACTTGCACCTGCGTCCGACTCACGCACATCTGCGCCAACCGCGTCCGACCCGCTCACGATCGCCGGGCGCATACTGCGCTCGCGACTGCTGCTCGGCACCGGCGGCTTTCCCTCGTTGGAGCTGCTTGCCGAGTCGATCCGCGCCAGCGGCTCGGAACTGGTCACGGTGGCGCTGCGGCGGATCGATCCGGCGGCCGAGGGCTCGCTGCTCGACGTGCTCGAGCGCGAGGGCGTTGAGCTGCTGCCGAACACCGCGGGCTGTTTCACCGCCCGTGACGCGGTGTTGACCGCCAAGCTGGCGCGCGAGGCGTTTGCGACCGACTGGATAAAGCTCGAGGTCATCGGCGACGAGGACACGCTGTTGCCCGATGCCCCCGAGTTGCTGAAGGCGGCGGAGCTACTGGTGGACGATGGCTTCGTCGTGCTCCCCTACACAACCGACGATCCCGTGTTGGCCAGGCGTCTCGTCGACGTCGGCTGCGCGGCGGTGATGCCTCTGGGTGCCCCGATCGGCAGTGGCATGGGCATCCGCAATCCGTACAACATCAGCTTGATTCGCGAAGCCGTTGACGTGCCGGTGGTGCTCGACGCCGGTGTGGGCACGGCCTCGGACGCGACGCTTGCGATGGAGCTTGGCTGCGACGCGGTGATGGTGGCGAGCGCCGTCTCGCGCGCGCAGGCCCCGGTGGCGATGGCCACGGCGATGCGCCACGCGGTCCACGCCGGGCGATTGGCGCATGGGGCGGGGCGGATTCCGCGACGTACCTATGCGACGGCGTCGAGCCCGCAAGCGGGAATCGCGGACTTCTCCTCTCCAGCCTGAGTCGATTCGGGTGAGGATCTCCTCCTCACCGGTCTGAGCGGTCTCGGGCGTCGTTCTCAAATGTCGATGCCCCGCACGCGCGCGCGGGGCATCGCGCTTTTCGCTATTCCACGACTTCGATCGTGCCGTTCATCGTGGTCGGGTAGGCCGTGCACTCGTAGTGGATCGTGCCGGGCTTGTCGAGCTTCAGTTCGAATGTCCCGCCTTCGGCGGCAAGCTCGCCGGAGTCGAACGTGTAGGGCCCGCCCTCGCTCTTGACGTTGCACTTTTCCGTGTTGTTGTTGATCCACTTCAGCGTGCTCCCGACCTTCGCCTTGAGCGTGTCGGGTTCGATCGCGAATTCGTGGTAGGTGATCGTGACGACGCCGCTCTGCACGGGCGCGTTCGCCGGCGGGCTGGCATAGTTGATCTTGCCGGGCACCGTCAGCCCCCCTTTGACGGTGCTGCCTTTGGAGGCCGTCGCGGCGGTTGTGGCGGTCGTACTTTTCGATTCGCTCGAGCCGCAGCCGGCGACGAGCAGCCCCGTCGCACAGACGATCGCGACCGGCCCCATAAACTGACGGACTATGCCTCCCCACTTCCTCACAGGCGCCGAGCTTAGCGCGGCCGAGCTCGACGCGTTGCTGGACCGCGCGATCGAGCTGAAGGCGGCTCCGTTGGCCTCGCGTGCGCTGGCCGGCCGCGGTGTGGCCCTGATCTTCGAGAAGCCCTCGACACGCACACGGGTCTCCTTCGAGATGGGCGTACACGAGTTGGGCGGCCACGCGGTCGTGCTGCGCTCAGAAGAGATGCAGCTCGCGCGCGGTGAGTCGCTGCGCGACACCGCCCTCGTGCTCTCGCGCCAGGTGGCGGCGGTGGGCATGCGCACCGGACCCGACACGCTGTTGGAGGAGCTCGCCGAGTATGCGGACGTTCCCGTTTTCAACATGCTCACCGCCCTGCACCACCCATGCCAGGCTCTGGCCGACCTGATGACCGCGCGCGAGGCATTCGGTGCGCTCGCAGAACTGCGCATGGCTTACGTGGGCGACGGCACCAACGTCGCCCGTTCGCTGGCGATCCTCGGCACGTTGGCGGGCATGGACGTCGCGGTCGCGTCTCCCGCCGGCTACTCGCTCGAGGAGGATCTGTCGCTGCCACCCGGCGCGGAGGGTTCGCTGACGCTGTACCGCGATCCCCGTGAGGCGGCAAATGGAGCTCACGTGGTGTACACCGACGTATGGGTCAGCATGAGCGACGACGAGCACAGCGCTAAGCAACGCCGCGGCGCGCTCGCTCCCTATCGCATCGACGACGCCCTGCTGGACCTCGCCGCTCCCGACGTGATCGCCCTGCACTGTCTGCCTGCACATCCAGGCGAGGAGATCAGCGCCGAGGTGCTCTACGGCTCTCGCCAGCGCATCTGGGATCAAGCCGAGAACCGCCGCCATGCGCAGAAGGCGCTGCTCGAGCTTTTGGTCGAGCGCCCGTCGCTATGAGCACGTCGGCCGGGCGCTAGGCATGAGTTCGGGCTCTCAGACGGACGGTGCGAGCCCCAACGCGGGTGGCACGCTTTCCCAAGCGGAGGGCACGAGTATCCAGGCCGGCGCCAAGCTTGCTGCCAACGGCCTTGATGCGCATCTGCCGGTTGCGGGCGACTCGCAAGTGTCGTTCAAGCGCCCAGAGCGGGGCGAGGAGATCGAGCTTCAGATCGACTCGCTCGCTCACGGGGGCGAGGGCGTTGGGCGACTCGGCGATGGCGGCTACGTCGTGTTCGTCTCCGGAGCTCTCCCCGGCGATCGCGTGCGCGCGGTCGTTGTCAAGCGCAAGCGCAGCTACGCCCACGCGCGCATGGTGGAGGTTTTGCAGGAGAGCCCGGAGCGCATCGCGCCGACGGCGGATCATCCGGGTGTGGCTTGGCAGGTGCTGCCCTATGAGCGCCAACTACAGATCAAGCAAGAACAGGTCGACGATGCCCTGCGGCGCATCGGCAAGCTCGACGGGTTCGAGCTGGAGGGGATCGTGTCTGCGGTATCGCAATGGCGCTATCGCAACAAGCTTGAGTATTCCTGGGGTACCGGTCATTCTTTCGGTACCGAAATATCCCCCTCCACATCGGAAATTGCTGGGGAATCTGGGACAGAGGTTTTGGTGTGTGGTTTCCACGCTCCCGGAGGCTGGAAGCGAGTCGACCCGATCGAGGATTGCCTGCTTGCCTCAGAGCTCGGCAACAAGGCACGCGAGGTTGCGCTCGACTGGGCGCGCTCTCAGGGCCTGCGCGCCTGGGATCGCCGCCGCGAGAGCCTCGACTCGCCGGTACCGCTGTTGCGCAACCTCGTCGTACGCGAAGGCCGTCGCAGCGGCAAGCTGCAGATCCGTCTAGTCAGCACCGACGGCGAGCTGGACGCCCCCTCGCTCGCCGCTGCGTTGGTCGCCGAGTTGGGCCCCGGCGCCGGGGATGGCCCCGATGCTGAGAATGGGCTCGATGCGGGGGATGGTTCTGGCGCCGGGAATGGCTCAGATGCCGGCAGGGGCGAGGGGGGAATCAGTGGCGTGTTGTGGACACGCTCATCTTCGCTCGCGGAGACGACGATGGGCGGCGAGACCGAGCTGGTCTGGGGCGACGCCGAGTTGCCCGAGCGCCTCGGCGAGCTGGACCTGCGCATCTCCTCGGAAGCGTTCTTTCAGACCAACACCGAGATGGCCGAGGTGCTGTACGGGGTCGTCACCGAGTACGCGGCGCTCGAGGGCTGGGAGCGGGTGTACGACCTTTACTCTGGGATCGGCACGATCGCGCTCACGCTCGCCCCACGCGCCGGCGAGTTGTGGGGGATCGAGATAATCGAGCAGGCGGTTGCCGATGCGATCGCCGCCGCCAAGCGCAACGACGTGACCAACGCTCACTTCTTCGCCGGCGACGCGCGCCTGGCCTTGCCCGAGCTGATCGAGCGCGCCGGCAAGCCGGATGTCGTGGTCGTCGACCCGCCACGGGCCGGCCTCTCCCAGAAGGTTGTGCGCCGCATCATCGACGCCTCGCCCAAGCGCATCGTCTACGTCTCCTGCAACCCGACAACGCTGGCGCCCAATGCCGCCCAACTTGTCGAGGCGGGCTGGCGTCTGGTCAAGGTACGCCCGGTGGACATGTTCCCGCAGACGCCACATATCGAGTGTGTGGCGTTGTTGGAGCGAACATGAGTCGATCCGTACCTGCGGCGACTGCCGACCTCGGCATGCGTCCGGCGACTGCCGCGGACGTCGAGCGCCTGAAGACGGTGCTGGCTGAAGCGTTCCTCGACGATCCCGTTTTCGGCTGGTTGATGCCAAAGGACGGCAGGCGGTTTGGGCAATTGCGGCGCTATTTCGGCCTCGATCTGGGCCACTACGTATTGCCGCACGGGCGCGTGTGGACGACAAACGATCTCACCGCCGCGGCGCTGACATTGCCGCCCGGCAAGTGGCGTGTGCCGCCGCGTACCACTCTGTTGCACGGCAGCGCTTTCGGGCTCCGCCTGCCCAGGGCGGCAAGGATGGGGATGACGATGGAGTGGCGTCACGCGCGCGAAATCCGTGGTCCCCACTATTACGTCCGCGACATCGGCGTGCACCCGGGCATGCAGGGCAAGGGCCTTGGCAGCGCGCTGATGCAACCGACGCTCGACCGCTGCGACCACGAGGGCCTGCCCGCCTATATCGAGGCCTCGAGCGAACGTAGCGCTGCGCTGTACGAGCGCCTCGGTTTCAAACACGTCAAAGAGCTGCGCGTCGGCGGCAGCCCGCCGCTGTGGCTCATGATCCGCTCGCCACAACCCACGCGCTAGGGTGCGCCAGATGCGCGCAGCGACGATCCGCGATGGAGAGATCCTCGTCGAGGAGCACCCCGACCCGGAGCCCGGGGCCGGCGAGGTGCTCGTGCGCGTGCGTGCCGCCGGGCTCAACGGCGCCGACATGATGCAGCGGCGCGGCCTCTACCCGGCGCCCCCCGGCTCGCCGCAGGATATCCCGGGGATGGAGCTGGCCGGCGAGGTGCAGGCGCTCGGTCCAAGCGCCGTCCCACGCTTTGAAGTGGGCGATCGCGTGATGGCGATCGTCGGCGGCGGCGGGCAGGCCGAGTTGGCGGTCGTACACGAACGTCAGCTCATGCCCGTGCCGGCGGCGCTCGATTGGCCGGCAGCCGGCGGCCTGCCGGAGACGTTCACGACCGCCCACGACGCGCTCTTCACCCAGGCTGGCTTGCGCCCCGGCGAGCGCTTGCTCGTGCACGGCGGCGCCGGTGGCGTCGGCACGTCTGCGATCCAGCTCGCGAAAGCCACGGGCGCGCGCGTCACGGCGACCGTGCGCCGCACCGAGTCGCGCGCGGGGGTGGCCGCGCTGGGCGCCGAGGTCATCGCGCCTGAGGGCTTTTCCGAGCACGGCCCGTTCGATGTGATTCTCGAGCTCGTCGGTGCGCCCAACCTGCCCGAGAACATGAAGGCGCTTGCCACCGGTGGGCGCATCTGCGTGATCGGCGTCTCGGCCGGTGTCAAGGCCGAGCTGAACCTGCTCGCGCTGATGGGCAAGCGCGCCCGTATTCACGGCTCCACTTTGCGCGCACGCTCGCTTGAGGAGAAGGCTCTGGCTGCTCGTCGCTTGGAGCGGGAAGTGCTGCCTTTGTTCGAAGCGGAAGCGGGAAGTGGCGGCTCGGCAAAGCCGGCGATGGGCGGCCCCTCAAAGCCGACGGGTGACGCCTCGAAACCGCCGCTGTTCGTGCCTATCGCAGAAACTTTCCCGCTAGAAGGTGTAGCAGCCGCTTACGATCATTTCGCCGCGGGCGGCAAGCTCGGCAAGCTCGTCATCACTGTCTGATCGCGCACGCTTGCGAGTTCATTCATCAGCTAAGTTGCCTGAGATCCTCCAGATCCTGTGGTCTTCCGGCAGCTCGCTTCATAGCCAGCAAATGCTCCAAACCACAAACGCGGATGGTTAGGCCGTCGATCTCGCTTTCGATTGCCTGAGGGTTGAGCTCTGCATAGAGATCCTCAACATCGACTCCGCTGAGCCACTGCATGATGTCTAGCCGTCCAGCCTTGGTGAGGAGACAGAAATTACCACCCTCGGCGAGACCGGTTGCGCGCGTCGGATCCGCGGGTAGCTCCTCTCGACTGAAATCCTCCGTGTCGAGAATGGTTGCCTCAACTTCGCGCAACATCCTGGCAAGTCTGTCGAGATTGTCCGCACTCGGGCGCGGAACGATGTCCAGGTCCTTTGTGACCCGGATGAAGCCGTGGGCATTGACGGCGAACCCACCGACGATGATGTGGTCGATCCCGTGCTCATCGAGCAACCTCAGCAATGGGAATGGATCAAGTACCTCTGACATCACTGAAGGCTTCAGAAAACCGATTTGCGAAGCGGGCCAGTGCGGCGGCCTCTTCCAGGTTCGCAGCTGTCCCGCGAGCACGATCTAGCTCTACCTGTGCCTTTTGTGCACGCTCGTTACGAGCGATCTCCGCCGGGGTCCACGGACCTTTCGGCCTCGGCTTGGGGCTGGTTGCCATGGTCGGATTGTAGCCGCGTCCGTCGGCTGAAAGTTCGGGTGTGACGCCTTCACAAGCGCGCGGTTGAGCAGGGTGTTCCCGCCGTCTAATACGGCGGCTGCGCCGCGTGCCACTCCCCAAGCGCACGGAAGGCCGCCCAGAAAGCGCGCTTGGAGTCCTGCTCGTCGAGTGATTCGTCGATGTTCGGCACGTACAGCGCGTCGGTTGTTGGCGTGAGCTGCTGGATCTCGCCCAGGCGTGGCTCGAGCGGGCGCGCGAGCGGGATGTCCAGTTCGTTCAGTGCCGCCAATGCGTCGGGGCCCATGACCACGACGATCCGCGGTTGCACGATCGCCATCTCCTGCACGACGCGGGCCATGCACTCAGGATCGGCCATCGATGCGTCGGCGAGCGGGCACTTCACGCACAAGGTCCCGTAAACGGCCAGCGGATCGATTGACAGCCGCTTGAAGGACTTCATCAGCGCGCCGCCCGAGCGTCCGTAGAAGGCGACGCCCTCCTCGATCTCGGAAGGCAGGGGAGCGTGCTTGAGCAGCATGATGTCCGCCTGCGGGTGCCCGGAGCCGAGCACCGGCATTAGCTGGCCGCGCGGGCAATGGGGGCAGCTCTGCAGTTCGCGCGTCAGCGCATTTAGCTCCCTGATTGCCCGCTCGAGGTACTTCTCGCGGATCTCGTCATCTGTAGCGGGCATCGACGCGGAAGGATTAGACGGCGGACCGTGTTGTCCTTGCGCCTGCATTGCTACTTGCGCCGGGCTCGCCGGCCCGTTTCCTGCCCAGGAGCTCTCATGTTCTGTCCCTGGACGGTCATGTCGCGCCTCCGCTGCCCCGTGTAGCGCGTCGCACGCGCCGGTCGCGGCTGGCTCGCCTGGCCGACGCCGGGGTCGCCTTCGTCTGCAGAAACTTCAGCGCCTGCACGTAGATGAGGCTCGAAGGCTTGGTTGTGATCTCGGCGTCCCTCAATGACTGCAAGAACTCCTGCGGGCCGTCGAAGTCGCGCATGCGGATGCGCACCGAACCGAGTCCCTGGGCTACGTGCGAGTCCGAGCCTGCCCCAGCGACGATTCTGTACTTGGCCGCGAAGCGGACCGCCTCCTCGTTGAACGCGCCGATCGCCACCCGTGGGTTGAAGACCTCGATTGCGTCGATGTCGGCGAGGATCGCCGGCAGGTGCTCGTAGTCGGGCACGGCGTGCATGCGGTCGAAGGGATGGGGTACGTAGACCAGCCCACCTTGGCGCTTGATCTCGGCGACCGTCTCGGCCATGGTCAACCCACGGGGAATCTTCTCCTCGATGAACAGGCCGATCACCTCGCCTTGCTCGGCGGTCTTGACCTCCTCGCCCACGATCACCTTCACGCCGGCCGCCTTGGCCTTCTCGCGCGCCTCCAAAGCGCCGGAGATCTCGTTGTGGTCGGTGACCGCGATGGCCCCCAGGCCGACCTCTTTGGCCGTCGCCAAGAGGACCTCGACCGGCGTTTCGCAGTCGCCGGAATGGTCGGTGTGCATGTGCAAATCCACGTCGATAAGCCGGCGCCGCGCCAGGCGCCGGCGCAGGACCTGGTCGCCGCCTGGGTCATGACGACGGGCGGCCAGTTCGCGATAGATCGACTCCACGTTCGTGACGAGACCAGCCAAGTCATCGTGCGGGAACGCCCCTCCATCCCCATCATCCTCAGCCTCGATTGAGCTATCGGCGATGATTCGGTAGTCGGCCGGGAAATAACGCGCCATCAAGTCGGCGGTATCGGTGCGACTCGCGATGCGCGCATCCAGGCGCCCGAAGAAGCCCTCCACGAAGCGGCGCGCAACCGTCGTCGACAGAAGCCGCTCGGTGGGCGCGTGAAACGAGCCGACGTTGAGTGCACGGGAATAGCGCAGGGCGGTGCTCGAAGCACTGGGCGCAAACGGCTCGTGCACGTGCACGAAGTCGAGTGGCGTCCTGCCCAGCAATTCCTCCAAGGTGCGCGCCACATCGACCGGCAGCGCGCGCGTGCGCCGGCCCGTGGAGCTGGGCACGTCCAGTACCTCGCCGATGGCGAGCACGCGCGGTACCCCTTTGTTGGTCTCCTGCAACAGGCTCTCCGGCCTTGACTTCGCTGCGCGCAGTTCGCGGCGCGATTCGCGCACCCGCTCGGGCGAGCGCGAGGGCGCGAGGATCAGCACGCTGTGACCGTGCTCGGACAGCTCACTCGCGAGGCGCACGATGTGGGCGTTGACCTCGTTGTCCTGTGCCTCCCAGGGATAGGGGGAGACATGAGCTATCGAGAACGTGGAGGGGGCGCTCACCCCCACATTATGCTCGCCCATCTGGCCTTCCATGCCCGTCCCGGTGCAGGACGGGCATGGTGGCGGGAGATCAGGACTTGGCGACGGCCCTGCTTGGTGTGGCGCTCCCGCGCGGTGCGGCGGGCTTACGTGACGCGGTGCGCACCTTGGGCCGGGTGGCCGCCTGCCGCGTGTGCTTGGCGATGAACTTCTCCGTCTCCTCGCGCGCCAGGTTGTCCGGCCGTTGATTGTGCGGGCTCTTCATCAGGTAGCTGGAGGGACCGTCGAGCTGGCCGCCGACGCCGTTGTTCAGCGCAAGCTTGCAGCAGCGCACCGCGTCGATCACGATGCCGGCGGAGTTGGGCGAGTCCCAAACCTCGAGCTTCATCTCGACGTTCAGCGGCACGTCGCCAAAGGCCTGCCCCTCTACGCGGATGTGCGCCCACTTGCGGTCGGTCAGCCACGGCACATAATCGGAGGGTCCGATGTATACGTCCTCGGGCGGCAGCTGCTCGTCCATGATCGAGGTGACCGCGTTGGTCTTGGAGATCTTCTTGGACTCCAGTCGCTCGCGCTCGAGCATGTTGTAAAAGTCCATGTTGCCGCCGACGTTCAGCTGCGAGGTGCGCAGCATCTTCACGCCGCGGTCGGCAAACAGGCGCGCGAGCGTGCGGTGCACGATCGTCGCGCCCACCTGTGACTTGATGTCGTCGCCGACGATCGGCAGTTTTGCCTTCTTGAAGCGCTTGTCCCAGTAGTCCTCGCGGGCGATGAAAACAGGGATGCAGTTCACGAAGCCGCAGCCGGCCTCCAGTACCTGCTCGACGTACCACTTGGTCGCGTCCTCGCTGCCGACCGGCAGGTAGGACACGACCACGTCGGTGTGCGTCTCCTTGAGGATGCTCACGATGTCAGCGGTCTCGCCGGGAGCCTTTTTGATCTTCTGCTTGAGGTACTTGCCGAGGCCGTCGTGGGTCATGCCGCGGTGGACGTTCACGCCAAGTTTCTTAGGCACCTTCGCGAACTTCATCGTGTTGTTCTGCCCGGCCCAGATCGCCTGTCCGAGATCCTTGCCAACCTTGGTTGAGTCGATGTCGAAGGCGGCCGTAAATTCGATGTCGCTGATGTGGTAGCCGCCAAGGTCGACGTGCATCAGCCCGGGCACGAGCTCGTTCGGGTTGGCGTCTCTGTAGTAGTGCACGCCTTGCACGAATGCCGAGGCGCAGTTGCCCACGCCGATGATCGCGACGCGGACCTTGTCCTGCTGGTAGCGCGCCTTGCCGTTTGTGGAGGCAGCACCGTTGCTCTGTTGAATGCTCATCTAGTTGCTCAGTCCTTTGTGGAGGTCGGGGAGACTACCCCGGTACGGGTTTTAGGTGACAGACAAAGCGCGCTTGACGTGCCAGACGCGCTGGGCGACGGTGATCACACTCAGCGCCGCCAACACGTAGACGGCCGGAGCCAGCAGGCTGAAGTGCCCGAGCGAGGCGCCCTTGCCGAAGATCAAGCCGATCGAGAGGATCACGACTCGCACAGGGCGTGTGGCGATCCCGACCTTGCACTCCACTCCAAGCGCCTCCGCGCGGGCGCGGGTGTAGGAGACCATCAGCGATGCCAGTACCGCCACGACCACTGCGGCAGCGGCTCCGGAGCGTCCTTCCCGCGCGAAGTCCGCCGCCACGGCGGTCAGCACGATCCCCTCCTCGATGCGGTCGAGCGTGGAGTCCAGAAACGCTCCGAAGGGCGTGCCCTTGCCCGACATGCGCGAGTAACGCCCGTCGAGCGTGTCCATCACCGAGCCGACGATGAACGCGATCCCGCCGAGGAAGTACAGCCGCTCCCAAACGAGCACGGCGGCCACCAGATTCAACGCCAGTCCGGTCAGCGAGATCGCGTTGGGCGTCAGCCGCGACTCGATCAGCCGCTCGCGGACCAGTTCCCGCCGCTGGGGCCCGGTCAGCGGCGCGCGTCCGCTGCGGCGCGTGCGACCGCTGCCGCCGGCGCGTCCACGCCGGCGTAGCGTTGGTTGCCTATGCGAGGGTGGGGATGGCGACATCTAGGAAAGTGAGGGGCCTATGCGTGGGATACGGCATCTAGGAAAGTGAGGGGCCTATGCGTGGGATACGGCATCTAGGAAAAGTGAGGGCCTATGCGTGGGATACGGCATCTAGGAAAAGTGAGGGCCTAGGCTAGAGCGACATGCAACTAAATGGTTGCATGTCATCAGCGACTTGGACATGGACTGTGGCGTTGCACCCTACCCGGCCCCCGCCGGCTCCGGGCCAAAGCGCCAGGCCGTCGGTCTCATCCGTGCCAGGCGTCGTGCCCCAAGCGCCGAGATGCCTGCGGTCAGCGCCCCGAGCAGCGCATCGGTGATGAAGTGGTTGGCGGTGGCGATGATCACGAAGGCGATCAGCAGCGGATACAGCCGCCACAGCACTGACGCGACACGAGTGCGCGACAGCGAGGCCAGGGGCCAGCCGATCATCAGCGCGAACGCGACGTGCATCGATGGCACCGCCGCATAGGGGTTGAACAGCGCGTTCATCGAGGCGCTGGCGTGCGAGACGTGCACGCCGGTCAGATCCGACACCGAGTCGATGAAGCCCCACTCGGGCAGGAAGCGCGGCGGCGCTGTCGGGAACACCGCATATCCCACCAAAGCAATCAGCATGGCGATCGCGAACATGTTGCGCACGAAGTAGAACGAGCGGTTGTGGCGTACATACAGGTAGATCAGCGCCGCAAGCGTGATCGAGGTCTGCGCGTTCACGTACAGCCAGCTCGAGAAGTCCATCAGCAGATGGCTGCTGGATGCCCAGGCCTGGATGCTCGGCTCGACGAACACGTGCAGCGAGCGCTCCACTCCGATCAGGTCGCGCGCGTGCCGGAAAGCGGTTGTGGTGTCTCCGGAGACAAGCCCGCGCACGAGGCTGTACGCGCCGTAAGCCAAGCCGACAAGCGCGATCTGGCGCAGCAGATCGAGCCAGCCGTTCGGCATCACGCGTGCTTGCAGGTTTCGCCAGGAAATGCGCGATGCCCGCGATGCCCGCGATGCCTCCGGGACTCCCGACGATGTGGGAACTTGCGAGGTCTCCAAGGCCTCGCCTGCCGCCGGTGTCGCCGACCGAGTCTCGGTCAGTGGGCTACTCACGGACACGTCCTCAGCCGAGCGAACATCGGAGAAGCCTAGCCCATCACCCGGTAGAGACGCCAGTGTTCAGAGTGCCACAGCTCTCGCAAATACGGCAATCCGTGGGCGAGGAGCCGGCCCTCCAAGCTGCCGGCTTTGTCAAGCGGAGCATCTGGCAGCGCCACATATGCCACCCGGTTTTCCGCGAGCCAGCCGCGATAGGCCGCCGGGCTCAGTGTCCTGCGGTAGAAGACCGCCGCATAGCGGGTGTCGAGCTGGCGCTCCCATCCGCGCGCTAGCTCCACGCCGTCGTGGCCGGCCAGGTACGCGGATTCCCAGTGTGCCGCCGTCATCGGCACCTCTACGATGGTTGGCCTCCCGTGACTCAACCCTCGCAACTCTGCGAGTACAGGCGCGTAGTAGGAGGCATGCACCGACGGGTCGCCGGAGATCGAGCTGTAATCGCGGATCGGTGTCGCCAGCTGCCAATAGAGCAGTAGGGGGGCGAGCGCGAGCAGAACCACACGCTGCTTTTCCCACAGCACTCCCGCGAGCAGCGGCGCGGCAAGCAGCGGTCCGAGTCGGGCAGCGTTACCGCCCACGGGCGTGTGGATCGCATACGCGCCGATCAGCGCAAGCGCGTACAGGACGGCCGCGACGCGCAGCACGCGCCGGCCCCGCGGGGTCAGCGGTCCTTGTGGCAACAGCAAGGCGATCAGCAGCACACCGGCGAGGGCCGGCCAGAAGGCGGACGCGGCAAACGGCTCGTAGCCGCCGTCGGGGTAGGCGGCGCTCAGCGCCAAGGCCGGGATCAGCGCGGCCGCGCACAGTGCCACGCCACGACGTCTGTCGGTGACCGCGTAAGCCAATCCAGCAAGCCCGAGGAACGCTCCTGCGACGGGACTCGCGATGCCTGTGAGCACTGCGAGCGCCAGCGCCGCCGGTAGCGCCCCGCGCATCAGCGCCAGCACCGAGGCGAGCCCGATCGCGAAGCCGAGGTCATACGGCACGCGCCCGGAGAGCAATCCCACGCAGAAGCCGAGCGCGAACCACGCAGCGGCAAGGCGCGCTGCCGCCGTGCCGAATACGCACTGTGCGATCAGCGCGAAGAGGGCGCAGGCGGCGATCGCCGACAGCGCGAGCAGCAGACGTACTCCCAGCAGCGCTCCAAGTGCCGGCGAGAGCAACGAATAGCCTGGTAGCCAGTAGCCGTGTGCCGCATACCAGCCCGTGTCCCAAGTGGTGAGTCCCACGCGCGCAAACAGGTCGCTGCGGTACGTGGCCGCGGCCAGGTCGCCCGCGGGCGGCGCCAGGATCAGGTAGGCCAGCGCGAGCGGGACGGCCACGGCCAGCGCAAGCGTCAAAGGGGCAGCCGGCAGGCGCCTCGTCTGTTCAGGCGGCATTCATGAACTCGACGACCCGCTCTATCGCGTCGGGGCGATCCAGCCACCACCAGTGCCCGGCGTCCGCAAGCTCGATCAGTTGGCTCCCGGGCAATGCTTGCGCGTAGGCGCGGGCGAAGCGCTCCGGTATGTAGGGGTCTTGCATGCCCCACAGCACGAGCGAGGGCATCTGCAGCAAGCCAAGGCGCTCGCCGGCGCGCTCGAGCTCCTGGCTCGGAGAGCTGCGGTACAGCCGCAGGATCGCACGTTGCGTGCCCTGGTCGAAGTGCTTCATCACCGAGTCGATCCATGCGCCGGGCAAGGGGCCGGGTGTGACGTTCGCCTCGCGTGTCGAGCGCTCGAGCACCCGCCGTATGGTCGCGCCCATGGCGATCTCTCCCAGCAGCGGGGTGCGCCACATACGCGCGGTTCGGTGCCACTCATATCCGGGTAGCAGCGGCACCGCGTTACATACGACGAGCCGCTCGACGCGCTCGGGATGAGCCTGGGCGAACGCGAGTCCCACGGCGCCCCAGTCGTGCACGAGCATGCGCACACGCTCGACCCCGAGCATGTCGAGAAAGCGCTCGATGAAGCCCGCGTACTCCTCGATCGTGTACTGCAGGTAGCCGGGCTTGCCGGAGCGCCCAAAGCCGGGTAGGTCTGGAGCCAGCCCGCCCGTGCGTTCGAGGAATCCCTTGTCGTACAGCGGTGCCTGCACCCAATCGTCTGCGCTGCGCTTGTGCCTCCACCAGCGCCGCCAGCGCGGTCGGCTCCCATGGTGCTCGCGAGGCGCAATCCAGTCCTCGGAGCTACTAGGCACTCCGTGCAGGTAGAGCGCCGGCGCAACGGCCGGGTTCGGCGACGGTGCGCTGCGCCAGAACACAGGCAACCCGCCGATTTCGCCACTGTTCTCCTGGACCGCGGGCACCTCGCGAGGATATAGGGGCGCTGGGTTCGGCTGGCACCGCATGGTCCGGCGGGTGCGTTGGCGGAGCCCGGAAGACAAGCGACCTTTATGAACAGGGACTTGACAATCTACCAGTTGTGGTTTAGATTGGCGCGCGTCTTCAATGTGCTCGCAGGCGAGGGGATGAAGGTCATTGTGTGTGAGCGCAGCGGCGCCGTTCAGGCGGCGTCTGCATGTC
>Ga0210385_10001111_pt1 | contig 17048 bp, 12 predicted proteins | sample IncBWH26OmetaG_FD_160107 | JGI IMG/M metagenome (GOLD analysis project Ga0210385, IMG submission 160107) | Forest soil microbial communities from Barre Woods Harvard Forest LTER site, Petersham, Massachusetts, United States - Inc-BW-H-26-O ...
CGTCGCTCCTGCCAGGAGATGCGCGATGGCCAGGGGACGCCTTGACACCAAGCAGCGCTTGCGTTGAGAGCCGCTGTTTGTAGAAAAGCACGCCTGGTCAGTTTCAATATCTTCGGCTTCTTTCCGTGCGCCTGCTTCGTATCTAATCTTAACGGGAATCACTCAGTGGCCCGATAGCTGGGTTGATTGTGACCGTGAGATCGCGAAACCGTGGCGGTGGACACGCTGGCACGTTTGGCGACGGCCGCAAGATTCATTTTTGATATCCATTGTATTCATCGATAACCACATGGCCGGTATCGTGTCTACGTAATAAGCAGGATGGTCCAGCGGGGAGTTGCAGGCGCGCTAACAGGAAAGCGAAACTGGAAGCGCCGGTGGGCTCCTGGCCCACAAGGAAAGCTCGTTCGGCGGAATACCATCCTGAGGCTTTTCCGTGAAATTGAGCGGCATTAAATTGGGGCAGTGGTGATATACTCGCAGGAATTCGGCTTCAAACTATTTATTTTTCGCAATTCGGGTTCCAAGGGAAAAACCAGAATCGGGTAAATAGCGAAAGATGGCTGAAACGCCGGCTCTCGACGGCGCACAAAACGAAGAGTCGGAAAGGACAAAAGGACATAATGCTTCTAAAACTGAGTAGATGTTTGCTAACGATCGGCGTGCTTGTTCCGGCTGTAAATGGCCTGGCTCAGGCGCAGTCGCTCCCCGCGCTGACACATCATGTACGAGAAGTGGTTCGCACCGGTGAGGCAAAGCCTACCGGAAAGCTAGCTCCAGACCGGGTGATGACCCTGGATGTTGTGGTGCCATTGAGTGATCAGGCGGGACTCAATTCATTTCTGAAGGAACTCTATGACCCAGCAAGCCCCAGCTATCGGCAGTTCCTTACGGTGCAGGAGTTCACTGAGAGATTCGGGCCCAGCCAAGCCGACTACGACGCGGTGGTTCAGTTCGTAAAAGCGAACGGCTTCGCGGTGACCGGAGGCAGCCGGGACGGCATGAACGTGCAGATCAGGGGCTCAGTTGCGGCCATCCAGAATGCATTTCACGTGACCATATATACTTACCAGCACCCGACCGAAAACCGTGTTTTCTACGCTCCAGACCGCGAGCCCACCACAGTCCTGCCGTTCCCGCTCTGGCACATCTCGGGTTTAGACAATTACTCGATTCCGCATCCCCTTTACGTGAAGAAGAGCGACTATGCGAAAGCCCACGGCATTTCTCCGGATGCCGTTGTGACGCATGCCACCACCGGCTCTGGTCCTTCGGCTTCATTCCTGGGCAGCGATATGCGTGCCGCCTACTATGGCGGAACGGCCCTGACCGGTGCGGGTCAAAATCTTGGTCTCTTCGAGTATGAAGGGACGGACTTGGCCGACCTGACGACCTATTTCAAGAACGTTGGCCAGACCAACAACGTGCCGGTCACTCTGCTGTCCACCGATGGAACTAGCACGTCCTGTACCGCTTCCAGCGGCTGTGACGACACTGAGCAGACGCTCGATATGACGCAAGCCATCGGCATGGCGCCCGGACTGGCAAGCCTGGTGGTGTACATCGGGTCGACCGATACCGCAATCATCAGCGCCATGACCACCCATAGCCCTTTGCCCACCACCATTGGGTGTTCCTGGGGCTGGACGCCGGCTGATCCATCCACGCTCGACCCGTATTTCCAAAAGATGTCGGCGCAGGGCCAGAACTTCTTCGCCGCTTCGGGTGACAGTTCGACCTGGTCCTCGAGCAATGAGGCTTGGCCGGCGGATGACGCGAACGTCGTTTCAGTCGGCGGTACGGACCTGACAACCACCGGCCCGGCCGGCGCGTGGAAGTCGGAAACGGCATGGTCGGACAGCGGCGGCGGCATCTCGCCGGACAAAATTCCGATCCCCTCGTGGCAGCAGATCTCAGGCGTGATCAACTCCAGCAACAAGGGGTCGACGACGTATCGCAACGGCCCCGACGTATCCGCCAACGCCAACTTTACGTTCTACGTCTGCGCCGATCAAACGACTTGCACGGCAAACGAATATGGCGGCACCAGCTTCGCGGCACCGATGTGGGCCGGTTATATTGCCCTGGTGAACCAGCAACTGGCGGAAAACAGCGAGTCCACAATCGGTTTTATCGATCCCACGATCTACCAGCAAAATGTGACGTCCAGCTACAGTGCGGATTTCCACGACATCACCAGCGGCACATCCGGCAGCTATTCGGCTGTGACCGGATACGATCTGGTAACCGGCTGGGGATCTCCGAACGCGGGGTTGATCGCAGCCCTGGCGGGCACGGGTACGAGTGGGACGCCCGCGTTCTCCATCTCGGCCTCGCCCACGTCGGTGTCGGTGGTGCGTGGTAACAACGGCACGTCGACAATCACTACTTCCGTCTCCGGCGGCTTTGACTCCGCCATTGCCCTCTCTGCGAGCGGTCAGCCTTCTGGTGTCACCGTCAGCTTCAACCCGACTTCCATTGCCGCGCCGGGGTCTGGCAGCTCGACCATGACCATGGCAGTGGCGTCGAGCACCGCGACCGGAACGTATACGATCACCGTAACGGGCACCGGCGGCGGAATCACGCACACGGCAACTGTATCGCTCACCGTAACGGCGGCTACGAGTGGCACATTCACCATCTCGGTCTCGCCCACATCGGGGTACTTAGATCAAGGCCAAAGTGGCTATGCCGTAGTTACGACGACCGTCTCCGGCGGCTTTAACTCTGCAATCGCCTTGTCTGCAACTGGCCAGCCTTCAGGAGTGACGGTCAGTTTCAGTCCATCCTCAATCGCCGCTCCGGGTTCCGGCCAATCCGATATGAACATAACGGTATCCAGGAACGCTGCGACCGGTACCTACCCGATCACGATAACGGGTAAGGGCGGAGGCGTGACGAAAACCACCGTACTCACTTTCCAGGTCAGGCGCTGACCTAATGGGTGCCTGCGCTCGTAGTTAATTGGGAGGGGCGGAGCCTCGTGAGGTTCCGCCCCCCTTCTTCTTCCAGGGCCTGCGGGCTGCGTCCGGTTCTGCGAGTTGAGCACGCCGGCTAATCTCGAACGAGCCTGCGTGCGGCTGCGAAGTCGATTTACCAATATCGGTTTACGGATCCCGCCGAGCTGAGGCTGAATACCGCATTCAAGCTTCCGATAGCCACCTGGCTCATTCCACTTCCGATCAAAATGAAGCTTTGAGCTGATGCATTCCACTCGTACAGTTGTCCTTCAGCGTTGACGCCCCAAACCGATCCGTCGAACGCCGCGGCGATTTGAACTAACGAAGCGCCGGAACCATGGCCCAGCCCCGATTGGCCACATAATGATAGACCTCCTGTTGCGCGTTGACGCCCCAAATCTGGTTTGCGTTCCCCACCGCGATCTGAACAAGTGCCCCCGGCACGTTGACCCACGAGTTCGATGCCAGCGCATAGCGATAGATTTGCTATTGTGCGTTCACGCCCCAGACCGTGCCGTCTGCCCCGACCGATAGTTGCTTAAGCGAGCCGGGGATTTCGGTCCAGTTCTGATTAGCAGAGTTATAGGTGTAGGTCTGGCCTGCGGCGTTGATGCCCCAAACGGCCTGATTGGCGCCCACGGCGATCTGATCGAGAGCGCCGGGTATTGAGGTCCAGGTTTGCGAAAGCGCGTCGTATTGAAAGATCTCGTCCGATTCATTCACCCCCCAGACAATGGATTTGTCGCCTACCGCGATCTGCTTCAGCAGGCCTGGCACGCTTCGCCAATTCTGGGTCGTGACATCGAAAAAGAAAATCTGATTCGCTGAATTAACTCCGAATGCCGTGCCGTCCGCCCCTACCGAGATTTGGCTTAAAGATCCAGGGGCTTGGTAAAGCGGCGTTCGATATCGTTCCGCCGGTCCCCGTATATGAAAAATTTGCTGCGAACCGTTGAGGCCCCAGACGCTGCCATCGCCGCCGACGGCAATCTGGGTGATGCTACCCGCGACCTGTGTCCAACTTTGGATTGGCGCATCCCAATGGTAAGTGTTGCCGGCCTGATCCACCGCCCATACATTGCCTCCGGTTCCGACCCCGACTTGCGAGACGTTGCCCGCGCCCGCCACCGTCCAGGCATTACTCAGCGTCGTAGTGATAAGGCACGTTGTTGCTGACTCCCCACACGTCGCCGTCGGCTCCAACCGCGATCTGGCTTAGCGCCACGCCGGGAAGGTACTCGAAGAACCCAGTTCCCGGGTTATGCCAGAACACGGAGCCTGCGCTGTTGATCCCATAGACTGCGGCCGCCGATCCTACGCCAATCTGGGTGAGCGTTCCCGGAACCTGCACAAAAAATCCAGTTCCCGGATTGTAGTGGTAAATGTTCGATTGATAATTGATGCCCCACACGTCGCCGTCTGCTCCCACGGCTATTTGGGTCAGTGATCCCGGGACGTTATCCCAGGTCTTGGTGTTGGCGTTCCATTGATAGATTTGCTGCTGAGCATTGATGCCCCATGCAGAAGTTGCGGAACTTGCAGCGATCTGGACGAGCGCACCGGACAATTGCTGCCACTCGTGGCCGGCAAGATCGTAAGTGTAGATCTCCTGCGCGCTATTTACACCCCAAACCGCGCCGTCTGCGCCAATGGATATTTGGCTCAGGCTGCCTGGGACGTTTGTAAACCCCGTATACATCGGGAACAGATCGCCCGCCGGCCACGACGTGATGTTTTCGAGCGCCTGTTCGATCGCGCTATCAGCAGCCATTCGAGGCTGTTCATTGGGAATGGAGCTGTAACGCGTGTTGAATAGAGCCGACCAACTTAACTGGCCATTCACCTGCGCAGTCGTATCTAAATGAAGCAGTGAATTATTTCCCGGAAAACTGCCTGCGAATAACCAATCGTGGCCATTCCCGATGGGAGGCACGGGTAAGTAACCCAACTCAGTAAGCGGCGTCGATTGCAGAATGTATGGTGGTGGAAACTGTTCATTCATCGCATCGAGATAACGCAATAAGTCCATGGTTGAAGCAATCCAACCCCCATTTGCAGTGTTGAGTTCGACCGAGAAACCGCCATAGGGAGCTGGAACAGAAGAATACGGAGGAAATACAGAAGTGACTAGACTCGCGCCGGGAAAATCATAATATTCTACCTCCGCTGGTTGCCCATCGCTTAGCAGCGATCCTCCTAGCTGCATGCGTTCAATTTGGAGCGGATCGAGAATGTTGTCGCGTATGTAATCCTCGTAGGACTGGCCGCTTACGCGCTCAATAATCTTTCCGAGTACAATGTAGCCGAAATTCGAGTAGGCGTATGTCGTGCCTGGATCGTGCTGTAACGGCTGACCCAGCATGAACCGGATCAACTGGTCTGGCGTGGCAGGTGGGGGAGCGCCGAAGGTCTCAGCGGCGATGTCGGCGAACACGAAGGGAGGATCGCATCCGTTCATGCTATATGGAGGGCAAGCAACGGATCGATCCCAGCCTCCGGCATGGTAGAGCAGGTCCTGTACTGTGATCTCATTGATGCGTGGATCTTCTGTTTGTCCCGGCGGCGGAGCGAAATCGCTCAAGATAGTTGTAAAAGGCGTCGTGTCGAGCTGCAATTTCCCGTCCTGAATCAGCTTGAAAACGGCAGTGGCAGTGATGGGCTTGGTGATGCTTGCGATTCGAAATAGCGCATCCGGCTGGACGGGTTCCTGCGTGGCAGTGTTCGCATATCCGTACCCGTGCGCGAAAATGAGTTGCCCATTCCGGCTGACCGCCAGCGCCGCGCCTGGCACGTGGTAAGTGTTCATAACCTGCAACATGAGCGTGTCCAAGACGCTAAGTTCCGGAACAGGCTCCCCGGTAATCACCTGTGGTTTGGCCGGCACGGACCCCAGAAACAGAAGCGCCGTTCCAATGCATCGTATTGCGTAAGTCTGATAAGGCGAGGTTTGCCAGTTCATATTCGTAGCCAGTCGCTTAAGATAGCGTAGAAAAGCTGCAATCGGGGACATACGGCATGAGCTGGGGGTGAAATCTCGTTTATCAGTCATGCGCGCGAAATGTTATCCTCGGATCACATCGAAATCCCTTCGATTTAGTCGATTTACCGAAGCATGAATGGCAGAATAATTGTGTTACTGTCATTTACGGGCATTTTCACGCTGCCGACCATTGTGAATGCTCAGGCTACAGCCCCCGAAGTCGCTCAAACAGTTGTAACGGTGACCGATCGAGCGATGCCGCTGTCGGAGACTGCTGCCTCCGTCACCATCCTCGACCAGGAATTCATACGAAGCACCCACGCCGATACGGCGGCGGACCTGCTCCGCGCGGCGCCATTCGTCGACATCGCTCAAAACGGTGCCAGCGGCGGTCTGACGACACTGAGCATTCGCGGCGGAAAGCCGAATTTTACCCTGGTGATGATAGACGGCGTTCCCGTTAATGACATTACGAACCTTCTTGGCGGTGCATTTGATTTTTCCAGCCTTCCTGTGGATAACATCGAGCGCGTGGAAATTGTGCGCGGCCCGCTCTCGTCCGTGTACGGGTCGGATGCCATTGCAGGCGTCATCAACTTCATCTCGCGGAAGGGGTCGAAGTTTTCTGTGCTCGATATCTCGGGCGAAATCGGCAGCTTTTTTCGCCGGCAAGCCCAACTCGATGCCGCGGGCACATGGAAGGCATTGCAGTGGTCCACCGGAGGCACATTTCTCGACGTCGGCCAGCAGGTTCTCAACGACGCTTACTCAGTCGGCTCGCTGGATTTCAACGGGAGTGTGAGCCTCGGCCCCAATCGCATTCTGGAATTTGGCGCGCGCTGGCTTGACGATCATGATGAGGGTTTCCCGGCCGGCAGCGGAGGGGCCGAATACGCGATCGTCCGTACCCCGATGCACGACGATGCCCGAGAGCTCATTCTTGGAACAAGTCTTAAAGGTCAGTTGCGCCCCTGGTGGATCTACAGCGTGGATCTCGATCGCTTCAGTCGCATAGAGGACAACGTTACGCCAGCCGTGCTGAATGCGATTCCTCCCAGCTTGACCCAGTCGTTGCCAGCTTCGACGAGCGACACGGATTTTGCGCGGCTCCGGTTCGGCGCCACGAGCCACTTCATCTTGCCGCGCCACCTTTCGCTCGATTTGGGCGCCGGTCTGCGCCGTGAGAGCGGCACGGCAAACGGATTTCTTGCCGGCGTGATTCCTCAGGCGTTTAACCTGGTCCGCACGTCGCTGCTTGCGAATACGTTGCTGCAGTATTCGACGGAGCGCCTGACGGCGTCGGCGGGCTTCAGCTTTGACAAGATCTCAGGGTACGGCGAGGTCACGTCGCCGAGGTTGGGTATCACCTGGCTGACCAGCGAGGGTGGCCCGCGCCTGAAGTCCAGTTGGGGTGAAGGTTTCGAACTACCTTCCTTCTATGCTTTGGCCAATCCCAGCATCGGCAATGCTTCACTTCAGCCCGAGCGCGTAAACTCGTTTGACGCCGGACTCGAGCAGCGCCTTGGAACGCCCCGTATACTGGCCTCACTTACTTATTTTCGCAACAGTTATCGAGATCTCATCAACTTCGATTCCGCAACATTTCGGCTGGAAAACACCAGTCAAGCAGTTATCCAAGGTGGCGAGCTGGGCGCGGATTATCCCATCCGTTCGACCATTCGTTTTGGTTTGGACTTTACTTATCAAGTCTGGAGCCAGTCCGGTTCGACACAACCCTTGCGCGACATTCCTCACGGTCTGGGAGGAATTCATCTCGACTGGAAGATTTCAAATCGCTTGCACGCGCGCGCCGACACACAGTGGATGGGCCGGCGCTATGACTTTCAGATTCCTGTACCGGAAGATATGGCGGTGGGAGGATACTCCAACACCGAGCTCTCAGGAAGTTATGACCTAAGCCGGAAATTTACCATGTACCTGCGCGCTGACAACTTATTCGACAGCAAGTATCAAGAATATATTGGATTTCCTAACCCGGGAACTGGCGTGCGATTCGGCATTCGCTATCACGCTTTGGCGAAATAGGCCCACGCACACGGGAAAGCCGCTGTCCCACTCAGACGGCGGCCGGATACGGAGCGCCTACCGGGGCGGCCAAGCACCGCCGGTGACGCGCGCTGCCGCTGATTAGACGCCACTTCGGGCGAGTTGGAGCGTCGATAGAGACGGCATGCCTCCCTGCACGTCCACGTATTGGAAACTCGGGCCCACGGTGAGACCGCTGCCGTCTCCAGTGTCGGTCTGCATGAGCGACACTGCCTGAACGCGCAGATCGTACATCAATCCGATGGCCGCGTCAAGCCTCTCGGCGTGGCCGTTGAAGGTAGCGTGCAGCGCATTCAGCAAAGTGGAATAACTGTAAGCGAAGAACTCGATGCGCGTGCGCGCCTGCGTGCCTACGGCGAAGTCTTCGATCTTGCAATTGGGCCGCAGAGGCCACACGCCCGAGGGGTCGAATAGAATCGGCCGTCCGTCGTAAGCGTAACCCTGGGGCGTGTTGATGAGTTGGCGTCCAGCGGCAATTTCGCCGAACTTGTAAAAATGCGCCGGATCGTGGGGCGATTCGTACGGCTGTTGCGTTGTCCCTTCGCCTTCGATCTTAATAATCTGGATGCCATGGCACGCGCTCTCGGTGCCCGTAATGGGGAATAACTTGTCCGGGGGAAACCAGCGCGGGGAGACGACTTGCGGCGGTGCGGTCGGGTATTTGAAGATGCCTTCGCCCAGGCGCCTAATCTGCTCTTCGATTGCATCGTAGAACTGGCCGATGGTGGAGTATTCCATCTTTGGCTCGGCAGCCTCAGCCGCCAGCAGCGACGGCGGCTTGATCGGAATGGGCGTTTCCGGCTCCTCGATGGCCATGAACTTGGTTTCAACCAACGGAATGGAAAATCGCTCGATGCCGATAATCAGACTGCCGATGTTCATCGGCAGCGGGCCGGGATACCTGGGAACGAAATCCGGGGTGTTAATTCGGGGATGACCCCCGATGGCAATCAGGATGTTGGATGCGATGGTCATGTGCAGCATCTCCTGCACCACGATGCTGTGAATCAACTGAGCGATCCGCTCATTCGTGCCGGGCTTGAGGGAGAACATCGCTGTCAAATACGGAGGTATGGTGCTGTGCTCGAGCTTAACGGCCTCCTGAAGGTAATAGTGCAACTCCGGGCCGCTCTTGGCGGACTTGATGCCGCGAATGATCGCGGGATCCAGCTTGATCATTGCTTTCCCTCCGGACCGGCGCTCGAGCCGAGCTTGCCCTGTCGCTCCAGATTGATCAGCACAGCAGTTTTGCCGGCCCCCTGGGACGGCAAGAGCTCGGTCAAAGCCTTGGCCGCGGCAGTGTCGGCGACCGCCGGCGGGGTGTCTTCCGGCAACTGGGACGGAGTCCCGAGCGGCGGCAGGCCGTTGTAGCCTTTCATATCCAGCCACTTCAAAATGGTTGCGCGATCTCCGGCGCCGAGATCGCGAGTTACCGGCATGTGGTTTGGATCCCTTTCCGGCAGCGAGAAGGCCAGCCTCAAGATATCGAGTCGAGTTACCACCGATGCATAGTCTCTAAGATCCACGACATAGCGCCCCATGATGGGATATAAGTTGCCGTACTGCGTGAACAGTCGTTGAATATCGGCATACCAAGTCGGGATTTCGGGAACTTTTTTCTTGCTGAACGCGAGAATGCTGACGTAGTTCAAAGGATTACTGACATAACCGGATGGCTGTGAGGCCAACTGGTACCCGATGCCGTAGAGTTGGCCCGAGATATAACCGCGCGGCACGCCGGGACCGTCCTGCGAGGCAGTGAATTTCAAAGCTGCGTAGCCGTCTTGATTCGTCGTGACACTTGATTCATAGCCAATCGCATCGGTAGGCGTTCCGATGGTCGGAATCGCTGCGGTAGGCCGCGTCGGCGGGCTAACGGTCTCGCCGCCACTCGAGCCGCCCATGAATCCCTGCGTAGCGCTCAAGCTGATCGCAGCATCCGGCAGCCGAACGCCAAAACGCGACGCATAGAAGTCCACTTGCTGCGTGTCGCCCGGATCGATGCGGTAGACGTAGGAATCGCTGCGTACATACAGGCCGTTGATCGATTCCTGCAGCAACACGTTCCAGCTCGTCTCCGAGGCTGGCGTCAGCAGGACGAGCGGGCATCCACCCAGAAGTTTTCGCGCATTGGGATTGCTTGTCAGATCGAAGGCCTGCACGCCTGCGGTGCGCGTGTACCAACCCTCCTGGAGATATGGCGCCTCGCCGATGATGACGACTTGCTCTTTGGTGACGGTTGCCCGAATGCTCGGGGGGTTGGTGGACAAAACTCCCACCGATACCGGTCCAATGTCCATGAGAGGGCCATTCGCATCGCGAATCGGAAACGAATTGCCAAAATCGACTGTGAGCGAGAGGCCGTCCTCCGCCCACTTGGCCTGTAGCGTGTTCACGCCCCCGCTCGGTTGCGTGAACGGGCCCGCCGCGATCATCTGGCGCCCCACCACGAAATGTTTCGGCTCGCCGGAAAAGTAAGGGCCAATCGTGCCGGCTATGTGACCCATGGTGTAGCGCGAGATTGTAAAATCCCGGCCAAAGCCGTAGAGGTTGAATTCGATCGACAGCATGCCGTCTTGCGTCGCAGCTTGCAAGGCTTGCAATAGCGGCGAGTTCGAGGCGCTCGGCCAAGAGACGCCTTCCAGCACGGATTGGTAGCAGGCCGCGAGTTGTTGATCTTGCCGTACCCCGTACTTTTGTCTTTGCCACAAGTTTGTAAATGCCGCCGGCGTGTACTCGCCTTGCAGTAACGTCTGCGTCCGGTTATCGACCACGCGCACCTGCATGCCCCAGATCTGGGAAACCATCTGCTGTTGCGGGTCGAGGTCCACCAGCTTGCCCGGTGCGCGGTCGGTCGCGTTCTGCACGCTCATGCCGATCGATGGGTCCTCGGCCGGCGTCGAGAGCTGTTGGCCGTTTAAGAAACCGCCGGTCACGAAGCAGTCGAGCAGCCGGAATACTCCCGTGCCTTCCGGGTTCCAGCTTCCGTTCTGGTTAAGTTGCTGGTACTCGGGTACAAAGGACGCATTCTGGTAAAAGCGCACGTCGTTGTTGATGGTCGAAACATCAGCCTGAAACCAGCCTTTGAAATGCAAGCGCGGAGAGTCGAGATAGCTCACGCGAACGTCGCCTCCTGAATCGGGTATGGCCACGGCAAAAGGCCGTGCGGATCACGGGATATCGAGAAAAATTCAACCCGATATCTCATACAGCATACTCTTTCCGACGCCGCAATACCGGCAATGAACCGAAATTCGGACCAATTAAACGCGGCGAGCGCCCATCCCACCGCAAAGCACCTGGCTTTGCGTCCCTAAATAGGCTCAGTTACGCTCGGCGCGATAATCTTGCTGGAGACCGGGGCTCCGGTTGGCGCACTCCGTAAGTATGCACGTTACGAGCGTTCCGCCGCGCCCTACCCTCATCGGCCCCCCGGTTTACCGCGGCGGGGCTAATGCGGCAAACGTGACGCAGCGTAGAGCCGCTGCTCCACCTCCTGTGTATCGACCTGTGAAAGCCGTTCCGAATTTGCCCGCTGGACCCCGTGCGCAGCTCCCGCCGGTCGCCCAACGTAAGTCCGCCGCGGCCCCCGCGTACCAGCCGGTTGCGGCTTGGAACCGGGCGAATTTACCCGCGCAACGCCCGCCTGCTCCCGCCCCGGCTTACAGCCCAGGACAGCAGCGCACCATTCAGCGCTCGCTACGCATTGAATCTTACTTTTGGCATCCACATTTCAGGCCGCGCATACAGGCGGCGCTCACGGCTCTGGCAGGTGGAGCGGGTCAATTGGTCTTCGAGGGTGAACACGTCCGGATCGCGCAGGGCGCGGTAGCAGGGGCCTCTCCGAGCCGGCAACTGCTCGCCCGCATTATCGCCAGCCAGCGTACCGTACGCATTCAGAGAACGGACGGCCATAACCGGTGTGAACCAGTGGGCCCCTCAGCACAGCAAGCGATGCAGGCCGCCGCGAATGGCGTTGGGACCGACGCCATCGTTCACATCAATCAACCCACAATGTCTCCGGGAGCGGCCAATACCGACGCCACGGTCGCAGGCCCGCAGGGAGCGCCCGCTCTGGCTCCCACTCCCGCGTCGATTCTCCTGGGGCACGAGCTGATCCATGCAGACCGCTTCACACGCGGCATAGGTTCCTTCTCACAACAGCCGGTGCATGGCGGAGGAATGACTTGGACCGGCACGCTGGGATCCTTCACGCGGCATAACGGCATGGCGGCGGCTCTCGCGGAGGAAGAAATCTACGTTGTCGGGCTTCCGGTGGCGGGCGCGACCGCGCCCAATCCCGACCAGCACGCGGTCACAGAGAACGCCCTGCGCGCTGAACACCAACAGCCGAACCGTATTGGCTATCCCTAGAATCCGGCTGAGCCGCCGGCTCAAAAAATCACGTTCCTCAGAGGTGTGAGCCGGGAAGGAGCAGCCGGTCTGCCGCTCTTTCCCGGCTCATGCGCCTTCACTTGAAAACTTTGTCTAGAACGTAATCGACGGTATCTTCCATCTCGTCGCTGCGCGGGGTTTGTGGAACGTTGTAGTAATACCAGCCGCCGGACGATCCATGGGACGGCTCGCGGTACTCGAAGTCATTCTTATTGTGCGGATCGAAAGCGCTCTCCTTGAGTGCCTTCCTGCGCTTCACAGTTGGATTCGATACGTAGTTATTGATCAGCTTGTCTAGGCCGCCGCCTTTCCCCATGTTTTCGTCGCCAGGGCCAAGCCAAAGATTATCGCGGTGATTGAAGAAGTCGCTCGACATGCGCTCAAGATAACGGCCGTCATCGCGCGCGTCTTCGAATTCAGACTGACTCCAGGTTTTCCATTTAGAAGGAACGAAGCATTTGCCCATGAACTCTTCGAACTGGTCTTCATCGCCATTGGCAAGAATTGTATTCACTGCGGCTCGCCATAGGCTCCAGGCGAGCTTGTGCCGCCGATGCACGCTTGGGAAGGCGAAAGAAATTCCATTGTTATCGGAGAACTTTACGATGTACTCTTCCCCGTTTGCGTCAGCTTCATTGAACACTTCCTTCTTCAGCGCGCTTGTAAATTCCGGCCGGCCTCCAATCTGATATGCCTTCAGCCCCTTGTCCCAGTTGACGCTGACCTTCCGCTGAACTGTTGTGCGCGCACCCGCCTTGGGAGCTGAGGCTGACGTGGCGCCGGTAGGTGCTACTGCGGCATGTAAGACCAGCGCTGGCGCAAAAGTCGGTATGGATTTGCGCTGAATGGTTTTCGCAGCACTCTTGGCGAGATGCGAACTCACAGGATTGTTCCCGGCGATGCCGACCGTACGGCCGCCCACCATTCTGGGCTGCGTTCCTGTTGAACCAGCTACCGGCTGATAGGGACGCGGCGCGCGTTGCACCGAGTTGGACTTGGCGAACGGAGCATAAACCGGCGGAGCCATTCGTGGCGTTGCGGCGCGCGACATGGCAGGCTGAATCGCAGGGCCAGTACTCGCGACAGCCGGGCGAAACGGCGCAGGCGAGGCCTGAATCGGCTTTGTGTGCCCGAATGGCGAGTAAGCAGGAGGCGCAGCGATCGCGGGACGATTAGAGCTCGCGGCGATCGGAGGCCGCGGTCGATATACGGCTGGCGGTTGAGACATGCGGTCGAGAGAGATAGTGCAATTAGCAACGGAAATTTTGCACAAAATCGGCCTTGTCGTTTCCCGCGCGCCCCAAACAAAAAACAACTGCGAAAATCGGTCCCCCAAAACGCACATAGAATTGCGGGTCTCTCATCACGGGCTTGTGTGTCGTGCCTGAGCGATGGCGGATCGTTCATCAAAAGCAAGTAGAATGCTGGCTCAAACAAGGCATCGCAAGGTGCGGGCCGGCGCGCCCGCTGTGGCGGCGCTGGGTGCTCTTCTCTCATTTACAGGATGCATCAAGGTGGGCATTCGCCCGTATGCCACTGTGGCTGTGAATATTGCGCCGGACGCCAACCAGAATCAGCCGGTTGCGTTCGATTTCATAGAAATCAACGACAAAGATCTCGCCAAAGAGATCTCAAAAATGACGGCTGCCGATTGGTTTCAAAAACGAAGCCAGATCCAGGAGGATTTTCCAAAACCACATTCGATCTCGGTGAGAAGTTGGGAATGGATACCGGGGCAAGTAGTTCCCGATATTACAATTCCGATGCGGAAGCCGCCTCGCAGCACGCTGGCGTTTGCGAATTATTCCACGCCGGGTCCACACCGCGCCGCCATCGACACCTCGAAACCGGAAAGCGTCGCACTCGGGCGGGACGACATGACGGTAGAGAAGCTGGCGGAACCGAAGCTGCCCAAGCCGCCCAAATTCAAGAAATAGAAAGAACCAATCGACTGAACGATCGTGCTTAAGATCCCCGACCCCATTCAGTGGCATGAAGGCATGTTGCTCATGCCACAACATTTTCAGCAAATGGCCGGACGTTTCGAAGGCCTTGTTCAAAACGCCGTAGCGACCGTCGGATCACCTTACCCGTGGGGTTTGCTGCGCCTCGAGTATGACCGCTCCACCTTGGTTGACGGATTGTTGCGCGTGTTGCACGTCCAGGCGGTCATGCGGGATGGCTTTTTTGTCGAGGGCGGTGCGGAGCTTGGCATCGACCTGCAATTAAACCTGACCGACTATGTCGAGCAGATGCGCGACCGGCCTCTGACGGTGTATCTGGCGGTCCCGGCGCAAAACTCATTGTCCACACGCGGCGAACTCGCGCGGTATTTCTCACACTCAGGCGAGGCGATCACAGATGACGCGACGGGCGAGGACCCGGTGGTTATACCGTGGCTACGGCCCAGGCTGACACTCTGGGCCGGGGATTACCCGCCGGCGCGCTTTGTGAGCGTGCCTATCCTTCGGATTCAAACCAAGAACAACGTCTTTCTATCAGACGATTACATTGCGCCGGCGATGAGTGTGACGGTGGGCTCTCCGCTCGGAAAACTGTGCGGCGAAACGACTGGCTTCGTGCGCGAGCGCAGCCGGATGCTTGCCGACCAACTCCGTTCGGGTTCGTTCGCCGTCGACAACAGCGAGGCCGCCGAGTTGCGCATCAAAGTGCAGGCGCTCGCCGTAGGCTTGCCGAGCCTGGAAGCCGCACTCGTTTCGGGTGCCGCGCATCCTTTTACTGTCTACCTGCTGTTCTGCCAGCTTGCCGGGCACTTGGCCACTGTTACTTCCGACTTCATCGCGCCGCAGTTTTCGCCCTACCGGCATGACGACCTTCTCGCAACGTTTCAACCGGTGCTTCACTTCATTCGGAAAACCGTTTCGGACGCGGTCGTGGAATCCTGGTCGTCCACGCAGTTCCGGCTTGTAAACGGCGTGTTCGAAGCGCCGAGTTCGGCGCTGCTCGACGAGACGATCGCCCAGCACGCCGGGCCGGACGCACCGGTAGCGGCCATAGCGCTGCGCATACCGCCAGGCGTCCCCGAGCAAAGTGTTTGGCACTGGGGTGACAGTTGCGTGATCGGAAGCGCGGGCGCTGTCGCTCCGCTGCTTGCCACGCGCGTTTCCGGCGCGGAACGGCGGCGAGTGGAGCGTCTGCCCGGCTTGGCCCCGCCCCGGGGAATGGTTCTGTTCGCGCTCGGCTTCGATGAGAACGCCGTGAAACCCGGTGAGGCGCTCCAGTTGATCGAACGCTTCCTGAGCGAAGGACGGCCTTCGGAAGCAGTCCTCTACTTGAAGCGCCCGCAAGCGGCGACGGAGGACATGTAGATGCTTCGCCGCGCACCGGCGCCCGTTCCCTCCCTGAAACTGTTCCAGCAGTACTGCGCAGTGCTTCTCGATCTGAAGCAGGAGGCGCAGCATCCTCCTGAGCCGAAAGCGATCGAGAATGCGCCGGTCGACGTGACGCCCACGAACCCCGCCGAAGCGAAGCCCGCAGATACGGCAGAACTCGCGAAGCGGCCGCCGGGGCGCCCGCAAATGATCTGGAGCCATCTGGCGCTGCTTCTAGAACAGCAATTGATGCAGGCATCCCGCGTAGCCGGACCCGTGGGCCTGGAGTTCCATCGTGAAGCCGTTTATGTCATGGCGGCCCTGACCGACGAAACATTCGTGCATATGAACTGGGAAGGCAGCGGATATTGGCTGGCGCACCTTCTCGAAGCGCGATTTTTTCAGACTCACTTTGCGGGAGAGCAGTTCTTTCATCGCATCGATCAGTTGCTTGCACGGGATGACGACCCGGCGGCGGAAACCGCTAGCGTCTATTTGGCGGCGCTCGCGCTCGGCTTCCGCGGTCGCTATTGGGAGGCTCAACACCAGGACAAACTGGACGCCTATCGCAAGCGCCTGTTCTTTTTTATTGCGCGCCGGGATCCGGAGATCGGCGAATCGGCAGATCCACTCTTCCCGGAGGCCTATCGAAATACCATTCAGGCGGGAGCGATGCCCAAGCTGCCGCAACCGCGGCGGTGGATGTACGTGCTCTGCGGCCTTGTAATCGCCTGGGTGATCGCAGCGCAAGTGCTCTGGCAGAATCTCAGCTCGGATCTGCACCACAAAGTCTGCTGCCTGAACGCGGAGTGCAGCCAAAGTTGCGCCGCGAGGGGTGGGGAATAGGCAGGAGGAATCACTGTGAACCCTACACTGATAGCCCTGATCCTGCTGCTGGCCCTTTTCGCGCTTGCTGTGCTTGCCGTGGTTCTGTTGCTGCGCCGGAGCCGGAAGGATGCCGGGCACAAGCCAAAGCAAGATTTGGACCCACGAGATAGGGTTGGGCGCTCTGTTAGTGAGGCGTTCGCCGCGCTTTGCAAAAAGATGGCGATCGGCAAGCCGCCGCAAAGCGTGCCGTGGGTCATGCTGATCGGCGAGCCCAACACGGGCAAGACGACGTTGCTCAACCAACTGGGAGCGGGGCTTCTTGTGCCATCGCCCGCCGCCGACGAGTTGCAGTGGCGCTTTCTCGACCGTGGTGCGATCATCGATGTCCCCGGAGCTTTTCTGGTCACAGAAAACGGAACTTCGCAGCCGGACGGCCGATGGGAACGCATGCTGCGGCAGCTATTGCGCCACCGGCCATCGCAGCCG
>Ga0210385_10001112_pt1 | contig 17045 bp, 11 predicted proteins | sample IncBWH26OmetaG_FD_160107 | JGI IMG/M metagenome (GOLD analysis project Ga0210385, IMG submission 160107) | Forest soil microbial communities from Barre Woods Harvard Forest LTER site, Petersham, Massachusetts, United States - Inc-BW-H-26-O ...
TACAACCACCACACTCACTAATCCAACCCTTAACACAGCCTACAGCGCCACCGTGACGGCCACCGGCGGATTGCTTCCGCTTTCCTGGGCGCTAACTGCAGGCGCTTTACCCACCGGCCTTTCATTGTCTTCCAGCACGACAAACACGGTGCAAATTACCGGTAAACCTACTGTGGCTGGAGGTTTCACTTTCACGATTACGGTGACGGATGCGGCCGGCTTCAGTAGTTCGGAGCAATTCACGGTAGTAGTCAGCTCTCTAGTCATCACAACCACGTCGCCTCTTCCGCCCGCTACCGTCAATACGGCCTACACTGTGACGTTTGCCGCCACAGGGGGCGTTACGCCGCTCAACTGGACGGTTGCTAGTGGTTCGACTCTTCCTCCGGGACTCACGCTGGTGAGCGCAACGGGAGTTCTTTCCGGGACGCCAACCCAGGCAGGGACTTTTACTTTTGGCATTACTGTTACTGACAGCGAAAATCCCGCTGGTTCCGCCACTGTCAATTTCACTCTGGTCGTTAGCGGCGCGCAAAATCTCCCGGGATTAAACGGCTCGTACGCCTTCGAATTCAGCGGATACAACAGCACGGGCTTTGTGGCATTCGCTGGCACGTTTACAGCGAACGGTGCTGGCGGAATTACCGCGGGCGAAGAAGATTACAACTCGATCTCGGGAAGCGATGTGACGTATACAAATCTTGTGGGCACCTACACTTTGGGTTCCGATGGTCGCGGAACGTTTACGTTTACCGGAAGCACCCCGGCGCAACCCACTCCACAATTCACGTATGCATTTTCAATTGACACAACCGGGAACGGCAGATTTATTGAGTTCGACAGCAGCGGTACCCGCGGTTCGGGCCGAATCGCGCTACAGACGGTCACGTCATGCGTGGTCAGTGGTACGGTCGCTAGCACCTACATCGGCGATTTCGCGTTTGGCGGCAACGGTTTCGCGGGACTATCCGCCAGCAACGGTACCGGACCGCTCGCATTCGCAGGCAGATTTACAGCTACTCCGCCGATCGCTCCATCAACCACCGGTTCACTATCCTTCGGCGAAATGGATACAAATACTCCGGGAGTTGTGACAGTCCATGACACTTCCGTTTCTGGAATATACCAACCTGGGCTCGACAGCAGTCACTGCACGCTCTCGCTGTCGTCCGCCGGCCTTGCTAGCCAAAATTACAGTGTCTATCCGATTTCAGGCAGCGACGCTTTCTTAATCGAAACGGATACAGCGAGCGGTATCACCACCACCCCCTATCTAACTGCCGGCGAAATGGTCCAGCAAATCGGACAACCATTCGTTACCCAGGGCGTCTTGAGCGGCACAATGGCGGGAGGCTTGACTGGGCAGCTGATATCTGGCGGCACATATACTCCCGAGGTCCAAGTAGTCCAAATAGCAGCGACAAGCGGTACTTCAAGCATGGCAGTATTGCAAACTGACAATCAGGCGGGAACGGTGTTTGGCACAAATGGCACGCCAGTCGAGGACTCGTACACTTCAGATAGCTTGGGCCGAATACAAGGGTCGGTGGAATTCAACTCTACCTTTTCCCCTGTTCTTTACCTGATTAATACCGATCAAGCGTTTTGTGTGAGCATTGTGCAGAACGCCCCCACATTTGGTTATTTCGCGCCACAGTCGGCAGGACCGTTTACCGCGGAAACAATTAAATCGACATCGTTGGTGGACGGCACATCGGCTCCAGCAGTTAGTGCGGACCGCGATCTTTCCGGCTTCCTTAGCTTCGACGGCGTTTCGGTAGTGGGCGGAACCCAAGATCAAAGCACAACCTCCGGCAACACTTCGGCCGCCTCTACTGGAACCTATCTCCTGACCACCACCGGGAGTACGGATGGCAGCGGAACTATGACCTTATCCACTCCCACCGGTTTCACCGGCTATTTCTTTATTGTCTCGCCCACGAACGTGGTGATGATTACGACCACGCCCGGAGATGTGGATCCTGTCCTAATTATTATTGGACACTAGCGCGGCGCATTCTCATCGAGACCGATGCAACTACGACAGATTTTCTGTCCGGTTTCGCGGTGTTCCGCAATAGCAGGTTCTTTTCTGGAACTCAGTAAGCCCAGCGCATCAGAATTGCACCGGTGGTGTAGCCCGCGCCGACGGTGATTATCAGTACCAAGTCTCCCTTGCGCAAACGCTTCTGTTCCAGAGCATCCATCAACGCCAGCGGAATTGTCGCCGCGGTAGTGTTTCCAAAGCGGTCGATATTGATGATGATTTTCGAGTCGTCCACTCCGAGACGTTCCTGCATTGCGTGGATAATGCGCAAATTGGCCTGATGCGGAACGACTAAAGCAAGATCGCGGCTTGTAAATCCGTTGCGCTCGAGAATTTGGACCGCCAGCTCGCTCATGCGCCGCACCGCATATTTGAAAACCTGGGCGCCTTCCTGATGCACGTAGTGCATTCGCTTTTCGACGGTTTCCTGCGAGGCGGGCTTCAGCGAGCCGCCGGCCGGCATGTAGAGATTGCATCCGCCCGAACCATCCACGTCATGAACGAAATCCAGAATGCCTTCGTCAGCGGATGTGGCCGGTTCCACCAACACCGCGCCGGCCCCATCGCCGAAGAGAACGCAAGTGGCGCGGTCTTGGTAATCGAGGATGGAAGTCATCACGTCGCTGCCGATGACAAGAGCTTTTTTATGCGTCCCAGCGCCCACGAACTGCGCCCCGACCGTCAAAGCGTAAGCGAATCCCGAACACGCGGCGGAAAGATCGAAGCCCCAAGCGTTCTTCGCGCCAAGACGGTCCTGAATCAGGCATGCCGTCGCTGGAAACAACATGTCCGGTGTAACCGTCGCCAACACGATCAAATCGATCTGTTCGGGCGAAACTCCCTTTTCTAAGAGCAGTTTTCTGGCAGCTTCAGTGCCAAGATGCGAAGCTCCCACACCGGGTTCCACATAATGGCGTTCGCGGATCCCCGTGCGCGTGCGAATCCACTCGTCGTTGGTGTCCACCATCTTTTCCAGATCGAAATTGGTGACCACACGCGGCGGGACATAACCTGCAACTCCGGTAATTTTTGCGGCAATACGCCTGCCCATTCATCTTCTCCAGGACGGAAGTAATAGCCCGCGATTGTATGCAATCGCTTGCTTGCGTGACAAGCAAAACACTTTTTCTTCTTACACCGGTTAGTTACTGCGAGATTTCGATACGGTAGGTTATCTCAGCAGTCTTTCGCAACATAGCGGCGACAGAGCAATATTTCGTTTGGCTCAGCTCGATGGCATCGCGCGCAGCCTTTTCTTCTATTGTGCCTGCGAGCCTGTAAACCATTTCGATTTTCGTCCACACCGCGGGCGGGGCGCTGGCGCGCTCGCCGGAAATGACAACTTCCAGCGAAGTGAGTTTCTGGCGTTTCTTCGCCAGAATACTGACGACATCCACGGACGAGCACGCTCCCAACGCGCCCAGCAGCATTTCCATGGGGCCGGGGGCCGCATTGTGTTTTCTGTCCGTATCGAACGGTACTGTATGCCCCGAAGGCATTTGGGCCACGAATTCTTCGCCCCCAACCCACTTCACCGTCGCTGTTTGCACCGTGCCTCCGCTCTAAGCTCGAAGTGAATCTCGCAAAAACAGTATATGAGGTTAGAACGACGCATCCAACAAATCTCAAGGTGAGGTATTTTGCCGATCAAAATGGAATGGCAAGGGGAGCACAGCGTGATGCGAGCAGCTGGTTAGAGGGAAGAGCTATCGGCGACATCCGGGACGCTTACACTCGTCTCTATGCGGACTCGCGGCGCCCGGCGCATTGTTTCGACGAAGAGCTGCACGAGTTCCGGGTCGAACTGATTTGCGGCGCAACGTTCCAACTCGCTGAAAGCGTCTTCGGAGGTACGCGCCTTTTTGTACGTTCGTTCAGATGTAATGGTGTCGTAAGCGTCGGCGATGGCGATCAGGCGCGCGCCGTACGGGATGTTTTTGCCATCCAGGCGGTCCGGGTAACCTGTGCCGTCGTAAAATTCGTGATGATGGCGGACCATCAAGCGTATTCGATCCATGGCTTGCAGCGGCTCGAGTATTTTTGCGCCCAGCTCGGTATGAGTCTTCATGGTTTCCCACTCGGAAGCATCCAGCGGGCCTGACTTGTTGAGTATTGACTCCGGAATGCCCACTTTGCCGATGTCGTGGAGCAGTGCCGCCAGCCGAATTTCCTCTACTTCCGGCTCGGTCATCTCCAGCGCTTTGGCAATCACTACTGCGTATGCGGAGACTTTCTGCGAGTGTCCCTGCGTGTAGTGATCTTTTGCATCAATGGCGAGCGCCAGTGAGGTCACTGTTTCGACTACCGCTGCAGGCAGGGTTTCGGGCGCTACGCCTCCGCTCTGCTCGGCCAATGAGCGCGTAAATTGTTCGAGGCGCCGATAGACTTCTTCGAACGCTTCAGGACCGGTAGAGAAAAGCCGCTTCAGCGTGACGCCTAAATATGCTTCCAGGACGTCTTTTTTCCACTTCTTGGTATCGTTGGGGCCGCCTTCTTCCGCGCTGGAGACGGAGTTGCCGCCCTGATGCTTCGATAGGTACATCGAAGAGTCCGCCACTTGTATAAGTTCTTGCGGCGTTGATCCATGGATGGGGAAGCCCGCGATGCCGAAGCTGGCGGTAATATTTTTGTCTCGCAAAAGCGGATCGGAGGCCACCCAGCCGCGTAGTTTGCTGGCGAGTTGGCGAGCCTGCTCCACGGTCGTCTCCGGCATCAATATGACGAATTCATCTCCGCCATATCGGGCCACCACGTCAGACCGGCGGCAATTCTGCTCCAGTATGTGTCCCACGCGTTGCAACACTACGTCGCCTTCCAAGTGTCCGTAAAAGTCGTTTACGAACTTGAAGCGGTCGAGGTCCATCAAGACCAAAGCGAATGGGCGATTCGCGCGTGTCGAACGTTTCCACTCGGACGATAGCGCTTCCATCAAGTAGCGGTGCGTTTTGACGCCCGTCAAACCGTCAGTGATGGCTTGCTCCTGCGCTTTTTGGAAAGTGAGCGCATTGTTCAGGCCGCCGGCAAAAAGATCGGCGAGCGTGCGAAGCAACAGGATTTCTTCTTCTCCGAATTCACACGGTTCCGAGGACTCCACGTAAAGAACGGCCAGCAAATGTTCAGCGTAGCTTACCGGTAGCGCGATGGCGGAAACCGAAGTTGCAAGAACAGGGCACGGCGTTGAAATACTCACTTCGCGCACAATCGCCATTTGGCCGGTTCGAGCGACTTGGCCAACGATGCCTTCACCCAGCGGGATTCGTCGTCCCACGGCGTCTCGCCGAGCTCCCGCTTCAGCCTGGACCACCAGTTCTTTTGATGGGTAATCGACGATAGCTATGCCGATGTGGTCGTATTTCAAGCCATTTTCAATTTCTGCGGCAATCTTCGCGAGCATGTCTTCAGGGTCCAGGCTCGTGATTGCTCGGCTCGACACGTTGTTGATGAGCATGAGGTGCCGCGACTTTTTCTGTTCTTCGGAAAAGAGGCGCGCATTCTCGATTGCCACAGCCGCTTCGCTGGCAAGCACACGCATCAACTCCACGTGCCCTTCATCAAACATCCGTTCCTGTTTGCTGTGCACCGCCATCACGCCGACCGCGCGGTCGTAAAGAATTAATGGCACCGCGCAAATCGATCCAGCCAAACGCGTTGGTTGGTAGCCCATGCGCTCGGCCTCTTCGGCGTAGCGTTCCCGGATTAGCAGTGGCTGGCAGGTTTTGATCACGAATTCAGTCAAGTGATTCCCGGCTATGCGAGTTCGTTTAGGCAAGCGTTCGCCTTCCAACACGTCGATTTCAAATCGTACCTGCTCGGTCTTGCGGTCGTAGAACGCGATAAAAAGACTGCTTACATCGAGCAGCCGTTTCATCTCGGAATAAATGCGTTCGAACAGCGCATCCGGCTCGAGTGTGGAGCTGAGCGCTCTGCCAATTTCATTCAAGATATGCAGCTCTTCACTTCGCCGCGATGTTTGTTGAACCAAGTAGCTGTTCTCTACCGCCATTCCGATCTGATGGCCCAAGGCTAGAAGAAGCCGCAATTCAGCGGGGGTGAAGCTACGATTGTCGGGCGACCCGAGCAACAAGACGCCAAACACGCGCTCTTTGGCCTGTAAACTAATCCCCACTACGGTGCGCAATTTTTGGGCGAGAAGAAGTTTTCGTACGTGACGGAAGGATTCTTCCTTTTCCAAGGCTTCCCACTTCGAGTCCGTCTCGAGATCGCGCAACACCACGAGACCGCCCAGGCGCGCCACCAGGCTAACGATGTAATCATCCAGGTTATTGCCTTGTATCGCGGCGCAAAAAGTGTCGCCCATCCCGGTGACGACCACGGAAGTGGGGCCGTTTTCTTCGCCGTAATGGAGGCAAAGCGCCCCGGCAGGAATTCTTACAACATTTAAGACGCGATCGAGCGCTTGCGCCAGCATCTTCTGTATCTCGCCGCCGGCAAAGCTCGAGGTAGCCAGGTTCAGATTCGAGAGCGCGAGCATGTTCCGCTCAACTCTTCGGCGTTCTTCCTCATAGACCGCCATGACCATCAGAACGCCGCCAAAAAGCTCCGGCAGTAGAACCAAAGGCAGCAAGTCATGCCCGGCAAGCGGCCCGAGTCTTTCTTGAAAAATCGTTGTCAGACGCAGCAATCCCCAAGCGACAAACGTAATGGCCAGGAACTGGTCAGCGCGGGATTCCTGTTTGAGGCCTTCTTCCCAAAAGGTACGCGCAATAAAGAAAAACAACAGGCCGACGCCCAGACCCACCGGTACGTTGATCCAACCGCGCGTATAGGCTAAAGCCCACAGGCCCGCGGCGAAGGCCAGCGCTGCCATCCCCTTCCAAGGCACCTTGAGGCGCGCGTACATATTTGCGGCACAGTAAAACGCCAGGGCCGCAAGCGCGAGAAGCCATTCGGTGAAGGGATTAACCCACGCTGGAAGCGTCAATTGCGTGCCCAACGCTGGTACCAAAAAGTGAAGAGAAATCAGCAGCCAACCGGCAGCCCACACGAGCATGTATTCTTGGCGCTTCTGTTGATAAACATAGGAAAAGAACAGCGCCAGCAGGAGCGCTCCTGCCAAGAGAACGGCCGCGGTCATATTGATATGAATGAGCAAGTTACCGCTCCAACCTCTAAGGCCACTTCCGTCGAGAATAGCAGAGAATTGCAAGGTGTCCGCTGGCGTATCCAGCTAAGTTTCGTGGAGGTCAACGCCTATGGTACCAATGCAAAACGAGTAAAAAATCGTTCGGGCAGCCTGGATCCAGGCGCACTGAGGCTCACTCAAATATGACGTTTGGCCGCTGGCGAGTCAAGGGTACCCACGGTCTACGACCGCACACGTTCGCGTGCCGCTCTGATGCAGGCGCTCGATTTTGCACACTCGTTCCGCTAAGATGATCGTTTCCATTTAAGGGAAGGAACCCGCAAGCATAATGACAGCCACTCAGAAGCCGCGCGTGCGTTTTGCGCCATCCCCTACGGGTTTTCTTCACGTTGGAGGAGCACGCACCGCCCTATTTAATTGGCTTTTCGCCAAGCACGAAGGCGGTACCCTTCTGCTGCGCATTGAAGACACCGATGTGGAGCGCAATAAGCCGGAATTAGTTGATGGCATTTTGGTGGCTTTGCGATGGCTGGGCATCGAATGGGACGAAGGCCCCTTCTTTCAGTCACAGCGCATTGAAATGTACCGTGCTGCTGCCGAACGCATTCTCGCAAGCGGCGCTGGTTACGCCTGCTATTGCAAAGCAGCCGCCTATACCGGAGGCGATTCCGCCGAAGAGAACGAAGGTGAAGGCGACGATGAAGGAAAGGCCGCGAAGGCCGTGGCGTGTTCGTGCCGCGATTTCACCGCTGACCAGCGCGCAGCCAAAGAAAAAGAAGGCGTTCGCCCGGCGATTCGGTTTCGCACTCCGCGCGAAGGCACCACACATTTTGAAGACGCCGTATTCGGTCCGCGAGATGTGCAGAATGCCGAGATGGAAGATTTCGTCCTGCTGCGCTCTTCAGGCTTGCCTACTTACCAGCTCAGCGTGGTCGTGGACGACATCGATATGCGCATCACGCACATTATTCGCGGCGCCGACCACTTGTCCAACACGCCGAAGCAAGTGTTAATTTACAAAGCCCTCGGCGCCGAGCCGCCAATTTTCGCGCATGTCCCTCTCATTCTGGGACCCGATCGCACGCGGCTTTCCAAGCGCCACGGTGCCACCAGCGTGGGCTCGTATGCCGACGAAGGATTTCTCCCCGAAGCGTTCCGCAACTTCCTCGCGCTGTTGGGGTGGTCCCCGGGGGCAGACGCCGAGTACCTGCGCACGAATGAGCTTATCGAGCGATTCGCTCTTTCGGGCGTAAGCCGTACCAACGCTATTTTCGACCGCGCAAAACTCGAGTGGTACAACACGCAATATTTGCAGAAGCCGCCGGTGGAAGAACTTTTGCCCTATGTGGAAGCGGAACTCAAACGTGCAGGTCTGTGGCAAGAAGCTTGGGCCACGACAGAACGTGCGTGGTTCGCGCGCACCGTGGATTTAATTCGGCCGCGAACGCGCCTGCTGGGGGATTTCACCAGTTGGGCTCGCGCATTTTTCACCGACGATTTCGAGTACGAGCCGGAAGCGCGCGCAAAATTCTGGAAAGATGAAAAGCTCCCGTCGCTGATGCCCAAATTAGTTGAAGCGCTTGATGCTCTTCCAGATTGGAATCACGATGCTTGCGACGCGGCGTTACGAGGCGTGGCAACTGCAGAAGGCGTCAAGGCTGGCTTGCTCATAAATGCGACGCGCGTCGCGATAGTTGGCCGCGCCGTCGCTCCACCGCTTTTCGAAACCATGGTCGTGCTGGGAAAAGATCGAGTAATCTCAAGGCTCCGCCGCGCTCTCCCCGCTATTTCGAGCCGCTAGCGCAGACGCTTACTTTTCGTTCGTATTAAATCCACCCGAATAACAAATGTCGTCTCTCAGCGGGCCGGAACAAGCCTGGAGAAAATCTCGGGGTGTACCTCTTTGGGCGTTGCACCCTCTTCGGCCAAATTAAATTTGGCGCTTAGGGGAAGCTTCACGGGCGGCAGACAAGTGCTGTCGTTGCATGCCTGATAACGCAACGTCATCGGAATTTCTGCGGGGCCAAGCACGGCGGTGGATTTCGCGGACAGTCGCAGCACCAGCGTAACGCTTTCGCTGTACACGTCGAGCGGGTGCTCCGGCGAGAAAGCGAATTTTTCAAGCTTGCCCTTCGGGTAGATCGTGTCAATCAGCTCGAAACCGGCAGGCAGCTCGGCCTTTAGCGTGGTGGCAATCAGATATTCGTCCGTCGGTTTGTGTGAATTCATATGAAAGCCGGACGCTATATCCGCCACTACCGCAACTTTGAATTCTTTTCCGCGTGGAACGGGATCTAGCGAAACAAATACGTGGGGCTTAACGACCGTTGACGCGCTGGGCGGGTTTGAAGAAGCTTGAAGTGGAAAACCGGCTGCCCTTCCGCGTGCGACGAGTGCCCCAGCGCAGAGGATCGAAAGAACACACGCAATTAAAGCAACATCCAGGCGCTTCATCACTAGACTTGCACCGTCGATCCGGTTTTCTCGCTCAAGATCCGGCTCATCACCTGGCTCAACGTTTCGCCAGTCTTATCCAGCACAAACGCTTGCGCGGTATCGGACCACCCAAGCTTGAAACTTGTAGCGAGTGCGGAAATCCAAATCTGCCGGACAGGCGCGTTAGGGCTGATTACGAAGCGTGTCTCGTCTTCGTCGTCAAATTCTATTTCTAATTTGCCGCTTCCACCTTCCACCTCGAAATCATGATCGTCGCCAAGTTCCAGCAAGCGCGCGCGCAAGCTTTCAAAGGCAGCGTCACATTTCCTTTGGAATTCTTGTTCGTCCATCATAGGAAGTGCCAACGCCTACAGCAGCGCCTTGATTTGTTTGTCCAGCTCGGCTTCGTCTGCCAAACCGATGAAACGTTTCTGGACCTTGCCGTCGCGGGAAATCACGACGGTGGTGGGAAATCCCAGCAATCCCCCGAACTTTGCAGCTATATCGTCATTCCCCAGAACGATCGGATAATTCATGGTCATCGAATGCCCGTCCACATCGAATTGCGTGGTTTGAACGTACGGCGCAACCACGCTTTTCCCTTCGTCGTCCATCGCGACACCCAGTATGGTGAGCCCCTTGTCCGCATACTTTTGTTGGAAACCGATCATCCAGGGAATTTCCACGCGGCACGGTTCGCACCAGGTGGCCCAGAAGTTTACGATTACCACCTTCCCCTTCAGGCTGGCCAGCGACACATCCTGGCCTTGCAAATTCTTGAAAGTCACATCCGGCTCATCGGGATGCGGCCCGCCACTCGCGCCGGATTTCCCGCTATCCGCGCTTAAAGCTTTGGACAACCCGCGCGAATCGCAGCCGGAAAAATTGGTGGTAACAATCATTACCACTAACATCAGCAACAGAAAATAATTGGGGGCCCGTCGCATTCGTTCCGCTCCCATCACCTCGAAAACCTGTTCAAGAATGTAAGCTTACCTGAAAGCCATGTAAGACGGTTGAAGAAGACTAACCCGCCGACCGCAAGCAAGAGCGCGCCACTGAACACCTCCACGGTATGCAAGTGGCGACGAAAGCGTTGATAGAATTTCAAAAAGCCGCCGATGCCCAGCGCGGTCACAAGAAACGGAATCGCAAGTCCGGCGGAATAGCACGCCAGCAGGAAAACGCCCTGGCCAATCGTTTCACGTGTCGCCGCTACAGCCAGCACAGCGGCTAGAATTGGGCCGATACAGGGCGTCCATCCAAACGCGAAGGCAAAACCCATTAGAAATCCGCTGATAATTCCCGGCTGGCCTCCGAGATTGCGGAAACGAACGTCGCGATTCAGCCAGCGCGTCATGGCAGGGCCCAGAAGAAAAATTATGGAGATCGAGTAGAACTGGGCAGCTTTTAACGTGGTCCCTAGAATTCCGGGCCGAAAACTCAGCGCGGCGCCCATGGCAATAAAAACGACTCCGATCACGAATCCTGCGCGCAGGGAAATCTTTGCGAGCCAGCCGACCAGGTGCAAGCCAAACAGCACAATTAGCGCTCCTGCTAGCGGAGCCAGCAAGCTGCGATTGCGAACCAGAAACGATCCCACGGCGCTGGCGGACGCGCCAAACGTGATGAATACGATGGAAAATCCCAAAACGAATGCGAAAGCGGAGGTGAGTAATCCACCGCGGGGAGTTTGACCTTCTTTCAGTTGCTCCACTCCGATCCCGGAAAGCATTGAAATATAACCCGGTACCAGCGGCAACACGCAGGGAGAAAGGAATGAGAAGAGTCCTGCGACAAAGACGGCGAATGCGGAAACACCCATTTAGTATTCTTAACCCTCTTGGAATTGCTTGGACCTGCCGGCGAATTGGCCCGGCTCAACTTGAATGCGTATTTTCACACATCCATTAGACGCACGCTTGGGCTTTTTGATGCTGCGTCCGGCTCCGCGGAAAACTCCGGACGCCGAGTGTGCCAGTTCGTGGCCTGTTCGAAGGCGAAGGCTATCGCGAGTAACGTGGCTTCGCCCCATTTTGGACCGATGAGTTGCAACCCCACCGGCAGCCCCTGGCGAGTGAATCCGCAGGGAATTGCGATGGCTGGATGTCCCGTTAAGTTTGCCGGGCGGTTCAGCCGCACGAGGGCTGAGCGCACCGTTTCTTTCTCGCCTGCTATTATTAATTCGTTATCGCCGATTCGCGGCGCAGCGATCGGCACCGCAGGGGCCAGAATCGCGTCCACGAGCTTGAACGCCGAGTCGAAATCCTGTTCCACTTCTCGCTTCACTTCGAATCCACGGAGGTAATGAACCGCGCGCACTTGCGCTCCCGTGTCGAGCCGGCCGCTTACGTCGCTACCGTAATCTGCCATGCGCGCCGGATAAAATCCCTGCGATTGATGATAGTGCGTGGCTTCGGCCAGAGCGATGTTCGTGGCAGGTTCTTGGGAATCAGCCAAATGCGGAAGCGAGACCTCTTGAATACGCGCGCCAATTTGTTGAAACACTTTTCCTGCAGCGTCGATGGCTTGCTGAACTTCAGGATCAATCCTTTCAAAAAAATAATCTTTCGGCCAGCCGATCCGGAATCGGCGGGGGCGAGTTCGCCTTAGCTTTCGAAAATCAGGCGGCTCGGCGTCCGCTGGATACTTTCCGGCGATTGCCTGCAGAAGAATGCACGCATCCACCACGCTACGCGCGAGCGGCCCCGCGTGGTCCAAACTTGGCGCCAGAGGAATCACGCCAGACACGCTTACGAGTCCATACGTCGGTTTTAGCCCGACAATGCCGCATAGCGCCGCTGGGATTCGAATCGAGCCGCCGGTATCCGTACCGACGGAGCCAAAACACATTCCTGCTGCGGTGGCAGCAGCCGAACCGCCGCTCGAGCCGCCCGATATGCGCCCGGTTGCCCACGGATTGTGCACTGGGCCGTAGTGGGGATTCTCGTTTGTGATCCCGTAAGCAAACTCATGCATATTGGTCTTGCCCAGAAGAATGGCGCCCGCCTGGTGCAAACGCGCGGCAACTTCGCTATCTTCCTTGGGGATGAAATTCGCAAGAATTTTTGATCCCGCGGTAGTCCGGATTCCTCGAGTATAAAAGTTATCCTTCAGGGCCATCGGAATACCGAATAGCGGGCTAGTAATATTCGACCTGCTTCCGCGCTTTTTTCCGAGAAATTCTCGCTCAGCCAACCGTGCTTGCTTTCGCGCTCGATCGGCAACCACCGTCAGAAACGCGTTGATCGACGGATTCAACCGCTCGATTCGCGCAAGCGCGATATCCAGAAGATCTACGGGAGAGATTTCCTTGCGGCGCAGTAAACGCCCAACTTGCTCGATGGATAAAAACGCCAGCTCGGATTCGGATTTCGGTGTCACGCGGCCTGTCTTCAAAAAATCTTTTCCGCCTTACGCAGCGTTCCGGCCGAACCAACATTCGCAATACGAAAGACCACCAGATACTGGTTCTCATTGCGGATCGTACCGAACGAAAACCGCCGGTATTCGAAGCCGAAGCCGCAGCAAGAGCCGTTGTAACTTGCTTCCAGGATCTGGTTTTGAAAAGCCTGCTGCGTAAAATCGTAGCTCAGGCCGGCGGTAGCGTTGAATCCTATCCGCGTCAAATCGCCATAGCCCACCAGCGCCCGCACCTGGTTCGAGCGCGGCTGAAAGACGAAATTGGGCGGGTTCTCATCAGGCGGCGTCGGCAGATTCGTGGTGGAAAAATGTGCCAGGGTTAGAAACGACTGCTTGTAAGGCTTGAGCTTCAACAGAGTGCCGATCGCAGTCAATTGATTTCGCTTGGGATCGAAATTCACGATGAATTCGGTGTCAAAATGTTTGCCCGGCTCGATGACCAGGTCGCTCACAACCGGAGAAAAACGCCGTGGCGAATCGGTGAATGCAAAGGGCGTAACCTCGTCCAGGGTCTGAAATACGTTGCGTTGTCCGTTGATCAGCGCGCCGCCAAAGGTCGGATCGAAGAAATACTTTTGAACCAGCCGCCATCGCACCAGTTCCTCGGCATTGCCGTCTTTTTTGCGCCGGTAAAGACGCTGCGTGATTCCATATTCGATTTCGTTCGTGTCGGTCAGAGTCTCGTCTTCATCAAAACGAATAAACCGCGCGTAGTTATTCACTCCGCTGACGTAGTTGTAAACAATGTCCGGCTCGATGACATGTTTCCACTTTGTTCCCGATTTTTCCCAGACGCGGTCGAAGGAGGGCGGGCGGAGATCCACGGATAGTTCTTCCGTGGTGCGAAAAAACCCGCGGTCAACGAAGGTGCTGCCGTTGGCCTGGCCGCCGTAATAAGTGGAACGCAGAGTAAAAGTCGGCGTTAAATCGAGCCAATTCCCGAGGTGCAGGGGAATCGTCACGGCTGGGGCCAGTTCACTTCGCCCAACAAAATTCGGAGTATCCAGCGGCGTAGCCGTGACCGTATCGCTGCGATGCACCGCGTCCACAAAGCTGCCAAACGAAAAATAAATAGGAAGTTGGGGAAAGGGGGCTTGGTCCACGGAACCGAACCGCACTTCCGGGGCCGCTCGCAGCGAAACATAGGTGTCCGGCGTCGCGCTCAAATAGTTCTGATAGCTTAGCGCCGCGAAGTTCAAGCTGAATCCGCGAAAATTATTGGTCAGAAACGCGGAGTTGCGGACTTCCGAGTTGACCGCTTGCGTAAATGTTTCGCTCCAGGCCAGCCGGTACGTCAGGCTGTTTAAATTGTCCAAATCGGCTACGGCGCGCCAGCCGTCCGGCAACAGAGCGGTGAAAAGTAGCCGCGCTTCGTGGCCACCTTGGTTAATCGCAGGCACCGGCGGTTCTCCCGGCACTTGCGGCTGTTCCAGGCCGCGGTCAACCACGCCGGTGTATGTGGCTTCGAGTTTTGCGTTTTCCCAAGGGCGCATCCGCAGATCGGCTCGCTGGCTCCAGCCTCTTCGACTGTAATAATTTCCTCCCAGCGTCCCGTCCATCCAATCCGTCGGAGCCCAATAATACGATTCCCCCAAGATGTAACCCTTGTTCGAACTGTCGCCGATATTCGGAATCATGAAACCGGATTCGCGCTCTTTCCCTGCGGGAAAAGTTGCGTAGGGGAGATACAACACCGGAACCGACAAGACTCGAAAGTCGCCGTTCACCAGGTGCACCGACTTCTGCAGATAAACGGTCGCCTCCGGAGCATAAAATTTCCAGGTAGGTTTATCCGGGTCGCATACCGTCATCCACGCTTTTTTTATGCGGTAGGTGTGTTCGTCCAGGCGCTCTGCTTCTTCTGCTTCAAAATAGAGCGGATTGGGAGTGACCAGCAAAGTTGGCGTGGGGCGGCGCTCAATCGAAAAGGTGGCGCGCACGTGAAGGAATGTTCCGTGTCCGGTGCGCACTTCGTAATGCGCCTCGTCCGCCTCGATATGCTGGGTCATGTAATCCAGCTGGACGTGCCCGCGCGCGATCGCAACGTAGGTATCTTCGTTGTACTCCACGTGGTCGGCGCGCAACCTGGTGTTCTGGTAATGCACATCCACGTTGCCGTCTGCGTAATAAATCCTACCCACTTGCCGCTGCTGGTCCGCCTCTAGCGTGGCACTTTGATCTGCGTTTGCTCCAGCTCGCGGCGCGGTGTTTGAAGCACGGGATGTTTGTTTTGTCGCGGTATTTTCCGGCTGGGGCTTTGCGTTTTCTTGCGGGTAGCTAAAGGCCGGATGGGCTAGCAAAATGAAAAATAAGACGAAAAGAGAACGAGGCATACAGAGTGTTAGCGTGATTTTAGCGTCTGGCATCAGCGAAAAGCGCCGAAGTCTCTCAGTAAGTGTAGAAAAAAGAAAGTCGAGACTAACACGCGCCCCTCGCAGCCGCAATCGCACTTCACGCGCCCCCTGCAGCCGCAATCCCATGGTCGCGATCGCATGGTCGCCGTCGCATGGCGTTGAACTATCCTATCGACTCAGAACAATCGGCCAGCTGTATAGGTTGCCTGATAAGCGACATTTCGGCACATCCCCCGCTGCGCTACTGGTAGCCGACTGCTAATATTGCGACCGTTCCGCCACTGGAGCTTCCGCAGCGCAAAACGGACCAGTGATAAGAATATGCACGGAGTGTGGCGCCCTCTTGCTCGAGGTCGCTGATAATTGTTCTTTCTGTGACGCGCCTCTCGCCGAAACCGCCGAAAATCTCGAACCAGTGGCGGTCGGTGTCGCGCCCTCTGTTCACGCGGCGACATCAACGCGCACCGATGCGGCTAGACGAGCTGACGCATCCGCCGTCGCGTCGGGCCGCGCGGAGGCATCTGCCCGCGTCGACGCGTCTACTCAGGGTACGTCATCTATCCACGTTGGGTCCTCCACCCACACGTCGTCGGCGCAGTTTGCGTCGCCGGCACGCGCCACCTCGTCACGTCAATCTTTGACCGACGAACAATCCGTCGAACCCGAATGGCGGCGGGAGGTTTCCCGCCGGCTGGAAGATTATCGGGCGAGGAGGGGGTATCTGCGGCCGGACGACTCGCAGTCGGGGCTTCCTTTCTCTCGGCAATCCAGGATCGCTGAGGAAGAGGCGGCGCAGGAACGCCAACGCGAGGCCGAGCGGCTACGTGAGGCGGAACGTCAGCGGCTAGCGGAACGCCAGCGCATTCGTATGGCGCAGCGCAAGACGGAACGCGTGGAGATAAACGTCCAGCCGGAGCTGGATTTTTCGAGTGCGGCGCACGAGCGGGCGCATCCGCAGACGGCGCTTGTCCCCGTCGCGAGCCTGATCGAGCGGCGGAAGGCTGGATTTCTTGATGCCATCTTCCTGGGGCTCACGTACGCCGGGTTTCTCGGGCTGTTCCGGTCGCTGGGCGGGCAGGTCGTGGTAGAGAAGGCGGATGCTGCGGTGTATCTGGCCGCGTTTTTTCTTTTTTATGCGCTATATTTTTCTCTCTTCACTACTTGCGCGGAGGCTACTCCCGGGATGCAGCTGCTCTGTCTTACGACGGTGCGCCTGGATGGGACTGTACCCGATACTCGTCAACTTTTGTGGCGCAGCTTCGGTTACCTGCTGGCGGGGGCCACGCTGATGCTTGGTTTCGTGTGGGCGCTGTGGGACGAAGATCATTTTACCTGGCAGGATCGCATCTCGCAGACTTACGTCACCGGCGCGATGCCGCTGATGGAGCAGGATGCGCTGGAGGTTCCGGCAGGGCGTCGCAGCTTCGCGCGAAGGTGAAATTGGGCTGGGTCCCGGCGCGGTTCGCTGCATCTTTCTGCGCAATTTCTGTAAATGGTTAATGTGTGTTCTAGTGCCGGTTAGACAGGGTTTAGTTGTTTGTTTCCTATGACATCTGTTTGTAGACCACTGTCGATTAGAAGTGGGCGCCCACTTGGCCAAAACCGTCTCGATTTTTCGCGTTAAGCAGCCCATATTTTGAGCGCTGACGTTGGCGAAATCTCGTTGCGTTAAGCGGTCTGA
>Ga0210385_10001113_pt1 | contig 17040 bp, 15 predicted proteins | sample IncBWH26OmetaG_FD_160107 | JGI IMG/M metagenome (GOLD analysis project Ga0210385, IMG submission 160107) | Forest soil microbial communities from Barre Woods Harvard Forest LTER site, Petersham, Massachusetts, United States - Inc-BW-H-26-O ...
GAACGCCGACATCGTCAAAAAACTCGCGCCCGAATTTCCCGTGCGCGCCTGCAATAATCCAACTACATACGACCCTGCAAACGCGCCCAGCGCGCCGCAGCTATTAATAAACGCGATCGCCTGTCCCGCCACACTCGCAGGCAACAAATCAGAGATCAACGCGAAATACGGCCCGTAGGGCGCGTACATCGCCGCTCCCGCCAAAATCAAAAATCCGTAAGCCGCGCCAAACGACCGGTTGGCCATCGCGTACGACAGAAAAAACGCCACGCCCGAAAGCAGCAAAAACGGCCACACGAATCGCCGCCGCTCCAGCGTCGCGTCCGCCACATGCGACACAAGAATCATCAGCAGCGCCGCCGCCAGATAAGGCGCCGCACTCAACAGCCCGGTGAGGCCCATCCCTTGCGCCGACCCCTTGCGCACAATCGTCGGCAGCCAAAGCACGAAGCCATAGAGCCCCAGGCTCCATAAAAAATACGTCAGGCTCAACATCACCACGGCCGGCGTCCGCAGCGCGCGGCCCAGATTCGCCACCGTGGGGATCACACTCTGCTCGCGCGCCAACTGTGCCGCCAAGGCGTCTCGATCGCCCGCGTCCAGCCACTCCGCATCCGCCGGCTTGTCGTCCACCAACGCAATCCACGCAAACGCCCACACGATCGACGGCGCGCCCTCGATCACAAACGCCCGCTGCCATCCCACGGCGTTAATGAGGTAGCCGGTGAGCGCGGACATCCAAAGCAACGTCACGGGATTGCCCAGGATGCACAACGCGTTGGCGCGCGACCGCTCCGCCTTCGTGAACCAACTGGCTAGCAGGATCAGCATCGTCGGCAGGATTACGCTCTCGGCCACGCCCAGCAGCAGACGGTCCGCCAAGAGCAGCGCGAAATTGCGAATCACTCCGGTGAGGCCGGCGAAAATCCCCCAGCAGAAAAGCGCCCAGAAAATCAGCCGCTTCGAACTGGTGCGCTGCGCGTAAGCCGTTCCAGGCACCTGAAAAATGAAATACCCGAGGAAGAACGCCGCCGCCAACAATGACGAACGCGCCTGCGTGATGTGCAGGCTTGCAGCCAGCCCCGCCGCCGCTCCCAACGCGTAGTTCGCGCGCTCGAGATACGCCAGGCTGTAAGTGACCAGCACCGCAGGCAAAATCCGCGTCCAACGCCGCCGTAACCCACCCCGCACCGCGTTCATGCCGCGCAGTATCAACCACCAAGCAAAGTTAAGGAAGGGAAGACTTCGCGCGGGATGGCCGCTCCGTCTTGTGCTGTGCCGCGCACGCTGGGCTGATGCATAATGTCCGCCGTCACAAATCAAACGGAGCGTCGCAACGAATGGGTTTTGTCAGCCATCTTTTTTGGCCATGGGGATTGTTCCTCCAGATCGCGGCCATCATCCATTTCTTCAAGCGCCGTCCGGAATGGTATTGGTTTTACATCATCCTCATCGGAGGTGCGCTCGGCTCGGCCATCTATATCGTTGCCGAAGTCGTGCCCGATTTCGGCCTCGCGCGCCAGGGATGGCAACGCTATAGCAGAGGCTCTCGGATCGCGGTCGTCGAAGCCACCGTCCGCGCCAATCCCTCCGTCGCCAATCTCGAGGAACTCGGCGAACTCTACTTCGATCAACGCCAGTACGCCAAAGCGCGCGAAGCGTTCGACCGCGCCATCGCGACCAAGGCCGATTCGTCGCGAACTTTTTATCGCCGCGGCCAGTGCGAAATGGAACTGCTCGATTACGCCGCGGCCGTACCCGATCTCGAAGAGGCGGTTCGCGGCGATCCAAAAATGGACGGCTATCGCGTCGAACTGCTGCTGGCACAGGCCTACGCCGCCGTCGGCCTGAACGACAACGCCGCGATCTGGTTTGCCGACGCCGTCAAACGCTCGAACGCTCCTGAATTTCTCTACAGCTACGCCGCGTTTCTCGCCTCCCAGAATCGCAACGAGGAAGCCCGCGGCTGGCTCGCCCAGCTGGAGGAAAAACGCAAAACCTCCCCGCGCTACGTCCAGCGAGTGGAACGGCCGTGGTTCCGCAAAGCCCGCGCCCTCCGCAGCCAGCTGGAAAAATCCTCGGCGGCGAAGTTGCCCGCGTAGCTGCCACGGTTGCGCGCGATCGATGGGGCCGGGCCGGCGGGTTTCGTCTTGGGATTCGACTGCGCGTTGATTCGTGGGGCTTCTTGCTGAGCGGGATTTACGAGCGGTCAGGCCGACGGGCGCGCTTCGCCGATTCGCCGGCCTGGGCGTGGGAAAAGAGTAGCTTCCGCGTTCGGGGTTAGTAGTCGACGCCCTGAATGTATTGGCCGAGCGATAGCGTTTGGAACCGGTCAGGGTTCGCGTTCGAGAGCGCCGAAGCGAGATCGTCCGGGCCGCGGTAGTGTTCGCCGGTGTCGCTATCCACGAACACGCTTTCGCCGCGCAGTTCGTCGGACATGCCTTGCGTCATCAGGTCGGACGATTGCGTATAGGAATTGATCATGCTGAGCGTCTGCTTTTCCTGCGCGATCCCCTGTTGAATCTGCGAATTGGTGATCGCCATCATCTGCTGGCCGTTTTGGGCGTAGCTTGAGTAGATGGCGCCGATGGTCGACGCGTCCTGCTGCATCGCCTGCGTGGGACCGGCGATGTCGTAAATCGTCACCTGATACTCGCCCATCATTACCGGCGACCTGGTCAACTGCGCGACCATCATCTGGGCGCCCTTGCCGTCGTTGTTGTTGATATTGGCGTAGACCATGAAATTCTGCGCCCCGAGAGTCTGCGTATTTGTGATGTTGATTGTCGGCGCCGCCGCTCGCTGTTTCTGGGCTGCTTGCGTCAGGATTTGGGTGAAGAGCGTGTTCGGATCGGCGCTGTAAGGAACGGAAAATAGGCTCGCGGATGGCCGCCCGCCGGTCAATGTTCTCGACTGTGGGTTTGTGGGATCGACCACGAAGATTCGCAGGCCGAAACGCAGGACTTCGCCGTTCGGTCCATTCGCGCCCACATCGCCCTGCTGCGCGTGCGAGACCTTCCATCCCTGCGGCAAGCCGATCTTTGCGGAGCCGTCCGGGAACGCGACGGTCGTCAACGGCTGCGCCGGTCCGGAGCTGGCCGCGCCGGAGGAAGCGGACGAGCCCGAGGAGCCGGACGGTCCTGCGCTTGCCGTGCCGGAGGCGGGCGCGCTGTTCGTAACCGTCTTCACCAGCAATTGGAACATTGGGTTCACGGATTTGGGAAAGTTGGCGGTGGTGTCGATCAGCGTGGCGCCGCCGGCGTTGCCCGTTTGCGGCGCGTAGACGATCACCAGCCCGGTCATCGCCGTGCTGTTTTGCTTTTTATTGGCGAAGGTGAAGAAGCCCTCCCAGAAGTTGCCGTTTTTGCTTTGCAGCAGACTGCCCATCTGCGGGCGGTCGCCGTAATCAGCCTCTACTTTTTTCAGCATGATGCTGAGCGCGTTCTGATAGGTCTGCTGGCCGCCGAGCGGTCCGAAGACGAGCGTTCCGCCGCTCGATCCCTGAAGCGTCTTAAATGTTGGGGTGGCGCTGGTGGCGGCTCCCGAGCCCGCTTCGACTGTGGGCGAATGGCTGCAGCTGCAAAGCAGAGCGAAAACAAAAAGCAACGGAAGTCGCTTCAGGATGACTGGCATGGATATTTTCTCCGGGGAACGGAATTAAGTGGGATCGAGTATATATTTGCACAATCCTCCATAGCAAGGAGCGCGCCGAGCTAAAAAGCGAACAGCAGGTCCGTCACTTCGTTCGGGATGACAAACCTTAGCTTCGCGTCCCCGTATCCCGCGTACTGCGTGAACTCCATGTGCTATAAATGTGCGGTTCATGAACGTCCGCCACGACCCTCCGAAGAAGCAAAACGACACCGCGGACACGCCCAAAGAGACTGAGCGCATTGCCAAGGTGATGGCGCGCGCCGGACTTTGCTCGCGCCGCGATGCCGAGCGCTGGATACTGGACGGGCGTGTGAGCGTGAACGGACAGACGCTGGACACGCCGGCGTTTACCGTAGTCCCGAGCGACAAGATCGTAGTGGACGGCCAGCCCCTGCCTGCGGTGGAAGCGACGCGGCTGTTTCTGTATCACAAGCTTACCGGCCTGGTGACGACGGCGCGCGATGAGAATAGTCGTCCGACGGTCTTTGGCAGCTTGCCGGACGGGCTTCCGCGCGTAGTCAGCGTGGGGCGGCTCGACTTAAACAGCGAGGGACTTTTGCTGCTTACGAACGACGGCGGCCTCGCGCGGCATCTCGAGCTGCCGGCCAATTCCTGGACGCGCCGTTATCGAGTGCGTGTGCGGGGCACCGTGAGACCTAGCGCGCTGGCGCGACTCGCGCAAGGCGTGACGGTCGAAGGCATAAAGTACGGGCCGATCCATGCGTCGCTCGAACGCGCGCAGACGGGCGCCAATGTGTGGCTCGTCCTTACGCTACAGGAAGGGAAGAACCGCGAGGTCCGCAAAGTGATGGCGGAGCTGGGCCTGCAGGTGAACCGGCTGATTCGCACGGACTATGGGCCGTTTCAATTAGGCGATCTGCCGCCGGGGGCGGTGCGCGAAGTCCCAGCGAAAATTCTCAGGCGGAGTGTCGCGGGATATTTTGGGCGGGGGTAGGCGGCTCCGGCGGCTACAGAAAAGTCGAAAGCGGGAAACAGCAGATCCCTCGCTCCGCTCGGGATGACAGCCTGAAGCGAAAGACGAACGACAACGGCACGGCTTCGGTTTGGACGCGTCGTGCGAGGGTGATCTCGCTTCCTGTGCACAAACCTTCGTCAGAGCGCAGGCGAATCGCCTACGCCACAACTGCAAAGGCTTTCAACCATTCCTCGCTTCGCTTGAGGTGAAAACCGTTTGGCGAAGCGAGGCGTTGTTTTACGGGATTCGTGCTATTTGGAGAGCGTCAGGCCGCTGACCGTGCCTTCGGTATTATGCGCGAAGCGAATTCCGTAAATGCCATCGGTGGACTTCAGCTTGCCCGCGCCAACCACGTCAGACTTCGGATAGCTCGCAACCTGGGTCCCATTGATTGTGCAGGTCACCGCATCGGACGTCACCGACATGGCGATGTCTTGCGTCACAGGCGAGCCTGGCGCGGCAGCTTTATTCACCGACGCAGCCGGCGCTCCCCGGCCGTTCATCTGGAACGCAGCCGGACCGAATCCTCGCACGATAAACGTGCCGTTGCCGTAGGCCGCGCAATAGAGGAAGGTCGCTTGCGGCGTGCCCATGTCGTTCCCGCCGATGAAAATTCCGTAAGGATGGGGATGGCTGTTGAGGTTCATGAATTTTGGTTCGTTGAACGTAGCCTTCACCGTGTAATTGCCGCTCGCCACGTTTTTCGGATTCCAGTAGGTGGTCGCCGGCCCGGTGGTCACGTGCAGCGTTGAACCGTCGAGAGCGAGCTTCGCGTTCGCCAGCACCAAACCGCGCGAGGCTTCCGACGCGTCGATCTGGCCCGTCCAGCCGGGCGCGAAAACGCCGCCGTCGCTGACGGCGCGTGAGGCGTCTGCCGCCGGCGCGCCGCCGGGCGCTTGTCCGGGCGTCTGCGCGCGAAGAAAATCGGCCGCGAATAGCGCCATTGCTGCCAGGGTACAGAAAATCGTTGCTCTCCAGATCGTCTTCATAGATGCCTCCAAACTGTTCGCGTTGTTGCCATCGGGCAGGGAAGGACGGGAACACGCACCCGAGCGGCGATGATTATAGGACGTGAATAGACGGAGGGGAACTCAATTCAGCGGCGGGGCATTTCGATTGGGTCTTCGCCGATCTGGTAGGTGGTGCGCTCGATCTTGGCGGCGATTCCATAGCGCCCGTCCAAGAGAGGCAGATCCTCGCAACGAACTACTTTGGCCACTCCTCGCACAAGATCGACTTCCTGCAGTGTCGATGGTTTCCGGAACAACATCGAAAAATTGAACACCGAGCCGAGGTTGCGCCGCACGTTGCTGAAGAAGTAGAAGCCGCGCAGGGAGAAGTTTTTCACGTCATCGCGGGGCGCCTGGTCACGATTCTGGTCCTGGGACCATAGGTCCACTCTGAGAGGGCCGTCAAACCGCCTGGCGCCGCGCCGCTCAATTGCCTTGGATTGCTCGGATCGGATTCGGGCTTTTCTCATAGAGGGGTTCCTCCAGCGATGGCGAAATTGGACTGGGAGTACTGGTACTTGGCTCCTTCTGCAGAAAGTTTGCCATAGAGATTGTGGGTTGCAATGGTACTTTCGGGTGGAAAGTACTAGCCGAAAGAGGAATTAAGCTGGCGGGCCGGGCCCGGTTATTGTCGCGAAACTTTAACACTCCCCATGTAACCCAAGCCGGGGGCCGTACGTCATTATATGAGTGCAGCACAATAGCCAGCTTACGGAGGCCAGAGCGGAAATGTTGCCCAGGACCCTAATCCAGCAGAGTGAGCCAGACAGAGGCGTAAAGCCCCGCGTCATATTGATGGCACCGAAGGCTGGCCATGGCGACCTTGCGCTCGACGATCTCCTCCTTGAGAAGACAATAGCACGCCGCAAACCGACCGAAGTGCTTGTGTCGGTGCTGATGCACGGTGCGCTGCTGGGCGCGATTTTGGTTGTCCCGATGCTCATTCCCCGCCAGATGGTCTTTGCGCGCGACGCGATTACCATGCTGACGCCGCCTACGCTTCCTTTCGCTCCGCCTGCTCCGGCCGCAGCGCCTCGTGCGACGATGCCGAAGCCCGCGTTCAATGCGCCGCAACTCACTATGACGGCACCCAAGCTTGATCCCGCTGCGCGCACCGTTTCCATGTCAGCTCCCGACCTTTCCGCCAGCCCTGCCAACGATGGCTCGCCGGACGGTGTCTTCGGCGGACTGCTCGGCGGTTCCGGATCGTCCGGCCCGCTTCCTCCTCAGATCGCCAGCGCATTGCATGTTGGCGGACAGATTCAGCGCCCGGAACTGGTCTATAACCCCGAACCCGAATATCCCAAGGACGCGCGCAAGAAGAAAGTCCAGGGCGACGTGAAAATCGACGCCATCGTGGACAAGGACGGCAACGTCGTCGAAGCCCACGCCATCAGCGGCAATCCGCTGCTGGTGGACGCCGCCCTCAAGGCGGTGAGCCAGTGGAAGTATCAGCCTACGTACCTGAACGGCTCGCCCTACCCGCTGGAACTCGTGGTCGACGTGAATTTCCACCTGAGCTAAAGCGGCAATTTCATTCCCAGCGTTGTCATCTCCAGATTGACGCGGCGGTTTCGGCGACCAGCCGAAGTTTCGCCCACTGATCCTCTTCTGTCAAAAGATTGCCTTCGGCCGTGGAAGCAAATCCGCACTGCGGGCTGAGCGCAAGATTCTCCAGCGGCACGAACTTCGCAGCCTCTGCAACTCGCTGCGTCAGCACGCTGCGATCCTCAAGGCGCGGAACCTTCGAACTCACCAGCCCCAACACCACGGTTTTTCCGCGAGGTATGAATCTGAGCGGCTCGAATGTTCCGGAGCGCTCATCGTCATACTCAAGCAGAAACCGGTCGACTTCCAGCGAACCAAAGAGCTTTTCGGCGATCGCATCGTAGCCGCCCTCGGCGTACCAGTGGCTTCGGTTGTTCCCACGGCACAGATGAATCCCCAGCGTGACGCCGGGCCGCTTGGCCGCCTGGAAGCACGCGCTATCCGCGCGAATCGCTTCGTCAAGGGCGGCATCGGGATCCACTTTCATCTCGGTGCGAATCCAATCTCTCCACTTGGGGTCCATGTAATAACTGTAGCGCGGCGCGTCGATCTGAATGTATTTCACGCCGCCTTCGGCCAGGCGCCGCAGTTCACCCTTCATGATTTCTACGATGTCCCACAGCAAAGCGGAATGGTCTTTGTAAACCTTATCGCTGACGCCGGCCTTGAACGAAATGGCGGGGAACTGCGTGGCGCTGGGAAGCGTCATCTTTATGCCGACGGGGCAATGCGCCTGCAGGAACGGAAGCTCGTGGCCGGTCAGCGGTCGCGCCTGGCGCAACTTTTCGGTGACGATACCGGTGATACTGCTGACGGACCCTGTTTTCGGCGCGGAAGCCGAGCCCGATTGCGCAGCTTGCCATCCGCGCGCCACGGCATCGCCAAGGTCGAATCCGTCGACCGCGTCCGTAAAATCGCTCATGAAATTGCGGCGGCGAAACTCGCCGTCGGTGGCGATTTCAAAGCCGAGTTCCTTCTGGCGGCCGAGAACGCGGAGTATCTCTTCGTCCTCGATCGATCTCAGTCGATCGGGATCGCAGTGTTGGCGTGCTTCGAGTAACCGGGCCGGCCGCAGGAAGCTGCCGATGTGATCTGCGCGATAATCGCCCAAATTGAGTCTCCTTTTCCGGAGGGCCATCCTACACGCGCGGAATTCGCATGGCCACAACTCTTGTGGAGAACGAATCTGGAGTTCGTCGTCGCGGCAGCGTAGCCCAATCACAATCGCGCTGACGGCAAGTGCGAGTGCGTCCGCCGGGCGCACAGGCGCGCCTTGCACCATTGACAGCGCTTGAGGGGTCGGATAGTCTAGCTTGGTGATGAACCGGAGGCTGAACGCCGCATGTTGTCTTTGTTGTAGCCACATGTGCGTTCTGCCGAGGATCCGGGTTTTACTAAGCTAAGTCCGCAATAAAAATGGACTTGTACGCTTCCCGCCCTCGGAGTTAACCGAGAGGCGGGTTTTTTTATGGAATTCAGCATGACCGTGCAGGCGAGTGAATTCGAGACGTTGGTGACCCAGACCGAGCACCTGAAGGCGCTCGAAGCCGAAAGCATCTTCATTCTGCGCGAGGCGGCGGCCGAGTTCGCCCATCCGGTGATGCTCTATTCCATCGGCAAAGACTCTTCCGTGATGCTGCGTCTTGCGCAGAAGGCTTTCCATCCGGGCAAGATACCGTTCCCCCTGCTGCACATCGATACCAGCTACAAATTTCCAGAAATGATCACATTCCGCGACTGGTACGCAAAGGAAGTGGGCGCGGAGCTGATCGTTCACAAGAACCAGAAGGCGCTCGACGACGGCGCGAATCCCTACGATCTGGGCACGCAGAAATGCTGCGGTTTTCTGAAGACGCGTTCGCTGCTGGATGGCTTGGCCGAAGGCGGCTATGACGCGGCTTTCGGCGGCGCGCGGCGCGACGAGGAGAAATCCCGCGCGAAAGAGCGCGTCTATTCCTTCCGCGACGCGCAAGGCCAATGGGACCCGAAGAATCAGCGCCCCGAATTGTGGAATCTCTTTAACGGGCGGCATCACAAGGGCGAAAGCATCCGCATCTTCCCGCTCTCGAACTGGACCGAGATGGACGTCTGGCTGTACATCTACTCGGAGAATATCCCGATTGTGCCGCTTTACTTCGCGAAGGAGCGGGACGCGGTGGTGCGCGGCAATACCATCCTGCTGCCGCAGAATGGCGTCCGGTTAATGCCAGGCGAGACGACGCAAAAGGTGATGTGCCGCATGCGTTCGCTGGGATGCGTGCCCTGCACGGGTGCGATTCTCTCGCAGGCGGACACGGTGCCGAAGATTATCGAAGAGATGGTATCGTTCCGCCGCTCCGAACGCGAAAACCGCGCCATCGATCACGACGAAGAGGGCTCGATGGAACTGAAGAAGCGCGAAGGATATTTTTAATGGCGAGCTTCCCAGCCGAGCCGAGGCCCAGAATCGTGCGCGAAGATGCCGTGCCCATGCCGAACGAGGGATTGCTGCGCTTCAGCACGGCCGGCAGCGTGGACGACGGCAAATCCACGCTGATTGGACGGCTGCTTTACGACAACCAATCGGTATTTGAGGATCAGCTGGCGTCTGTAAAAAAGAGCAAGGTGAACCGCTCCAGCGGCCCGATCGATTTTTCATTGCTCACGGACGGATTGCGAGCCGAACGCGAGCAGGGAATCACCATCGACGTCGCCTACCGCTATTTTTCCACGCCGCGTCGGAAATTCATTATTGCCGATACGCCGGGCCACGAGCAGTACACGCGCAATATGGCCACCGGCGCTTCCACGGCGGATGCCGCGGTCGTACTGATCGACGCCACCAAGGGCGTGCTGCGCCAGTCGCGGCGACACGCGTATATCGCCAGCCTGCTGGGCGTGCAATACATCGTCGCCGCCGTGAACAAGATGGACCTGGTGGACTATTCGCGCGAAGTTTTCGAGCGCTTGGCGAAAGATTTCGGCGAGCTCGCCGCGCATTTGCAGGTGCGCAACGTCTACCCGATTCCCGTCAGCGCGCTGGAAGGCGACAACGTGGTGCATCGGAGCGCGCGCATGCCTTGGTTTGAAGGGCCGTCGCTGCTCGAGTATCTGGAAAAGATTCAGGTGAGCGACGCGGCGTCGTTCGGGCCGCTGCGTTTTCCCGTGCAATATGTGATTCGCCCGGACGCCAGTTTTCGCGGATTTGCCGGCCGCATCGCCGCGGGCGTTGTCCGCACAGGCGCCACAGTGGTGGCGATGCCATCCGGCCTGAAGACCAGAGTGAAGTCGATCGTCAGCTTCGAAGGCGATAAGGAGCAGGCCGGGCCGGGGACTTCGGTCAATCTGACTCTTGAAGACGAAATCGACATCAGCCGCGGCGACATGTTGGTCGCCGAAGAAGACCTGCCCGCGGTGGGAAACGAGTTTCGCGCGAAGGTCGTCTGGATGGCTGCCGAGAAACTCGATCTGCACAAAAATTATTTGCTGAAGCACACCACGCGCTCCGTGCGCGCGCGCGTGAAAGAGATTCACTTCCGCGTGGATATGAACACGCTGGAAAAGGGTCCCGCCGAGCAGCTGGAAATGAACGACGTGGCAGAGGTCGAGATTACGACCACGCAGCCGCTGTTCTTCGATCCTTACAAGCAGAATCGCACCACGGGCAGCTTCATTTTGATCGATGCCGCATCCAATGCCACAGTAGCCGCCGGAATCATCGAGCGGGGAATTAACTGGGGCACGGCGCTTCGTCCCGCGGCGGGAGCGCAACGGCGCGGCCGCAGCACGAAAGAAGAGCGGCACACGCGCTTTGGACATCCAGCCGCAGCTGTATGGGTCAACGGTAGTGCGCATATCGCCGAGTTGATCGAACGCACGTTGTTTGACGAGGGCTGGCACGTGCAGATCGTCGGCGCCACGGATTTTCAGCCGGCGGAGCTGGACATAGCGGCAAGGGCGTATCAGTTGGCCGGAATGGTGGTTGTGTTCGCGATGCCGACTGCGGAGAAAGATGCGGAAAGCGCCGTGCGAAAAGTTTTTGGGCGCGATTCGTTTTTGGCGGCGTGGCCTTATCCGCATGAAGAAGATGCGGACGCCGCCGCTCGCATAACCAGCAAATTGCGGCAATGGCGCGACACGCAGGAACCGGACGAGCGCCGCGCCGGCACGACGAAGAGCGAGAAGCCAGAGAGCGAAGGCAATGACTGACGCTGCGATTAGCGAACAACTCGAACAGCTCACGGCAGACGCGCTGATCGATCGTGTGCTCGGCGAAAACTGCGGTGCTGCCTGCATCACGTGCAGTTTTCAGGCGGAGGACATGATCGTTCTCGACCTGCTGCGCAAGCGGCGGCCGGAAATTCCCGTCCTGTTTCTCGACACCGGCTACCACTTCGCGGAGACCTACGCCTACCGGGACAAAATGCAGCAAGCCTGGCATCTGAATCTGAGGAATCTGGCGGCGAAGAAACCCGTGCCTCAGCAGGAGGCGGAGTTTGGCATCCTGAACCAGACTGACCCGGGGAAGTGCTGCCATCTACGGAAAGTAGAGCCGTTGATGACCGGCCTGCAGGACTATGACATTTGGTTCACGGGCCTGCGCCGCGAGCAATCGCCCACGCGCAAGAATCTGAAAGTGGTGGAGCATCATGAACTGCCCAGCGGCAAAGTCTTGCTGAAGGTAAGCCCGCTCGCCGCATGGACGTGGGGCGATGTGTGGAAGTACACCGCCGCGAACAAGATTGATTTTCTGCCGCTGTATGACGCAGGCTATCGCAGCATCGGATGCGAGCCGTGCACGGCGATTCCTTCCGCTGGCGAAGACGCGCGCACCGGCCGCTGGGGCGGCAAAAAGCTCGAGTGCGGAATTCACACCTTTTCCAGGAAAGCCGACGAATGAATTTCGCCATCGGTGCGATCATCGCGTTGGCCGTGGGTCTCACGGGCATCGGCGGCGGAAGCTTCACCGTGCCGGCGCTCGTGCTGATTGTCGGCTTGTCCGCAAACGCGTCGGTTGGGACGGCGTTCGTTTTTGCGGGCGTGTTGCGCTTGATCGCGACACCGTTTTATCTGGCGGGCAGGCACGTTCACGGCCGCTATTTGTGGCTGCTGGTGCAGGGCGCGGTGCCCGGGCTGCTGATCGGCACTTTATTTTTGCGCTTGATGAGCAGGAGCGGATCGAGCCCGGCGATTGTTGTCATTCTCGGGCTGCTGCTGACGGCGTCGTCCACGATCACGTTCATCAAGAAAGCGCAGAACCAGAATTTCGCACGCAAGAATTCGAAATGGCTACCGTGGCTCGCGCTGCCCATCGGGATCGAGGCCGGTTTCTCGTCGGCGGGCGCAGGCGCGCTCGGCACCGTGCTTTTGTTGAACTACTCGGAAATGTCGCCGCCGGAAGTGGTCGGAACCGATATTCTTTTCGGGCTGGTGCTGGCCGTGATCGGCAGCGCGATCCAGTGGAAATTCGGCTCGATCAATGCACCGGTGCTCTTGCAGTTGCTTGCGGGCGGAATACCGGCTGTGTTGAGCGGCTGCCTTTTCGCAAAGAAAGTGCCGGCGAGAAAATTGAAACTCGTCATCGCCACGATCGCGATCTTCGCAGGCTTGCAGTTGGTCTGGACCGGCTCGCGTTCGCTGGCGGCAAAGCATACGAGCGGCTCCGCTCCTGCTGCTGTACTGGCGGCTGTGCCGCCCGGGAGCTCCAAGTGAACCCGTTTCCCTCATTCATACTTGCTGAACAGTTCCTCTGTTCGTGTACGTGTTGTTGTCGCCTCGCATAAAGCCATCTTCAAACTCTAAGCAGTAATCGATCCACTTCAACCGAGAACGACCATTCCAGGGAGGAATGTCATGTACACACGTAATTTCTTGAAGATTTTTGTGCTTTCCCTCGTGCTGGCGGCGATGACGACATTTGCTGTGGCGCAGACCGTGCTGCTCAACGTCTCGTACGACCCCACGCGAGAGCTTTACGAGCAGTACAACGCGGCGTTTGCGAAGTATTGGAAGGCGAAGACCGGTAAGGACGTGAAGATCAATCAGTCGCATGGCGGTTCCGGCGCACAGGCGCGCGCCGTGATCGACGGACTGGAAGCGGACGTAGTGACACTCGCGCTGGCCTACGACATCGACTCAGTGAGCCAGCAAGGGCACTTGCTCGATCCGGGATGGCAGAAGCGTTTCCCGAATAACTCGACGCCGTATACGTCGACGATCGTGTTTCTGGTGCGCGCGGGAAATCCCAAGGGAATCAAGGATTGGGATGATCTCGTTCGCCCGGGAGTATCGGTGGTGACGCCCAATCCGAAAACGTCCGGCGGCGCGCGATGGGCGTATCTGGCAGCGTGGGGCTACGAATTGAAAAAGACGAATGGTGATCAGGCGAAGGCCCAGGCGTTCGTCTCGCAGCTTTACAAGAACGTGCCGGTGCTGGATTCCGGCGCTCGCGGCTCGACGACCACATTTGTGGAGCGCGGGATCGGCGACGTGTTGCTGGACTGGGAGAACGAAGCGCATCAGGCGGTGAAGGAATCGGGAGCGAACAAGTTCACGATTATCTATCCATCGATCAGCATCCTGGCGGAGCCGCCCGTAGCAGTGGTGGACGAGGTGGCCAAGAAGCATGGGACGACGGATGTTGCCACCGCGTATCTGCAGTATCTCTATTCGGACGAGGGCCAGGACATCGCGGCGCAGAATTTCTACCGTCCGCGCAATGCCGCCGTCGCCGCGAAATATAAGAGCCAGTTCCCAGACATCAAGCTCTTCACGATCGACGACACGTTTGGCGGCTGGACGAAAGCGCAGACCACGCACTTCAACGACGGCGGCGTCTTCGATCAGATTTACCAGAAATAGTTCGACTGTAGAAAAAAGGGGCGGGCTCAGACCCGCCCCAGCAGTACCGGAGACGAGATGGCAGGTATTCCCTGGAAGTTTCGACGACAGGGCAGAGACAGCGCGGTGCCGGGCTTTGGGCTGACGCTTGGCTTCACGATCGTGTACCTGAGCCTGATCGTGCTGATACCGCTGTGCGCGCTGGTGGTGCAGAGCACCACGATGGGCTGGGCGCATTTCTACCGGGCGGCGGCGAGCCCGCGCGTGATGGCATCGTATCGCGTGACGATTGGGACGGCCTTCGCCGCAGCGGCGATTAACACCGTGGCCGGCCTGCTGATCGGATGGGTGCTCGCGCGGTACAAGTTTCCCGGGCGCCGCATCGTGGACGCGCTGGTGGACTTACCGTTTGCGCTGCCGACGGCCGTGGCCGGAATCGCGCTGGTTTCTCTTTACGTTCCCGACGGCTGGCTCGGACAGTTTCTCGATCCGCACGGAATTCACGTAGCGTTCACGCCGATAGGCATCACGCTGGCGATGGCGTTTGTGGGATTGCCGTTTGTGGTGCGCAGCGTGCAGCCGGTAATCGAAGACTTGGATCGCGAGCTGGAGGAAGCGGCGCGCAGCCTGGGCGCGAATTCGTGGCAGACATTTCGCCGCGTGATTTTTCCTTCGATTCTGCCGTCGCTGCTTACCGGCGCGGGACTGGCGTTTGCGCGAGCGCTAGGGGAATACGGCTCGGTGATTTTTATCGCCGGCAACATGCCGATGAAAACGGAAATTACGGCTTTGCTGATCGTGGCCAAGCTGGAAGAGTTCGATTACGCAGGAGCGACCGCGGTGGCGACTGTGTTGCTGTTGGCGTCGTTCGCGATGGTTCTGGTGCTGAATTTGATTCAAGCGCGCTCGCGGAAATTTCAAGAAGCGGGAATCGCAAAGGGCTAAAGATAATATGACCAGCTCATCCATAGCCGCGGCGCCGACGGAGCGCCAGCAAGGCACTTCATTTGCGGACCGGGTCGTGCCAACGCTTCTGATTGTTGCCGCACTCTTGTTCCTGGCAATTTTTCTGATCGTTCCGCTGGTCGCGATCTTCTTCGAGGCGTTTCGCCACGGAGTGGCTGCCTACGCGGCCGCCATTCAAGACAGCGACACGGTCGCGGCGCTGAAACTCACGCTGCTGACAGCGGCGATTGCCGTTCCGCTGAATACTATTTTCGGATTGGCGGCGGCGTGGGCGATTACGAAATTTTCGTTTCGCGGAAAAGACGTGCTGTTAACGCTGATCGACGCACCGCTGGCCGTTTCGCCTGTCGTAGCGGGATTGATTTACATCCTCGTGTTCAGCCGCCACGGATGGTTCGGGCCGTGGTTCATCGATCACGGAATTCGAGTGGTATTTGCTGTGCCGGGAATCGTGCTGGCAACGATCTTTGTGACCTTCCCGTTCGTGGCGCGGGAGCTGGTGCCGTTCATGCAGGCGCAAGGCAACCAGGAAGAGGAAGCGGCGGCGGTGCTGGGCGCGGGCGGATGGCAGACGTTTTTCCGCGTCACGCTGCCGAATATCAAATGGAGTTTGCTCTACGGCGTGATCCTGGCGACTTCGCGAGCAGTCGGCGAGTTTGGCGCGGTCTCCGTGGTCTCGGGGCACATTCGCGGCCAGACCGACACGCTGCCGTTGCAGGTTGAAATTCTTTACAACGACTACCACTATTCGGCGGCGTTCGCCGTGGCGTCGCTGCTCACTCTGATGTCCGTCGTGAGCCTGGCTGCAAAGAAACTGATCGAATGGAAGACGAACCGGCGTCCAGCGGTTCTGGAAAGTTAGGATCCCATGAGCATCGAAGTGCGCGACGTGCGCAAGTCGTACGGAAAATTCAACGCAGTGCGCGGCGTGAGCCTGCGCGTGGACGACGGCGAACTGGTCGCTTTGCTCGGCCCGTCGGGCTCCGGCAAGACCACGCTGCTGCGATTGATTGCCGGCCTCGAGCGCCCCGACGGCGGCGAGATTCTACTCGAAGGCGAGAATGCCAACGATCAGAGCGCCGCCCAACGCCGCATCGGCTTCGTGTTTCAACACTACGCGCTCTTCCGCCACATGACGGCGTTTGAAAATGTAGCATTCGGTTTGCGAGTGCAGTCGAAAAAAGAAAGACTATCGAAAGAGGCCATTCGCGGCCGCGTGATGGAATTGCTCAAGCTGGTGCAACTCGAATCGCACGCCACGCATTTTCCCACGCAGCTTTCAGGCGGGCAGCGCCAGCGCGTGGCACTGGCGAGGGCGCTGGCGGTGCAGCCCAAAGTGCTGCTGCTCGACGAACCTTTCGGCGCGCTGGATGCGAAAGTGCGGAAAGAGCTGCGCCGCTGGTTGCGGCGATTGCAGAGCGAAATTCATGTGACGACGATCCTGGTGACGCACGATCAGGAAGAGGCCCTGGAAGTAGCCGATCGCGTGGCGATCCTGAACGCAGGCCTGCTCGAACAGGTGGGAAGCCCGGACTCGGTTTACGATCATCCGGCGTCGCCTTTCGTCTTCGATTTTCTTGGCAACGTGAACATTTTCCACGGCCGCGCCCAGACTGCATCGGGCGTCGGTTACGTGCGTCCGCACGAAATCGAACTCAAGAAGCTGCGCGACGACGGCGATCAGTGGATGGAAGTGAAGGTGACGCAGATTTACGCGGCCGGCCCACTGGTGAAAGTCGAGTTGCGCCGCGCCGACAACGGAAATCTAGTGCAAACGGAAATTCCGCGCAAGCAGTGGGACGAGCTGACCTTTTCCGTTGGCGAGACGGTCTTCGCGAGACCGACCGCGATCCGATTTTTCGATCAGGACCCGCCGAATTAGCGGCGCTCCGGCGTAGTCGTCAGGGTATCGGCGTTGCGCAAAGCGGGGAACACCCACGCCCACACAGCCGTCACAATCAGCGTCCCCACGCCGCCGATCACAATCGCCGGCACCGTGCCGAAAAGCTGCGCCGTCGCGCCGGACTCGAATCCTCCCAAATCATTCGACGCGCCGATGAAAATCAT
>Ga0210385_10001115_pt1 | contig 17017 bp, 15 predicted proteins | sample IncBWH26OmetaG_FD_160107 | JGI IMG/M metagenome (GOLD analysis project Ga0210385, IMG submission 160107) | Forest soil microbial communities from Barre Woods Harvard Forest LTER site, Petersham, Massachusetts, United States - Inc-BW-H-26-O ...
TCAAATGGTTGAAGAAATTTGAGTGTTGAAGCAAAGAAAAGGTTGGAGTCAGGTTTCGGTGCAGGCGTGTAGAAATTACACGTCTGAGGCGGAGACTGATTCCTAAGATGAGTGGGTAGTTAGGGTTAGCAGCGGAGGACAGGGTTGCAGGCGGGCGCGGCGGTAGCGGGAAAATCGGCGGTGGAGAGAGACATCCAGGAAAAAATCAGGAGCGACGATGGCGCGTGAGAAGCGAGCGCAGCCTGGACGATGGAACTCCAAAAGCGGCGCGCGGAGCGCAGGGCTTGCAGGGAAGTGACGGGGCCGTGGACGGCAGAATAAGGGCCCTGGAGCGCTGGGAACAGAAAGATCGTCAAGACGCAGAAGACTGCCAGCACAGCCACGTCGCACCCAATGCGGCCAGGTTTCATTGGAATGAGAATGCCACCACTATTATAACGCTGGGATAGCGGGAAAGGAGTGGTTTTTGGGGCTCTGGGGATGAGCTTTGGCGCTGGCCTTTGGTAAGGTGTGCGGGCACGGTCGGTGAGCGTGCGATACTGAAAAATATGGCTTTGCCGGATTTTACGCCGCGGGTGGGAAACGATCCGAAGTCGGTGGTGATTCATTTGACCACGGGCAAGGGGTTGGAGATCGAGTGGAAAGATGGACACAAGTCGGCGTATACGTTTGCGTTTTTGCGGGAGGCGTGTCCGTGCGCGCTGTGCGAGGATGAGCGCGGGAAAGCGGGACGCAAGCCGGGCGAGGCGGCGAAACTGGCTCCGGGGGCGCTGCCGATGTTCAAGGCGGCGGTGAAGGCGGTGTCGGCGGAAGCGGTGGGCAAGTACGCGCTGCGATTTGCGTGGAACGATCAGCACGATCTGGGAATTTATTCGTGGTTTTATTTGCGGGAAGTTTGTCCGTGTGGGGAATGCGCGAAAACGGTGGGCAGTGGACAGTAGACAGTTCTCAGTTCCCGGTTCTCGGTTCTCGGTTCTCGGTTCTCAGGCGATTAGATGCTTGGCGGCGGAGGAGGGTGTAGGGGTCCTTCGACTCCGCCGCGCCAATCGCTTCGCGACTGGCCGGGCTACGCTCAGGATGACAGATCTATTTATTAAATATCTTCATCTCTACTTATTAAATATCCTCATCTCTACTTATTAAATATCTTCATCCATTATCAGCATAATTATCAGCTATGACGATACGGATTCGGCTGGCGGAGAGTGCCGACGTTCCGGCGCTGCGGGCATTGATTGAGGCGTCGGTGCGAGGGTTGCAGGCGGAGGATTATTCTGCGGCGCAGTTGGAAGCTGCGCTGCGGACGGTTTATGGCGTGGACACGCAGTTGATTGCGGATGGGACTTATTTTGCGGCGGAAGCGGTGATGAGTTCGCGAAACGACTCGGAAAATGACTCGGTGGGGGATTCGGAAAACGAGTCGGCGGCGGCTCCGGTGCTGGTGGGTTGCGGAGGGTGGAGCCAGCGGAAGACTTTGTATGGCGGCGACCAGTTTGCGGGGCGGGAAGATTCGTTGCTCGATCCGGCGCGGGATGCGGCGAAGATTCGGGCATTTTTTGTGCATCCGGCGTGGGCGCGGCGCGGGATTGGCGGCATGATTCTGGAGGCTTGCGAAACTGCGGCGCGGGCGGCGGGATTTCGGCGGCTGGAAATGGGCGCGACGCTGACGGGGGTTCCGTTTTATCGGGCGAAGGGATATGAGGAGCTGGAGCGGGTGGAAGCTCCGCTAGGAGACGGGCTGACGCTGCCGATTGTGCGGATGGGGAAAAGCACGATTCGATGCTAGCGGTGGAGGAGGGTGTAGGGGTCCTTCGACTCCGCCAAGCCAATCGCTGCGCGACTGGCCCGGCTGCGCTCAGGATGACAAGTCTTTTAAAGTAGGCCGTCTCTCGCCTGCAAGAATTTCCGGTTCTCTCCAGCAAGAATTGGCATCTTTCGACCGCCAAAAATTTATGGAGTAACTCCTAACTCGGTGTAGAGTTCGGCGGGTTTGTAGATCACTCCATCTTTCACGACCAAGACTGTCTTTCTGATATCGCTGATGTTTTTGGTGGGATCGCCGTCGACCAGGACGAGGTCGGCCAGCTTGCCTGCGGTGATGGAGCCGAGGTCTTTATCCATGCTCATGATGCGGGCTGCGCCTAGAGTGGCGTTTCGCAGGACTATGTCGGCGGGGATTCCGGCTTCGACGTCGAGTTCGAGTTCGTGATGGAGGGCGAATCCGTTGGAGTTGTCGGTGCCGGCTTCGATGGGGATTCCGGCGCGGTAGAGCAGGCCGGCGAATTCCATGATCTTGGCCCAGGATTTCACGTCGATTTCATCTTTGCCGGCGGGCGGCCTCATGCCTTGAGTGAGAAGGCCGCGGCGAACTTGCGCGGGCAGGCGGCTGGCGACGGGCTGAAATCCGCGGGGAATTTCGCCGGGGCGGGTGAGATATTCGTTTTCGAAGATACCGAGTGTGAGGTCGAGCTTGGTGTGGTGATCCTGCAATAACTTGACGAAGGACTGGACCTGAGGCGAGGTGAGGTCGAGGCCGGCGGCGAGTTTTGCGGGCTCGGTGAGACGGGCGATGGTGTTGGTGTTTTTGATTTCAGGGAAGAAATTCAGAATGAGGAAATTGACGTGCTGGATTTCATCGTAGCCGTCTTCAACGCATTGAGAGGCGATCATGTTGGCGGGAATGTGTCCGCTGACGCGAAGGCCGAGTTTGTGGGCTTCATCGATGATGGCGGGAACGAGTTCGGGCTTGACCGAGCTGTAGATTTTTATTTGCACGTAGCCGAGTTTTTTGTAGTTGTCGACGGCGGCGCGGGCTTCGGCTTCGGTGGAGACGAGGACTTTGGTGGGTCCGTGGTAGGCGTCGGGGCTGTCGATGATTCCGGCGAGAACGATGCGGGTGCCGATTTCTTTGCCGTCGATGATGCGCTGGCGGCGGGCGAGCAGTGATTCGGTATCGTTAGCGAGATCGCGGACGGTGGTGACTCCGGCGGCGAGGTTGAGGAGGCCGTCGTTATCGCCGACGTGGGCGTGCATATCCCAGAGGCCGGGGAGGAGGGTTTTGCCTTTGGCGTCGATGATTTCGGGGAGCGGGCCGTCGTAGCCGCCGAGGTCGGCGTTGACTATGCGATTGCCTTCGATGAGAACGTTTCGGTGAGGAATGATCTTTCCCGACTCCGCGTCGAAGAGGTTGGCATCCTTAAAAAAAATGCGATCGGCACGCGGGTGATGGGCGAGTTTGGCGGCGAGGTCGGCGGCGCGGGAATCTTTGACCTTTCTCTGGGCGGCGAGGAGGGTGGGGAGGGACGCTTCCCATCCCTGGGCGACGATGGAGCCCCACTCGTCGGCGACGGCGAAGAATTTGTCATCTTTCGCGAAGAACCTGCATGTCGGACAGCCGCGGTCGGCGAGCCAGACGTAAGTGGGAGAAAAATCGAGTCCGGTGATGGCGTAGAGCGCGACGTGGGTGAGATGTTCGGCGACTTTAACGTCGAGGTCGGTGAGACGCTGGATGCGGGCCTCGCCGTCGGGGAGCAGCGGGATTTTGCCTGCATTTTGCAGGGCGGCGTGGGCGAGAAGGCCGAGTTCGGAGGGCGCTCCGTTGAGAGCCGAGTAGAAGGCGGGCGCGGAAATTTTCTTTTCGCCGTGCTCGGAGTCGTTTTTCCAGGTGGCGGCGCCGGCGGTGAGCGAGTAGCTTTCGGTGACCGGCGTTTTCATGTAATCGTTGCCGGCGATGGATTCGGAGAGCGGGATGCCGTTGGGACCGAGCTGGAGGATGCTGGTGGTGCGGGGGCCGCGTCCGCGATCGTTGAACTGATAAAAGATGTGGAGCGTGCCGTCGGGAGCGGTCCAGAGGGCTTCTTGTCCGGCAAGGGTGCCCATAAGAAGGATGGAATGGATTTCGGCGGTAGAGGGAATGTCGGCGGGAAGCGCGGGAGTGGCGGAGGATTGGGGACTGGAAGGCGATGATTGCGCGTAGAGGGTGGAAGCGAGGAGGATGAAGACAAAGATTCGGTGCATGTGACCTTTCTGGAACGAGGGCGAGCGAGGTCAGAGGTTAGAGGTCAGATTGCTGAGGTGAGAAGCCGGGTAATCAGCCTTTCACATTTTCAAGCTTAGCTCTGCAATCTGCCTCTGCAATCTGGGTCTACAACCTGCCTCTACGATCTGGCTCTACAATACGACCGCGCGGCCGTGCGCTACAGTATAATCTTCGGCTTGAACGAAACTGCAATGACAGACACTCAACAGGCTGCGACTTACGAAACCGAGCCCGTGAAAACGGGGATGGACATTGGCGACATTCTTAAGATTCTCCCGCACCGGTATCCATTTCTTTTGATCGACCGGGTGATTGGGTTGGAGCGGATGAAGAGTATTGTCGCGCTGAAAAACGTGACCATTACCGAACCGTTTTTTCAGGGACATTTTCCGGAGAAGCCGATCATGCCGGGCGTGCTGATTGTGGAAGCGATTGCGCAGGCGGGAGGGTTGCTGCTGCTGACGGAGGTTCCGAACCGCGACGAGATGCTGATGGTTTTTACGGGGATTGAGAAGGCGCGGTTCCGGCGGCCGGTGGTTCCGGGAGACCAGTTGCGTATTGAAGTGGTGGTGCGGGCGTGGCGGGTGACGGCGGCGCGGCTTGAAGGCAAAGCTTATGTGGACGGGAAAGTGGCGGCGGAAGCGACGGTGACTTGCCGGCTGGTGCCACGGACCTCCGCGGCGGGAGCGAGTGATAAGGTCGAGACGGATTTGTAATTTGCGATTTGTAATTGGTAATTGAAAAGCGAATTACAGATCACCCGTCATCAATTACCAATTACCAATTGCAAATTACCAATTACAAATGATCGATTACAGATGATTCATCCCACCGCGATTGTCGATCCGAAAAGCAAAATACATTCTTCTTGCATGATTGGTCCTTATTGCGTGGTTGGGGCCGAAGTGGAATTGGGCGAGGGATGCGTGCTCGATTCGCATGTGGTGATGGACGGGGCGACGAAGATTGGCGCGGGCAATCGTTTTTTTCCTTTTACGTCGATAGGGCTGGCTCCGCAGGACATTACTTATGCGGGTGAGCCGACGCGGCTGGAGATGGGCGCGCGGAATGTGGTCCGCGAATTTGTGACGGTCAATCGCGGCACGGTGAAGGGTGGAGGGTGCACGCGGGTGGGTGATGACAACCTGATCATGGCTTATACGCATATTGCGCATGATTGCCAGATTGGGAGTCACGTGATTATGGCGAACGCGGCGACGCTGGGCGGGCACGTGACGGTGGAAGATTGGGCGACGGTGGGGGCGCTGTGTCCGGTGCATCATTTTGTGCGGATTGGGACGCATGCGTTTATTGGCGGCGGAACGACCATAACGCGCGACGTGCTGCCGTTCTCGAAAACTTCTGCAGAGCGCGGGACACGCGCGTATGGATTGAATGCGGTGGGGCTGGAGCGGCGGGGATTTACGAAAGAGCGGATCAAGAAGATACATCATGCGTATAAGGTCCTACTAGCCTCGAAACTCAACACCTCCCAAGCCATCGAAAAGTTAAGAGCCGAAGCGGATGCAGGTGAAGATGTTGAAATGCTGATCGGCTTCATTGAATCCTCAGAGCGTGGAGTGATTAAGTGAGGACTCCCTGCTGCGACACAGGTGCGGAAGAAGGGTAGGGGTCCTTCGACTGCGCGCATTTTTCACTTCGTGAAAAATGTGCTCGCTCAGGATGACAACTGGACAATAAAGACTAACCACTGACTTATGAAGCTTGGACTTATTGCGGGTAATGGAACGTTTCCGTTTTTGGTGCTGGATGCGGCGCGGGCGCAGGGATACGAGGTCGTGGTTGCGGCGATTAAAGAAGAAACCTTTCCTGAGATTGAGTCTCATGGCGCGGCTTCGGTTCACTGGCTTTCTCTGGGAGAACTTTCGAAGCTCATCGATACTTTCAAAGCAGAGGGAGTGACGCGCGCGGTGATGGCGGGGCAGGTGAAGCATAAGCAGATTTTTTCCGCGATCAAGCCGGATTGGCGACTGGCCAAATTGTTGCTCTCGCTGGGGACGCGGAACACGGATTCGCTGCTGGGCGCGGTGGCGAAGGTGCTGGCGGATGAAGGCATTGTGCTGGAGAATTCGACCGCGCTGCTCGAGCCTCTGCTGGCGAAGGCGGGAGTGCTGACGAAGCGGGCTCCGACGGAACAGGAGCGGAAGAACATTGAGTATGGGCGCGCGGTGGGGCGGCGGCTGGCGGAATACGATATTGGACAGACGGTAGTGATCGCGGAAGCGGCGTGCGTGGCGGTCGAGGCTATGGAAGGGACCGACGCGACGATTGAGCGGGCGGGGCAGATCATGCGGTCGTTATATGCAAAATCGGAAGCCGCAAAATCGGAAGGCGCAAGATCGGAAGCCGCAGAATCGGGACCGGACGGTGAGGCGTCGCTGTTGAGCCGGGCGCTGACGGTGGTGAAGATAGCGAAGCCGAAACAGGATATGCGGTTTGATGTTCCGGTGATTGGGTTGAAGACGATTGAGACGATGGCGCGGGCGGGCGGCAGTTGTCTGGCGGTGGATGCGGGACGATGCCTGGTGCTGGACGGCGCGGCGGTAACGAGGGCGGCGGATGCGGCGGGGATTGCGGTGTGCGCGGAGTAGAGAGAGGGCAAAGGTTAGAGGGCAGATTGCAGAGGTAAAAAGAGCTTGCGTCTCATGGATTCCAGAGATACTTCCCGGCGTAGGTCAATTCAAATTTGTCCTTGGACGCGCGCTTAATTTCGACTTCGTGGACCGAGCTCTTCGAGGCGTCGGGCGGCACGTAGCTGAGGTAGTACATGCCATCGATGAGTTCTTGAATGCTTGCCAAGATCTTTGGGGCGTCCTTTCTGTTGAAGTCGCTGAAAGATTCGCCACCAGTCAACTTGGCCAGCTTCTCCATCGCGTATTCACCCCTTTTGCGCATCGTGCCTGAGTTGGAGGTGTTGATCGTGAAAATGACGACCCCGGATTTTAGCGCTTCCAAAACCGCGGCCTCACGAGTGATATGGCTCGCGTTGTCTTCCCCATCGCTGATCAGTATGAGTATGCGTCGCGTCGGCTTCTTCCAGTCGCGTGGCCCCATGCGCTGCTTGCAGGCCATGAATACTGCGTCGTAAAGTGCGGTCCCGCCGCCGATCTCGACTTTAGCGGTGGTGCCCTGCAATTGCTCTTTGTTCAGCCATCCGCCTGCCTGTGGAACGCTGTCGAACTTCAGGAAAAAGACTCGGTCCTCCGGGCCGCGAATGACGTCGTCGGCGAACTGCTTCGCTGTTTTTACTAAGTCATCGAGGTAAGAGTTGCGCTGTGAGCCGCTCGTGTCGGTCAGAATACCCAGTTCCAGCGGGAGATCCGCTCCGCGCAATAGTATCGCTCCCGTCACCGGCATTTTCTGGTCGGTGATCTCTAGCGACTCTGCGACTATGCTGGTTGGGTGGTGATGCGCGCCGTTCGCGATTAGCGGTATGGCCACTCTTGGCGCGGCTGATTCCTGCGCCAGCGCGGAGATTCCCAGAAATGCAAGCAGAATTGCCTGGCGAACGGGTTTCATGATCGGCGTCTCCGGTTGAAAAAACTGCGGAAGCTCAACTCTATATGGAATAACATCGCTAAGTGGCGGAAGCAAGCACGGCAGTCGCCGCGAAATGCAGGTCCCTCGCGTTGCTCGGGATGACAAGTCAGAACGGAGATTTTTATGTTGGAGACAACTCGGATTGCGGATCAGTTGCGGCGGGCGTTTGATGGCGGGGCTTGGCATGGGGATTCGTTGTTGGAAATTCTGAAGGGGGTTACGGCGGAGCGGGCGGCGGCTCGTCCGGTGGCGGGGGCGCATACGATTTGGGAACTGGTGCTGCATATTGCGGCGTGGGATGGGGCGGTGCGGCGGAGCCTGGCGGGGATGGCGATGGGGGTTGCTGACGCGGAGAACTTTCCCGCGGTGAGCGATACCAGCGCGGCCGCCTGGGAGAAGACGCTGGCGCACTTGCGGCGGACGCACGAAGAACTGATCGAGGCAGTGGAGAAGTTTCCGGAGGGGTCGCTGGAGAAGCGGGTTCCGGACAAAGAGGGAGCACACTACAACTTTTATTACACGCTGCAGGGTGTGGTGCAGCATGAGTTGTATCATGCGGGACAGATTGCGCTGTTGAAGAAGATGTAAGTTGCTTGGGGCGCTGCCCCGGATGCGAAAACGTGGTGTGATACAGTTCGAAGATTGCCGTCCCTCGGCGGCTAAAACCGAACCGAAACAATGAACTTATCGCAGCGCTGAAGCGCTGCGCCACCCAAAATCAAATGCAGTGGCGAGTTTTTCCGCAACCTCTGGGGCCGTGGCCTTTCAAAAGCGCTTCGAGCTTCACCCCTTCGCAAAACGTTGCACACTTTACAGAGGGTTGTAACCCGTGTAGAGTTGTGCGGTTTTCCGGCGATTGAGGGAACTCGGGGGCGCTTCTCTCTTTTCGTCGTTCTTACTATTCGTCGTTCTTACTAAAGGTACTTACTCCATCCACTTGAGGGTGACTTATGCCCACGCGCTCGCTGGTTCCTCTGCTTTGTCTTTTCGTGTTACTGCCGGCTGCCGATCTGGTGTTGTCTAATAAATACGCATGCGCGCAAGGAGTGCAGCCTTATCCGGATGCGATTACGAATCGGGATTTTTATCCGAAGACACCGATGACGCCGCCGGCGGTGAATGTTCCGTTTGTCGATCCGGACCTGGGAGGAACGATGGTGCGGGCGACGGGTGAAGGGATCAATCCGAAGGACCCGCAGAGTTACTTTCACACTCCGGCGCCGGATGCAAACGAGTGGAGCATGGACGAGAGCAAGTTTTATGTTGCAGGCGCGCACACCACCGATTTTGCTTTTTCGTTTGATCCGACGACGATGACGCTGGGGCCGTTGCCGGGTGCGGGCGCGGGAGGCGGACTGGTGCTGCCGTTGCGGCCGGGACCGACGTTCAGCTTTGTCGATCCGGATTTGATGTATGGAACGGAGCCGAAAGCGCCACTGACGATTGCGACCTATCGTTTCTCCACGGGACAAGTGCAGGCGCTTTATGACACGACAAATTGCGGGACGCACCCGGCGCTGGTGGCGGGGCCGGGGAATTCGAGCAGCGATATCACACTGGCGAACGATGACAGCCGCATCGTGATTTCGGCCGGCGGCAAAGGAGTGAGCGACCGGGTATTCGCGGTGGTCTATGACCAGACGCTGGGGTGCCGCTGGTACAACACGCAGACCGGCGAAATTGGCGGGCAGTGGGGGCCGACGGGACAAGCGTCAATCGCTGACAGGTTTCTGTTCAACCATTCGAAGATTTATGGCGACGGGCGGTATGTACGCATCAGCCTGGGAGCCGGGTTCTACATCTGGGATACGACGTCGCTGACGGTGACGCCGTGTTATATCCACGATGGGCCGCATTGCGCGGGATATGGCGCGGCGGGATATGTGAGTTACATCAATGCGCCGGGAGTACTGGATGAGTTGAATACGTTCATGCGTCCGGTGTATGACCTGGGCGACCTGACGCAATTGATCGATCCGCTGCCGCAGCCGTATTACTGGGGAATGGAGAAGGCCTTCGCGTGGAACGATGGGAAGGTGAACGAAAATTTTCCGGTGTGCGGTTCGACTTATAGTCCGACGGGCAATGAAGAGGTGAAGCAGCCGTATGATGGCGAAATTTTCTGCATTGAGACTGACGGACTGGGATCGACGGTCTGGCGATTCGTACATAATCGCGGGACTTGGGATCACACGTTTTATTGGACGTTGCCGGTGATCAGCCTGTCGCTCGACGGGCATTGGGCGGCGTTTACGTCGGGGTGGGACGATCAGGTGGGAACGGACTGGGATGGCGATCCGCGGACGGACGTTTGGATTGTGAAGCTGCAGTGAGGGGGGGTAGAACGCCTTGGCTGGGCAGAGCCTTTGCAGTGGCTTGGTTTGTCCTCAGGGACTAAAGCCCTCATCAGATGAACAATCAGATGAACAATCAGATGAACAAACGGTTGCGGCAGTTTAGGCCAGGAAGAAACTGAACGAACGCGCCAATCGCTAGTCGGCCGGCATCCACTGGCGGCAGGAGCATTCGCTGCAACCCGACTTGCCGACTTCGCCGCCTGAAAATTTGTCTACCCCAAGAGGCGGCACGGGATATTCCGTTTTCATTTCATCATTATCGATAACGTCTCTTTTGTGCGAGGCGAATGGATGGCCGCATTTGCAGAGATTATCCGTGTCGCTCATTACCGTCCATTATAACGTCGCGCCCAAACGAAATTACGGCACGGCTGAAGTCGTGCCCTTCCCAAAGCGAATTGCAGTTCAGGCACAACCGAGACTTTTTGCAAGTTTCCATCCGGCGCGAGAACTGCGACAATAGCGCCTATCTCTATCGTTGCGGAGCACTCTTCTGTCGAACAAAACTCCTCTTAATGTTGCGGTGATTGGCGTGGGCGCTTTTGGGCGCAACCACGCGCGCGTGTACCGGCAGTTGCAAGAAGCAGGCAGGGTGCGACTGGTGGGAGTGGTCGATCCGGAGACGGCGCGGGCGGACGCGGCGGCGCTCGAGTTCGGCTGCAAGGCGTTCGGATCGGTCGAGCAGATGCTGACGACGCACAGCGAAGTGCAGGCGGCGTCGGTGGCGGTGCCGACGGTGCTGCATCTGGAAGTGGCGCGGACGCTGATGGAAGCCGGCGTGGATGTGCTGATCGAAAAGCCGCTGGCGGCCACGCTTGGCGAGGCGGACGAACTGGTGCGCGTGGCGGCGAAGCACAAGCGGGTGGCACAGGTGGGGCATCTGGAACGATTTAATCCGGCGGTGCGGGCTACGTTGCCGCTGATTAATCGTCCGATGTTTTTTGAGGTGCACCGGCTGAGCGTGTTTTCTCCGCGGGCGCTGGATGTGGACGTGGTGCTCGATCTGATGATCCACGATCTGGATGTGGTGCTGACATTTGTGAAGTCGGAAGTGAAAGAAATTCGGGCGGTGGGGTTGCCGATTCTTTCCGGCAAAGTGGATATCGCGAATGTGCGGATCGAGTTCGAATCGGGATGCGTGGCGAATTTTACGGCGAGCCGGGTTTCGACCGAGCGGGTGCGGAAGTTGAGGTTCTTTCAGGCGGGACAATATATTTCGATCGATTACGGACGGCAGGATGTGCTGGTGTTCTCGGTGGGCGCGGATAAAGGCGAGCCGAGTGTGAATCCGCAGATCTCGATGGCGAAGCCTGCGATTACGGCGGAAGAGCCGCTGCTGGCCGAGATCAAGAGCTTTGTGCAGGCGGTGCGGGAACGCGGGCGTCCGGTGGTGTCACTGGAGGATGGGCGGAAAGCGCTGGCGCTAGGGCTGGCGATTCTGGGGGAGATCGGGCGGCATGCGGGAAGGATTGGGGTGGGGAAAAGCTAACAGTTTGCCGAAAAAGTCGATTGCGCGCCGCAGTCGCTCCCTCAGTGGCTAAAGCCAACGCTGAAAACAGGGCGTTTATCGCAGCGGCAAACCGCTGCGCCACCCAAGAGCAAAACTCAAGTCGAGTTTTCAGCAAATAGTGAAGCTGCTATTGATTTTGTGGCGGTAGCGGCACGGCTGAAGTCGGGTCCGTGGTACCCACTCGCCGAAAGCCGCGGCGAGTGGGGCAGCCTTGATCGTGGTGGTGCCGGGAGTTAGAGGTTAGAAGGTGTGGGCCTGCTCCCGAGTTCCTTAGCTTTCCACAAACAATCTACTGCTGGGGCGGGGCTTCATTGTCTCCGCGATGACGACCCTGGGCGCGCTTGGCTTGCATTTCATCCCATTTCTTCTGCTGGTTTGAATCGAGGAGCGCGCGGACCTGCGTGTCGGTTGACTTGTGAAGGTCCATCATCTTGCTGCGGCGATCCGACTGATCGGAAGTACTTTGGCGCAGGGCATCCATCTGCGATTTTTCAGCGGTGAAGAGGTCTTGCACTTTGGCCTGCTGGTCAGAGGTGAGATTGAGTTTCTTGGTTAACTCGGCGGTACGGGTGGCGGGGTCGGGCGGGCCGTGACGCCAGCCTCCGTGGTCTTGACCCTGAGCTGCGGGCGGCTGAGCGGTGTTGGCATCGTTGTTGGATTGGGCGGCAGCGAAGGGCGCGGCGATGGCGATCAGGCTGGCCGCCAGAGAAAGTAGAAGGCAGTGCTTAAGCATGGAAACGTCTCCTTTGTGATCGGGCTATACGTATGAACGGAATTATGAGGCGGAAGTTGCGCGGAGAACAGAGTTAAGACAAATCTTTGCTTAACTTTACAAAGGGAATGACAGGAGAAGGGACGACCCGAGCTACTGGCTGGCGGGACCCTGGGCGGCGAGGCGTTGTTTGAGCTGGTTGGCGAATTGTTGGGATTGGGCTTCCGTGAACTGGAGTTGGCCGTTCAGAACCAGGCTCATCTGGTCAGCGCCGTCATCCTGAAAAAGAGCTTTTTGCAAAGTTGCAGATGGTTGGGCAACGGGCGGAAGCGTGGTTTTGATGTCGGTGGCTTTCTGCAGAGCATCGAGCACAGATGCGGCGATCTGGTCGCGGAGGGTGATACCGAGGTCGCCGGAGCGGAGCAGGTTGCGCAGCAATCCATCGGCTTGGACGCGAGTAATCTCGGAGGCAAGATGCAATCCGTCGGCGTCGATTGAAGGAGTGAGTTTGACTTCGAGGGTAGCTTCGCCGGCAGCGACTTCGGTGGGGGTTCCGGCACAGACCCAGCGCTCGACGTGCAGGCCGACTACGGCCAGGCTGTTGGCGGGAGCGAGTGGGGTCAGAGTGGCATCCTGAACGGCAATGCGTTCGCCGCAGCGTGGAGAGCGGGTGAGTTTGGCGCTGAGAACGGAGACGATGTTCTGTTGCAGGTCGGAAAGATCGGCGACGAGGCGGAGAGTAAAAATGCCGCTGCCGGATTGGGGAGTTAAAACGGGGCTGGGAGAGATGACGACTCCCGATTCGGCAATGGAGAGAGGCTGGCCGGCGACGGTGATGGAGTTGGTGACACGCGGCAGGCTGAAAGTTGCGCCCTGAGTGGGATCGAACAGGATGCTCATTTCGCGGCCGAGGGCGAGTTGCTCGCTTTGAAAACTGGCGAGAGCTTTCTCCAGCGCGGTGGCGGAGCTGGAGGCGAGCTGAGTTTCGGGCTTATCGCTGTGGACGATCTGGTCGAGGGTCTTTAATTCCCGGTCGAGTTCGGAAGCGGATTTTTCCAGTTTCTTGGTGGCATCCTGCAGGCCGGATTTTTGCGCCGAGGAAAATGACGAGAGAAAGTTCTGGTTGCTGCTGCGAGCCTGCTCCATTGCCTGGTCGAGGGCGGTGACGCGGCCGGGGAGATTGGCTGGTGCGGGATCTTGCAGGGATTTGCGAAAATCCTGTAACTGATTGCCAGCGGATTCAGTGTAGAGCGCGACCCTGGCAAAGGCGGAGCGCTGGTCGGTGGTGGCCTGCACGGCGATGGCGTGGTGATAAGCCTTCAGGCCGTCGCCTTCGCTGACGCCGTCGGGACGATTGCCGACAACCCCTCCGGCAGGCGATCCGGCGGGAGACGCGGTAGGACCACCCAGGCCGCCACCTCCGCGCTGAGCGAACATGGAGTGAGACAGGGCGAGCAGAGCAAGGGCGAGAACAAATACGGCTGCGCGAGCAGGAGTTTCGTGAGAATGAGTTCTTGAGTGAAGCATCGGCGGAACCACCATCAACATTGTATGTTATCCACTGTGGTTTGGGTGTGGAGTTGAACAGTTTGCTGACGAACTCGATTGCGGACTGCAGTCGCTCCCTCAGCGGCTAAAGCCGGATTTAAGACAAAGCCTTTACCGCAGCGCTGATCGCTGCGCCACCCAAAAGCAAAACCAAAATCGCATTCCAAAAGCAAGACCAAAATCGAGTTTTTCAACAAACTGTAAAGCCGCTATTGATTTTGTGGCGGTAGCGGCACGGCTGAAGTCGGGTCCGTGGTGCCCACTCGCCGAAAACCGCGGCGGGTGGGGCAGCCTTGATCGTGGTGGTGCCGGGAGTTAGAAATTAGAAGTATGGGCCATTACTCAGGTACTCACGCAGCGAGCGCAAAAAATGCGACAATAGAAATGGCGGTCGAAAATCTACAATTTACGTAACTTTACGTAAGATTTTTCCGGCAGATTCGGCGGAGGCTTACGCAGGCGGTTACGAAATTTGTGCGGCAGCTGACCACGCTGCGCATTGGGCTGCGTTCTTCGCTGCGTTGCAGGCGGCTTTTTACGCTGCTTCATACGCTGCTTCATACGCAACCCAGGAAGCCGGCCGCGGCTCTAAGTGTTAATAGTCTCTGCCTGATGCCGGTCACGCAAATCCCGTCCCGCGATCCGATGGCTCCTCCCGAACCGGTGGAGCAGCGCGATTTGTCTGAGGCGCAGCATTGGGAGAGCGCCTACCGCGGCTTCAATCCTGACGATGTTCCGCATCTTCTGATCCAGTTGCAGGATGATCTTTCGCGGGCGCGCAAGCGTGAAGCTTTGTGGCTGTCGGTGATTCTGCACTTGTTCGTTGTGATTCTGCTGTGGAACAGCGAGAAGCTGATGGACCTGTTGCCGCACCGGACGGTCGATTTGGCGATGACGGCAAACGACAAGGCGAAAGACGCGACGTTTCTGGAGTTGCCGCCGGATGAGCAGAAGCTGACGAAGCGTCCTGATGCGAAAGTGATTTCGGACAAGGACCGGATTGCGACGAGCAAAGCGCCGCAGATCAATCACGAAGATTTGAAGAAAATTCTGAGCTCGCATCCGGGGACGAGCTTAACGCCGCCGCCGGGACAGGCTGCGCCGATGCAGCAGCCGAGCCAGACTCCGCAGAACCAGGTGGCGCAGAACCAGGCGCCGCAGCCGAGTTCAGGATTCACGCAGCAGCAGTCGAACGACCAGACGGCGCGGCTGCAGACACCTCCGCAGAACCGGCCGGTACCGAATTTCAACACGCAGATGACTGCGGGATCGGCGATCGAGCAAGCGGTGGAGGCCGCGGCGGCGAATCACGGGCACTCCGGCGGTTCTCAAGGCGTGGGCGAATACGGAAGCCCAGGACGGAGTGGCGCGAAGGCATTGGATTCGGCGGAGATCCTGACGGACACGATGGGCGTGGACTTTGGGCCATATCTGACGCGAATCGTGCAAATTGTGAAACAGAACTGGTATGCGGATATGCCGCCGTCGGTGTTTCCGCCAATCTTTAAGCAGGGCAAGCTGGCGCTGGAATTCCAAATCATGAAAGATGGCTCGGTGACCGGATTGATCCGGGACACGACGTCGGGCGATATTGCGCTGGATCGCGCGGCGTGGGGAAGCATCACGGCGTCGACGCCGTTTCCGCCGCTGCCTAAGGAATTTCCCGGCAAGCTGCTGGGACTGCGGTTCTATTACTACTACAATCTGGAGCCGGGGTCGGGAGAAGTGAAATAACAAAGGTCAGAGGTTAGAGGTTAGATTGCAGAGGTGAAACCCTACCAGCCTGAGTCTCACTTCTGCGATCTGACTTCTTACCTCTGACTTCTGAATTCTTACCTCTTACCTCTGAACTTGTTTACTTCACGTACATCGGTTGCTCTCCCTTCGACCACGGATTATAGGTGGCTACGAAGTGGACGCGCTCTGGCCTTGTCGGATGGTCGAAGAACCAGATCTTGATGAAGGTGCTGGGGTCGGGATCGGCGAGGTTTTTTTCTCCACTCTTTTCAAAATACTGGGCGGCGATCTGGTTGGGGTTGTCCACGATTCCGTGGATGACCTCTAGGCCGTAACGGTCGGCCTCATGTTCGAAATGACGGCTCACGCCGTTGAACAATGGGGTCGCGAGGAACGCCAGCAGGGTAATCACAAACAGCAGAAGCGGCAGCGAGGCCAGATCCTGCAGGTCGCGAATGCCCCACTGTGTGCCCCAGCGGGCGAGCATTCCGTTTGCCAGGCGATAGCCGAGATACAAAAGGAAGAGCAGGATGGTGGCGTCGATGGCAATTTCTTTGGGGATGTGATGCAAAACGTAGTGGCCCATCTCGTGTCCGGATACGAACAGTACCTGCGGGAGGGTAGCGTTGGCGATGGTGTTGTCCCAAATGACGAGGCGCTTGGACGCGCCGAAGCCGGTGACGTAAGCATTCGATCCGGTGGTTTTGGAGCTGGCGTTCATGACAAACATGCGGTCGGGGGGAATGTCCATTCCGCCGTGATGAACGACTTTCTGCATTTCAGAAAGCAGGACGGGCTGGACTGATGCAAGCGGCGTGAATTTGAAGAACATGGGATCGATGACGATGGGCTGCAAAAAGAAGAGCGCCAGCAAAATAGGAAGCGACGCGAGCCAGAAATAAAACCACCAGCGGCGCGGGCTGCGGCGGACGACGAAATAAAAAACACCGACGAGCAGCGTTGCCACAATGATCATGATGACTTGATTCAGGATCCAGTCGCGGGTCCAGGCTGCCCAACTCTGCACCGAAAGCCCATAAGCGCGCTCGAGCGACTCATCCCAGATGTCGGAGGCGATGCCAATGACGGTGATGGTCAGCAGCACGAGCGGGGCAAAAATAATGAGCTGCACAAAACGATTCGACGAAGCGCGTTCGGCCAGGTTGCGATAGGCGGGCGCGACACGCCATCTCAAGATGACGAGCAGGACGAGGAATCCGTAAAACGCGCCGAGAAAGGTGTGGTAATACTTGGCGTTCGAATAAGCTTTGGCGCGAGCGTACTCGGCGGGCGGGGGCGCGTATTCGACAATGGTGCCGGGGGCGGCGGGAGAACTGGCGTCCGCGGCGGAGGCAGGGGGCGCGGAATTTACGGTATTAGTTTGGGCGGCGAGAATTGCCGGCAGCGCGGTCGAAAAAAGACAAAGCAGCACCAGGAGTCGCAGTGGTTTCATTGGGCCAATCCCTCAGGGGAGTGATTATTTCAGAAAGTCTGCTAAAAAAGCGGAAAAGAAACAGTACAGTTGTCGGGTGTGCGGGGGGGGGGGGGAGTTT
>Ga0210385_10001118_pt1 | contig 16999 bp, 11 predicted proteins | sample IncBWH26OmetaG_FD_160107 | JGI IMG/M metagenome (GOLD analysis project Ga0210385, IMG submission 160107) | Forest soil microbial communities from Barre Woods Harvard Forest LTER site, Petersham, Massachusetts, United States - Inc-BW-H-26-O ...
GCCCGCTGTACGAGGCCGATCCGCAGATTGCCGCTGCCATCGACAACGAAACCCGCCGCCAGCATGAAGGTCTGGAGCTGATCGCCTCGGAGAACTTTGTCAGCGAAGCCGTGCTCGAAGCCGCGGGCTCGGTGTTCACCAACAAATATGCTGAGGGATATCCTGGCAAGCGTTACTACGGCGGCTGCGAGTACGCCGATGTGGTCGAGAACCTGGCGAAGGAGCGCGCCAAGCAATTATTCAAAGCGGAGCACGCCAACGTCCAGCCCCATGCCGGATCCCAGGCGAATATGGAGGCCTACGCGGCGGTGTTGCAGCCGGGCGACACCATTCTCGGGTTGAACCTGGCCCACGGTGGTCACCTGACGCACGGGCATCATCTGAATTTCTCGGGGAAGACGTACAAGATCGTCCCTTACGGGGTGACGAAAGAGACGGAGACGATCGACTATGACGCCCTGGAAAAACTGGCGGAGCTGGAACGCCCCAAGCTCATCATCGGCGGTGGTAGTGCGTATCCCCGAATTATCGATTTCGCGCGCATGCGGCAGATTGCGGACAAAGTAGGCGCGCTCTTTCTGGTCGATATGGCGCATTTTGCCGGGCTGGTCGCTGGCGGCGCTCATCCTTCGCCCGTGCCGCATGCGCACATTGTGACCTCTACTACGCATAAAACGTTGCGCGGACCGCGAGCGGGCATGATCCTTTCCAAGGCCGAGTTCGCAGCGGCGATCGATAAAATGGTTTTTCCCGGGATGCAGGGTGGGCCGCTGATGCACATCATTGCCGCCAAGGCGATCTGCTTTCAGGAGGCGATGCAGCCGGAGTTCCGGGATTACGCGAAGCAAGTCGTCGCCAACGCCAAGGTGTTGGCCGAGACGCTGGCCGCAGAGGGCTTTCGCATCATTTCAGGCGGGACGGATACGCACGTGATGCTGGTCGATGTTTTCTCCAAAGGTATGCTGGGCAGCGAGGCCGAGAAGGCGCTGGGCGAGGCTGGAATCACGGTCAACAAGAATGCCATCCCGTTTGATGTGAACCCGCCGATGAAGCCGAGCGGCATCCGCGTCGGTACTCCGGCCCTGACTACACGTGGCATGAAAGAGGCGGAGATGCGGCAGGTTGGGCGCTGGATCGCGGAGGCGCTTCTTCAACGCTCCGATGCAGCGGTCCTAGCAAAGGTCCGCAAGCAGGTGCTCGATCTCTGCGAGGCGTTCCCGCTGTATGCCGAACGCAGAGCCAGGGCGCAGGCGGAAGTCCGGGCTTAACCCAAGCCTTCTGCAATTCTGCTGTGAAGCCGCGCGCCCTCTGTGGTTAAATGCCTTCGGTGAAGATCGCCATCGACATCCGGCGGATGACGGAGTTCGGCGTAGGCACATACATCCGTAATGTCGTGCGAACTCTAGGCCGGCTCGATCGCGAGACCACATACTTCCTCATCGGCTCCCCCGCCAAGGTCAAGGAAATTGGCCCCTTGCCGCCTAACTTTCAGACAATTCCCCTGGCGGATCCAGAACGGTCCTGGAAGAGCTTCCGGGAGTTCCGCACGATTGTGAAGCGGCTGGAATGCGACTTGGTGCATATCCCGAATCTCTTTTCCATTCCGCGCGGGCTGCCGTGTCCTTATGTGATGACGGTGCACGACATGCTGGAGCATCTGTCGCGGGTGCGCCAGCAGACCGGGTTTTGGGGGTCCTTGCACTTCCAGTTGACGAAGCGGGTTTTGCAAGGAGCGGCACGCATCTTCGCGGTCTCAAACTTTACCAAGCTCGAAGTGGAGAAGCTATTTGGCATTCCTGCCGGGCGCATCGAAGTGGTTTACAACGCGATCGATGAGCGGTTCCTTCGCGGGCACGCCAGCGCGGCTGACCGAGAGCTGATTGCCGAGCGCTACCAGGTGACGTATCCCTTCCTGCTCTATGCCGGTAGAATCAGCCCTCACAAGAACGTTGTACGCATGATCGAAGCTTTCTCCGCGCTGAAGACGGAGTTGGAAAAAGATCAGGCGTTTCCTGACCTGAAGCTCATCATTATTGGAGACGACGTGTCTGGCAATCCCGACCTGCGGCGGACGGTGATCCGCAGCGGCGTGCAGAACGATGTGCGCTTTTTGGGGTTTGTGCCGATCGAGGTGCTGCGCATTTTTTACGATGCCGCCAAGATCTTTGTCTTCCCGTCGTTGTACGAAGGGTTCGGTCTGCCGCCGCTGGAAGCGATGGCCCACGGCACCCCGGTCGTGACCTCAAACGTGTCGTCGCTGCCTGAGGTGGTGGGCAACGCCGCAGTACTCGTCCATCCCGAGAACGTTTTCGAGATAATGCGAGCGCTGCACCGTGTGCTTCTGGATCAGACGCTGCGCGAGAAAATGAAGGAACGCAGCTACCGGCAGGTGACGAAGTTTTCCTGGGAGAAATCGGTGCGCCGGATCATGGAGGTCTATCGGGGAGTCGCCGGTCCGCGAGGGTATGTGGAATCCCGCGGCCAGCCCGTTTCTGCTGGCCCCAAGCCGACGGCAGGCGTGGCGTGACTCGGCGGGCTCCCGGTACGGTGTTCGCACCAACCTCAAGCTACGTGGGATCTACTTCAGCAAGGGTTGACCGGGCGAGGCGATGGCGAGCTTGTGCAGCTTGGCAGTGACCCGGTTGCGGTCAGCGTCGGTTTGGGCAGAAGCGAGACGCTTTCGCAGAGTAGTGATCTTGTGTTGACGAGCGCGGCGCCGGCGAATCTCCGGCCGGCGGCTGGGTGCTGACATGAGTATGCTCCTGAAAGTGAATTAAGAAACGAACTTGCGGCAGCCGGACCTGTAAGCCGAATTCTGTCCGCCGGATTGCTCCGGCGGGACGGTCATTCCTCTGGGCCACGCATCGCTGCGGGGCTCTAGCGACCTACCCGAAGGTTGGACGCGCCGAGCCGGCACGCGCCAAGCCGAAGCCTGGCTCCCTTCCTATTTGGTCTTGCTCCGTGTGTGGTTTGCCCTGCCCGCTGCATTACTGCGGCGGCGGTGCGCTCTTACCGCACCTTTTCACCCTTACCCACATCCGTAAAGAAGCGGGCGGTATGTTTTCTGTGGCACTTTCCGTCGGACGGGCTTAACCCCGGCCTCCCGGACGTTATCCGGCACACTGCTCTGCGGAGTTCGGACTTTCCTCTCCCCGCGTCCGAAGACGCAGAAAGCGACCGTCCGGTCCAGCTGCCAACACATTCATTATATGCGATGACTTAGCGATGGTGGGCCTTAGGTCTTGTGTCTTAGCTCGAGGGGTCTAGCCGCCGGCAGAAACTACTAGAGCAGCTACGTCCGAAGCCGGTCGGAATTGGAGATATCGAACAATACCTTCCACGCACCGTTCGCCTGTCTTTTCCACACCATTAGATATTTCCCCTTGTCGGCGATCGCTTTCCCCGATGCGTCCGTGAAGCTCAGTTTGTAGGTGCCGCTGGTATAGCCAAGTTCGCCAGACCGGGCAACATCGGCTTTGTTCGGATGCCATGCGATCTTGTAATCCTGCGCCGTGAACGACCTCGCTATGAATCTCGCAATGGCCTCCCTCCCAGTAAGGATGGGATTATTGGGCACTAACATGGAGCCTTGCTCGCCAAAGAACGCCGCCGATTTCTCAACATCCTTCGCCTGGTAGGCCTTTAGCCATGCCGCATCAGCCGCCCGAACTTCAGCGACCGCGTTTTGGGTGGCCTGTCCGGGTGTGGACCGCTGCCGTGATCTCACATTCTCCTCCGCTGGCGGTGGCATTTTCCTTTATCGACGCAGGAGTCTATCATTTCTCCTGGCCATGAACATCGCCGAAGCCATCCGAATCGCTCTCCAGTCGCTCTGGGTTAACAAGCTGCGCTCGGTGTTGACGCTGCTCGGCGTGGTGATTGGAGTGGCTGCCGTCATCGCCGTGGTCACCTTCGTCTCGGGAATCAACGACTACGTGGCGCAGAAGATCTTCAATCTCGGTGCGGATGTTTTCCTGATCTTCAAAGTTTCTCCGGCCGTCACCAACGTGGACCACTTTCTCGAGGGTGAGAAGCGCAAGGACCTGACTATTGAGGACTACCAGGCCGTAGCGGACGCCTGCCGGCATTGCATATTGGTTGCCGCTTCCACGCGCAACGAAAGCGGGCATGTGAAGTACAACGGGCAAGAGATTAGCGATACGCTGATAAGGGGAATCACTCCCGGGATGCCTACGATTCTGGATACGGACCTGAGCACTGGCCGCATGCTGAATCAGACTGACCTGGATAATCGGTCTCCGGTCGCTGTTGTGGGAAACGATATCGTCGAACATCTGATGGTGGGTACTGACCCGCTGGGCAAGGAAATCCGCATCGACGGTTGGACCTACCAGGTCATTGGTGTGGGGACGAAAAAGCGCAAGACGCTGGGACAGAGCGCTGACAATTACGTGATGATTCCCATGACGGCATGTCTGAAACAATATGGATCACACAACAATAGCCTGCGGATTGCAGCCAAGGCTGCGAGCGCGGGCGTTCCCCTCAACGAGGCGGTCGACGAAGCGCGCGTCGCTCTTCGCGCCAGGCGGCACGATCCGCTCGGCGGCGACGACAGCTTCGACATTGAGACCAACTCAAGCTTGCTCGGCATCTGGACCGACTTCAGCCAGACGTTCTTCATCGCCACCATCGGCATTGCCGCCATCTCCTTAGTCGTCGGGGGCATCGTGATTATGAACATAATGCTGGTGTCGGTGACCGAACGCACGCGCGAGATCGGCATTCGCAAGGCGCTCGGGGCGCGGCGCGAGGATGTGTTAATGCAGTTTCTAATCGAGTCGGTTACTCTGGCGCTTGCGGGCGGAGCCTTGGGTGTATTGTTGGGAGTGGCGATCGCACTATCCGTTACCCTGCTGATAGGGATGCCCTCGGCAATCAAGCTTTGGGCTGTGGCGGCGGGACTGATTGTATCGGCAAGTGTCGGGGTGTTCTTCGGAGTCTATCCCGCGCGCAAAGCGGCGAAGCTGGATCCGATTGTGGCGTTGCGGTTCGAAACCTAGAAAGAATTAAGTTACTGATTACCAAATTGCCAAATTACTCAATTCCCCATGATTCGCAAAGACGAATTCGGTGAGATCGTGCAGATGGCCACTGACACCATCCGCAGCAACAAGCTGCGGTCGTCGCTGACTGTGCTGGGGATCGTGATCGGCGTCACCATGGTGATTAGCGTCTCGTCGATTGGGCGCGGTTTGGACGACAACGTCCGCGACGTGGTCGCCAGCATCGGTTCCAACGTCATCTTTGCATATCATCTGGAGCCGTTCACCTTCGGCCGCCCCACCGAAGAAATGCGCATACGCAAGAAGTTGACCTTCGAGGACGCGGAAGCGGTGAGCCAACTGCCGCATGTGAAGGCGGCAGGCGCGCTGATCCAGTTTCTCCATCCTGAGCTGGGAGTTGGCACCTTCGCGGTGAAGTATCAAGATCGCAAGGCCAAGAACACGATCCTGGAGGGAGATACGGCTTCTATGAAAGACGTTGTCGACCTGAGGATGGACTCTGGAAGGTGGTTCACTGAAAATGAAGAAGAGAGGCATGCCACGGTCATCCTCCTGGGTCACGATACCGTGGAAGAACTTTTCCCGTTTGAGAGTCCCCTGGGCAAGCAAATCAACATCGAGGGGCGATTGTTTGAAGTAATTGGCGTTGCCGCGAAAGTGAAATCAGTATTTGGAGGAGGAAAAGATCCCGACGATAACAAGGTCTTTTTCCCGCTGACTACCTTCAGGACGCTTCACCCTGAACTGAAAGACCATTGGATTGTCGTGAAGGCCACGTCTCATGAGGCGATGCCAAGGGCGATCGACGAAATACGTGAACTGCTACGGCGGCGCCGAAAAGTTCCGACCGACAAGGCGGACGATTTCGCCGTATTCACGTCAGATTCCATTTCGGACGTTTGGAATCAGCTCACCGGCATGTTGTTTGTCGGTATGTTCGCGATTTCGAGTGTAGGGTTGATTGTCGGCGGCGTGGGCGTGATGAACATTATGCTGGTGAGCGTCACCGAAAGGACGCGCGAAATCGGCGTTCGCAAAGCGATCGGCGCCCGCAAACGGGACATTCTCTTGCAATTCACTTTGGAGGCGATCATTCTCACGGCCGTCGGCGGAGCAATTGGCATTCTGCTGGGCGCGATCATCGTCTGGATTATTCCCGCGCTTTGGCCCTCGCTGCCTGCCCACATGTCTCTGTTCTGGACCATGTTCGGGTTTACTTCCGCCGCGGGAACTGGCCTCATCTTCGGCATTTATCCCGCGTGGAAAGCAGCGAACCTGGATCCGATTGAGGCACTGCGTTACGAATAATCTGTTCTGCGCTCGCGCATGATGCACTCCATCCTTCAAGTAGTTCAGATCGTTGCCATCATCGGGATCGTCTCCAGCGCCGTCTACTATCTCCTCTGTATTTGGAGTGCGGCGAAATTCCTGCGCGAACGGAAAGAACCAGGTGAACCTGCTGCAGTTGCCTTGCCTGCCCTCTCGATTCTCAAGCCGCTGAAAGGCACTGATCCAGAAATCTATGAGAGCTTTCGCAGCCACTGCCTGCAGGACTACCCGCAATACGAACTCATCTTCGGCGTGAGCGACCAGAACGATGCTGCAATCGCCATTGTGAAGGCACTGCAGCGGGAATTTCCTGATCGCAGGATCCAGTTCCTGGTGTGTCCGAAGATCCTGGGTGCGAACGTGAAGGTCAGCAACCTGGCGCAGATGCTGACGGAAGCGCGCTACGACTACTTGATTGTCAACGACAGTGATATCCGTGTGGAACCCGACTACCTGCGCCGCGTAACCGCGCCGCTAGCCGACTCGCGAGTAGGAATGGTCACTTGCCTTTACCGTGGAGCCGCAGGCGCGACACTCGGATCGCGACTGGAGGCGTTAGGCATCAGCACCGACTTTTGCGCGAGCGTCTTGGCTGCGCGCCAGCTTGAGGGTGGCATTCGCTTTGGCCTGGGTTCAACGCTGGCTTTCCGCCGGGCCGAGTTGGAGAAGATCGGAGGATTCGCCTCATTCATCGACTACCTTGCCGATGACTACGAACTCGGAAAACGCATTGCTGGCCTGGGGCTGAGCGTGAAACTGTCGGATGTGGTGGTTGAGACATATCTCCCGGCTTATCGCCTGCGGGAGTTCCTCGCGCATCAGCTTCGCTGGGCACGCGGAGTCCGGGACGCGCGTACCGGAGGTTACCTGGGCCTGGTCTTCACCTTTGGGATCCTCTGGGCATCGATCGCTCTGGCGGCGAGTCGTGGAGCGCCTTGGGCCTGGGCTGCGCTGTCGATCACACTAATTCTTCGTTTGGCGGTTGCCGTGGTTGTAGGCCGGGGCGTCCTGCGGGAGCGTCAGACTTTGAAGTATGCGTGGCTGATTCCTGTGCGGGACTTGATTGCAGCCGTAATCTGGGTCGCGAGTCTTGGCGGCAACACTGTCACCTGGCGTGGAGACCGTTTCCGGCTGAAGAATGGCAAACTCACTCGGATTGTGCCGGAGCCCCGTATGGATGTGTGATCGAGTCAGTCAGCGAAACGTTGGGAACGGCGTGGTAGCTGTGGTCGAGAACCGTGCGTACTTTGCTGGCCAGTTGTTTCAACGTGAACGGCTTCTGCAGGAAGTTGTTTTCGACATCGACCACTTTATGGTCCAACACGGTTTGGCCGGCATAGCCGGAGACAAACAGCACCCTGGTCTGGGGACGCAGCAATTCCAGTTCCCGCGCCAACTCCCCCCCGCTCATGTGAGGCATCACCACATCGGTGACGGCGAGGTGGATGGTCGAGCCGTGACTCTTGCTAACCGACAGGGCGTCGACGCCGTCTCTGGCTTCCAGAACGGTGTAGCCACGAAGCCTGAGGAATTCGACGGTTGCTCGCCGCAGGGGTTCCTCATCCTCGACTAGCAGGACAGTTTCTGTGCCGTGGAGCGCGGCCCCTACGGCCTTGTCTGGGTTTTCAACCGTGATAGGCTGATCCGGCACGCAGGGCAGGTAGATTCTGACGATGGTGCCCATACCGGGTTCGCTGTAGGCCCAGACAAATCCATGATTTTGCTTGACGATTCCGTACACCGTAGCCAGGCCAAGCCCAGTGCCCTTCCCGGAAGGCTTCGTCGTGTAGAAGGGTTCAAAGACGTGCGACAAGTGATCGGCAGGGATGCCGGAACCGGTGTCGGTCATGCTTAGGACCGCATAGCGTCCGGGGGGAATGACGGCGTGCTTTCGGTCAGCGTACTGTTCGTCGAGTTGGACGTTGCGAGTTTCAATCGTGCATTGTCCTCCCTGGGGCATAGCATCGCGGGCGTTGGCCGCGAGGTTCATGAGAATCTGCTCGATCTGAACCGGATCCAGGCGAATTCTTCCCAATTCCTCGCACGGAACAAAGACAAGCTCTATGTCTTCTCCAATAAGGCGGCGCAAGGTCTTGGCGATTCCACTGACCACCGCGTTCAATTCTGCGACGCGCAGGGCCTGCGGTTGCTTGCGACTGAAAGCGAGCAACTGCCGCGTCAGATCGGCAGCGCGGCGGGCGGCGGAAAGGATCTCAAGGATCCGCGCCTGGGCGGGGCTTTCAGCAACTACGGTGTCGAGTGCGAGTTCAGAATAGCTGGTGATAATGGTTAGCAGATTGTTGAAGTCATGGGCAATGCCTCCAGCCAGGCGGCCGATTGCGTCCATTTTTTGGGACTGGAGCAGCTGTGCTTCCAGGCGCAGGCGCTCGGTGAAGTCCCGCCCGTTCGAGACAAAGTTGGCGATGCGACCCTCGGCGTCCCGAATGGCGCTGATACTCTCATCGACGTAATACACCTCGCCATTCTTCTTGCGATTTACGACGATGTTGCGGCTGTCGCTGCCCGAACGAATGGTCTCCCACAACTCCCGGTACAGTACCGGTGCTTGCTGTCCCGATTTCAAAATTGACGAGGTCTTGCCTGTAACTTCCTCCGGAGAATAGCCGGTCAGCGCTTCGAAGGCGGGGTTTACGTATTCGATGATACCTTCGCTGTTCGTGATAAAGATGGCATCCGCTGACTGTTCGACCGCGCAGGAAAGTTTGCGCAAGGATTGCTCGGCCATTTGCCGCTGCTGCTGCGTTGAGTGCAAACTGAGTGCGCAACGAATCGTGCGTACCAGGTTGGCTCCAGTGAGTTGCGATCTCTCCACGCAGTCCCAGGCGCCCGCCTGGATGATTTCTGCGACCGCTTTCTCATCGGCGTGCTCGGTCAGCAGGATGAAGGGCATCGCGCCCCGGGTGTGCAGAAATTCGGAGAGAAGCTTGGTGGCTGCCGCATCTCCGGTCTCATGTTCAAATAAGACCAACCCATAGTCACTCTGCTGCAGCATCGTCTTGGCCTCTTCCAGCGAGCATGCATGTTCGAGCTCCGCCGGCAAAGCCGCCCGGTTCCGGTCGAGAATTTCCCGGATTAGAAAAAAATCTTCCTCCTGGCTTCCCACCAGCAGGACGCGCAAAAGGGAGGGACCGGGTTGTGTCGCGGATGACAGGGGATTCCTTCGCCTACTTTTGCACATCGGAAGGTTTCAGTTTCGGCGTCGTCTTGGGAGTAAGCGGGCAACTATTGAGATCAGGAAGAAATCCCAGATTGGGGATGGGTTCAGTTTGGGACTGGCCGGGATGACTTTCAGGTCCGAATTGTCGTTAATCTATCCAACACAGGGTTTGCGCGTCTGTCCCACTTTGATGGCTTGTACGATAATTAGGACGATAATCACGCCTATGGTCCGACTTCGCACAGTCGTCTCTTTATCCTTATCCATCCTCTCCCTTTTGACCGCTTTGGCTTGGCCACAAACTTCCTCGGGAGATCAAGAAGAGGCTCCAGTTGCACCCGTGCTCAAGCTCACTTCGACCCGGCTCGATTCCCAACTCCGAAAAGAGATTAACGGACTGCCACGCCGGGTGACCGACCAGTTCCACAACCTCGGTGATATGGTGAACTTCGTGATCGTCGGATCGCAGAAAAGTGTTCAAGCCGCTCTTGACGCCGCCAACTGGCACCTTGCGGACACCAGCAAGAAGGCAGCCGTGCTCGACGCGGTGCTGGAGACTTACGAGAACAAGGATTACCTGCAGATGCCGATGAGCAATCTTTATCTTTTTGGCCGGTCCCAGGATTTCGGTTATGAGATGGCCGAACCCATCGCCATGGTCGCGAGCCGCCACCATTTTCGCATCTGGAAGGCGCCATTCACCTGGAATGGCCATGACGTCTGGGCGGGCGCAGGCACGCACGATATTGGCTTCGCCAAGGATAAGCGCAACGGCAGGGTTACTCACAAAATCGATCCGCTGGTCGATGGGGAGCGCGATAACATCGGCAGCAGTTTACAAAGGGCTGACAAGATCAAGACTCTCACCTACTCACTTCCGCCGGACCCGGTGCGGGAAGCGAAGAATGCCACTGGCGACGGGTTTCAATCCGATGGCCGCCTGTTGGTGATTATTCTTCAGTGATGCCTCAATCGCTGACGGGCGCTCCAAGATTCATGTCGGAAAACATGTTGTCCGTCCCTCGTTCCCCGCGCACTGCATCGTGATGCCGCAGGTCGTCCCAAATTCTCTTGGTGTGGTTAACCAACCGAAAGTTCAAGCGTCTAATCTAAGGAATCGGGAGGTGAGGGATTCGCCTTGTCCCTGTGAGAATCAGGGAACCCCTGCCTAGTTTCGTGCGTATCTGCTAAAGAGCGGGAGTGTGCATGAGCAGCAACTGTCATGGAGGCTTTATGGAGTTCCAGGAAAGCGCCGCCGCTATGAGAACCATCACCGATACCGGGAATGGCCACGTCCAAGAGGTAGTGCGGCAGGCGCACGAGGAGCTGCGTCAACTCTTGCAACAGCGTGCCGAAGTCATGCGCCGTATCGGCACCATCAAACAGACCATTGTCGGCCTCGCCAACCTCTTCGGAGACAGCGTTTTGAGCGATGAATTGCTGGAACTGGTCGATCGCAAGAGCAGTGGACGCCAGCCCGGTTTCACCAAGGCGTGCCGCATGATTCTGATGGACACAAAATACGCCCTGAGTGCTCGTGAGGTCTGCGATCGGATCCAGGAAAAAGCCCCGCCCATGCTGGCACGCCACAAAGACCCGATGGCCTCGGTGACTACGGTGCTCAATCGTTTGGTGGCTTACGGAGAGGCAAAGGCCGTTTCTCTCGACAACGGCCGCCGTGCGTGGCAATGGGTCTCTGACTCAGAACTTGAGTCGACTCGGCGCGTGGAATCAGCCTGATAATAGGCACAGTCACAGCATAGGACCGCTCATAGTGCCCGGGCGGCCGCACGGCTCCCTCTGTGTAAGAAGTCAGGGCTGGCGATCGAGTTATTTCTGTGCGAGCCCGGCGAACCTCCACGAAACCCTCATGGAATCTGCCCTTTGTCTCTCTCAACTTTCACGGTACTTCGGTAACTCGAACGTTAATCTCGCGAGCGATATCCTAGGCTTAACCTGCCTCGGGTTCTAACCCACGCAGCTCGCAATTGAAAGCTGCGCGGTTTTGCCCCGGGATGAGGCACGAAGCCATGTCCACTAAAATCGGCCACTTCGAAATCCTGAGTGAACTGTCTAAGTCCGCGACTTGCGTGGTTTACAAGGCGAACGACGAGGAAACCAGTCAAACTGTCGCTCTAAAAGCGATTCAGCTGTCAGCATTCGGGGAATGTGCCGCCGAACTGCAGAAGTGCCTCCTTCAGGAGGCAGAGGCCATAAAGGTCTTGAGCCACTCCAACCTCACGCCCGTTCAAGGCGCCGGAGAAATCGACGGACAGTTCTGCGCCGCGATGGAATACATTCAAGGCAACAGCATCGCCACCATGCTCGCGCGCAAAGAGGGGTTTTCCATCTGGGACCTGCTTGATATTGGAAGACAGGTGTGCGGTGGCCTCGAGAACGCTCGCTCCCAAAGTATATTTCACTATAGTCTGGAGCCCGCCAAAATCATGTGCGGATGGGATAGCACGGTCAGGATTCTGGGATACGGCGTCTCTAGCGTAGGCAAGTTCACCGCGAATATGCCCGGTGTTCCCTCGATCCTGCATTACATGTCCCCTGAGCAGGTTCGCGGCGAGAATATTGATACCCGGTCGAACCTCTTCAGCTTGGGCGCCATGTTTTACGAGATGGTGACCGACCGCAAAGCCTTCGACCGTGAAGATGCCGAAGCACTTCGCCAGAGCATCCTTGAGAGCACACCGGTGCCTCCGATGCACGTAAATCCGAAACTCCACCCGGTGCTGAGCGATCTCATCATGAAAGCGCTCGCCAAGGATCCTGCAGAGCGTTTCCAGAGCGGAAGGGAACTGCTGGACGAACTGGAGAAATGCAAGGAATCCAAACCGCAGGCGGCCAAAGCGGCTGCGCCTGCCAAGAGCACGACTGTTCCGACCGCGGTCAAAGCTGCGGCCCAGACGAAATTCGTCGGCTCCTCGGCTCCCAGCCGTCCTGCCGCGCCGAAGCCTCAGCCTCCCGTGCCAGTGCAGAGCAAGCCGGTCGAGAAGAAACTTGCTGCTCCGCCATCTGCCGCCGGCAAGGCGGCTGCTGCCGCCGCAGGGTGGGCGGGCGGCCGTGCGGCATCCTCCACGCCGGTCACGAGCGAGCCGGCAGAACCATCCGCGTACATGTCTTCGTCCGTCCTTGATGAGCCCACAATAGACGCACCTGAAATCGAGGCGCCAAAAATTAACGTTGATCCCATGATGGCGGAAGGTGGTCCGTCTCAGGGTGGCGGCGGCATCAGCTTCTCGGAGATGACTGAACTGCCTCCGCTCAAGGAAGTCTACATTCCGCCTCCGCCGCCTCCTCCGGTCGTCGAGCAGAAACAGTCTCACGCGCCCACTGTCTTCACGGGCTTTGAAGACGAACCGGAGAAACCGAAAGTTCAGCCCCGCGTAGTCGCGCAAAAGGCGATAAAGGAAATCAAGAGCGTCCCACCGCAGCTGATGATTTACTCCATTGCCGGCGCCGCGGTCTTGATTCTTATCATCGCCGTTGTTCTGGTTCTCCATGTCAACACTTTAAATAGCGACGGCGACACACCTCGCCCGGCTGCCACCGAACAGGCTCCTCAGCCTGCGGCCAGCGCACCCGCTCAGCCCGCGCCAGCACAACAGGCGCAATCCGCCGCCCCTGTCCAAGCTCAACCTGAAGCTGAAGCCCCCGCCCCGGTGGCTGAACCTGAGCCTGTGCCCACTCACGTTGCGGCCGCAGCGGCCAGAGGCAAGAACGGCAAAAAGAAACCAGCGCCCGCTCCCGCAGTCGTGCCCGGACAGATGGCGATCGATTCCACTCCTCAGGGTGCGCAAGTGCAGGTCGATGGAAGAACCGACCCATCCTGGGTTACGCCGTTCGCTCTTACGGGCTTAGGCCCCGGCCTCCATACCGTTACGGTCAGCAAAGCCGGCTATTCCACAGATACGCGGAGCGTCGATGTGACTTCCGGCGCCAAGGCGTTTGTCACCAGCCACCTCTCCCAGCTTATGGCGACGCTTGCCGTCTCCAGCAGTCCGGCGGGAGCCAATGTCTACATTGATGGCAAAGACACCGGCAGACTCACTCCCGCCCAGGTCCCAGTCGACAAGGGCCAGCACGTCGTGCTGGTGCGCAAGTCGGGTTACCTTGACGAGACCACGAACGCCCAGTTTGTCCTGGGCCAGGCAGTCAGCTTCTCGCCCACACTTCGCACACTCGGAAACGTCGACGACATCAAGACCGTCGGGAAAATGAATAAGCTGTTCGGGGGCAAAGAAGCGCAGGGTATGGGCACGGTCAGCATCAAGACCCAGCCCAAAGGCGCCCAGGTGGCCGTCAACCAGCACATGATCGATAAAGACACGCCGGTTAACTTCATTCTCGATCCCGGCAACTATATCGTCGACATCACGATGAGCGGCTATGTCTCCGTCCACAAGGTCATCACCGTGGATAAAGGTGGGAAAGTTGTCATTGATGAGGTCCTGCAGCATGAGTAGCTAACTGGAGCGCAAGTTGCCCATGCACATTCTCTGAAAAATCCCCCCGCAACTGTGACTGATGCCGTCGCGCCTGGCTCCGAGTCCCTCTGACTTAAGAGCCTTTTTTAACATTGTTTTAATCCTGCTTTAACTTTCGCCCCGTAGCATGTTCTTCCAGCAAAACCCTGCACCGCCAATTCCGAAAGGGCAAACTCTATGCGTCAATTCCTATCTGTATGTCTTGTCGCCGCCATCGTTGCCGGGCCAGTGCTGACGCCGGTAGCAAACGCCGCTAATCCTAAAACAGCTACTCCGATCAAACACATTGTGATCATTTTCGGGGAGAACCGGTCCTTTGACCACTATTTCGGAACCTATCCCAATGCCCTGAACCCAAAGGGTGAACCGCAGTTCCACGCGCTTCCAGGCACGCCAACGGTGAATGGCTTGGGCAACGCCCTCTTGACCAACAATCCCAATCTCAACCCGCTCAATGGCAGCGGCGCCTCCAATCCTTTCCGGTTCGATCGCTCCCAGGCGAACACCGAGGATATGGACCATGACTATCTGGCTGAACAACTGGCTTTCGACGGCGGCATGATGGATTTGTTCCCCGCGAACACCGGAAGCGCCGGTCCCCCTCCCAGCGCTCCGCCCGACGTGGTGCTTACGACCGGCCAGGTGCTGGGCTATTTTGACGGCAACACGGTTACAGCTTACTGGAACTATGCCCAGCACTACGCCATGAGCGACAACTCTTACAGCACCAACTTTGGTCCTTCAACTGTCGGCGCGATCAATTTGATTTCCGGCCAGACCAACGGCGTGGCTAAGAGCATCAACGGCACCGGTGGTCTGATAGGCGACGGGAACGGCGGAATGACCGTCATCGGCGATCCCGATCCACTCAACGACGTTTGCTCGGGTAGCGGGACTCAGGCGCAGATGGGCGGTAAGAATATCGGCGACCTGCTCAACGCGGCCGGCATCACCTGGGGCTGGTTTGCCGGAGGCTTCAACCTGGGCCGTGTAAATTCCGACGGCAGCACCGGCTGCAACCGCCAATCGACCTCGCCGATCGTCGGTACGCAGACGGATTACGTTCCCCATCACACTCCGTTCCAGTACTACGCGTCCACTGCGAATCCCACCCACGCGCGTCCCCACTCGGTCGCCGCGATCGGTCACTCGGGCGATCCTGCCAATCACGAATACGACGTCGAGGACTTCTTTACGGCCGTCCAGGCGGGCAATTTCCCCGAGGTAAGCTTCCTCAAAGCCATCGCAATTCAAGACGGCCATCCAGGAAATTCCGATCCTCTGGACGAACAGCAATTCGTGGTTAGGGTTGCCAACTTCCTGCAAGGCCAGCCCGAGTGGACTAACACAGCGCTGGTCGTTCTCTATGACGATTCCGATGGCTGGTACGATCATCAGCTCGGCCAGATTGTGAATTCATCAAAGACGGCTGCCGATGCCCTCACCGGTCCCGGAAGCTGCGGAACGGGCTCTGCTGCCCTGCCCGGTATCAATCCATCTACCACCCACGCGCAGGGCCGCTGCGGATATGGTCCCCGTCAACCGCTCCTGGTCATTTCCCCTTGGGCGCGGCACAACTTCGTGGATAGTTCAGTCACCGATCAAACCTCGGTCATTCGCTTCATCGAGGACAATTGGCTCGGCGGCCAGCGGATCGGGCACGGATCCTTTGATGGGATCGCGAATTCGATCAGCTCTTTGTTCGACTTCCGTCAGGTCGTCAGTAACGATCTGTTCATCCTCAACGAAGCCACAGGCGAACCCGTATTCACTGATTCGTTCTAACGCTAAGGCCATTCCTGCAAATGGGCTGACCGGAAATCGCGACAACGGACAACGGCAAGGCAAGTGCAGCGCGTAAGCGCTCACCAGCCTTGCCGTTGTTATATCCTTGGGCGCAGAAGGTATGGTGTGATTACACGTCGAAAGTTCCTGCAGCGCTCGAGCCTGCTGGCGACAACGCTGGCGACGGGCAGAAGTGGGTTGCTGAATGCAATGGCGCAGACCCACGCTGTGCCTACCATGGCCCCCGCGCTAGATGTGAGTACTTTGGCGCAATTTGTTGACCCACTTCCCATCCCAGAAATCGCGCAGCGCCAGGGATACCGGCCCAGTCCTGCCGATCCAAAGCTGAGCGTCCCGTTTTATCGCATCCAGGCTCAGCCCATCGCCAGCAAAGTGCACCGCGACTTGCCACCCACAAGGTTCTGGAGCTTTGGTGCCTCTGCGCCCGGTCCAACATTCGAGACGCGCTCCGGTGAACCTCTGCTCGTGGAATGGGTGAATGCACTCCCCACCGAGCATTTCTTGCCGGTGGACCACACCATTCACGGAGCCGAGGCCGACAAACCTGCAGTCCGCACCGTAGTGCACGTGCACGGAGCTAAAACAGGACCCGAAAGCGACGGTTATCCGGAAGACTGGGTCGTACCCGGCAAATCCTCACTCTACTACTACCCGAACCAGCAAGATGCGGCCACGCTCTGGTATCACGACCACACGCTGGGGATTAATCGCCTGAATGTCTACGCCGGATTGTTGGGAGCATTCTTCATTCGAGACGGCGTGGAAGATGCGCTCAATCTGCCGCAGGGCAAATACGAGTTGCCGCTCATGCTTTACGACCGTCTACTGACGCGTGATGCCCAGCTTCTTTACCCGGTTTCCCCGGACCCACAATCCCCCTGGGTTCCTGAACTCTCGGGCAATGCCATTCTGGTAAACGGGAAGCTCTTCCCCTACCTCGAAGTCGAACCCAGAAAATATCGCTTCCGCGTTCTCAATGCCTCAAACGCCCGCTTTTACCATCTGTCCTTCGTGGGAAAAACGCTAGCGGATAATGCCGCGTTTCATCAGATCGGCACCGACCAGGGATTATTACCGGCGCCGGTCCCGCTCACCAGCCTCGAAATCGCGCCCGGCGAACGCGCTGATATAGTCGTTGATTTCAGCGAGCATCGGGGCGAGCA
>Ga0210385_10001119_pt1 | contig 16972 bp, 14 predicted proteins | sample IncBWH26OmetaG_FD_160107 | JGI IMG/M metagenome (GOLD analysis project Ga0210385, IMG submission 160107) | Forest soil microbial communities from Barre Woods Harvard Forest LTER site, Petersham, Massachusetts, United States - Inc-BW-H-26-O ...
ATCTACCAGGCCCTCGATGGCCGCGTCGCTCTCTACTACGGCGATACGCGACTGCAACACTCCGCACTACCAGGGGGGTGACAGATTCATGTTGCCGTTAGGGTGACAAATTTATGTTGCTACAACAATGGACCGCTGCCCGTCCGCCGCTCCTTAGAAACGCGGGTGCGCCATCTCGCAAGAACTGCAACGGGTTGGGGCGAAAGGGAATAGGCTCGGAAAAGCGAATCATAGACTACCCTCTTGACAATAGTCGTGATAACGAGTAATATTATCCCGTAAGTCAAGGAGGCTGGCCATGATTCAGATTCGCAAAAGCGACACCCGCGGGCACGCCAACCACGGCTGGTTGGATTCCCGTTTCAGTTTTTCCTTCGCCGAATATTTCGATCCGGAGCGCGTCGAGTTCCGCACTCTGCGCGTGATGAACGACGACCGCATCGCCGGCGGTGGCGGTTTTCCCACTCATCCGCACCGCGACATGGAAATTGTCACCTACGTTCTCGATGGAGAACTGGCGCATAAGGACAGCATGGGCAACGGCTCCGTGATCAAGCCTGGCGACGTGCAGTATATGAGCGCGGGCACGGGCGTGGCGCACAGCGAGTTCAACGCGTCGGACAAAACCCCCGTGCACATGTACCAGATCTGGATGTTTCCCGATAAAACCGGCTATACGCCAGCGTACGACCAGAAGCACTTCAGCGCGGCGGAAAAGCGCGGCAAGTTGCGGCTTGTGGTTTCGCCGGACGGCCGTGACGGCTCGGTGAAGATTCGCCAGGGCAACGAACTCTACGCGACGGTGCTGGCGCCGGGTGAAACCGTGAAGCACGCATTGCAACCGGAGCGCCACGCGTACGTCCAGGTGGCGCGCGGCGGCGTGACGCTGAACGGCACGAAACTCGCCACGGGCGACGGCGCGGCTGTCTCGCAGGAGAAGGCCCTGGAATTGACCGGCGTCGAGGACGCGGAAGTGCTGCTGTTCGATCTGGCGTGAGTGGAGCGCCGAACCAGGTTGCAGGATTGCCTTGGGCGATCAGCGATCAGATAACAGCGATCAGGAAGCAAGAGAGGGCGGGAGAAATCCCGCCCTTTTTGTTTTTGCGACTATTTTCGTTTAGCATCTTCGCGCCGCTTGGCGCTCACCAATGGCCTTCGGCCAGAAACCAAAAAACCAAAGACTTAAAACTTACGACTTAAAACTAAAAACCGCCAACTTCCGGCTGTCAACGCTCAACTTCTCTCCTCACGCAGTCTTTGGCTTGGCGAAGGTGTGGGCGGAGGCGAGCAGGCCGAGGATGATGGCCACTCCGAGGGCCATCAGCGAAGACGCGAGGGTGTCCGGCTTCACGGTCATGAGATAGACGATGCCGAGCGCGAGCATCGCGCGGACGCGAATCAGCGTGGGCAATCCCGGAGCGCGCAAAAGAGCGGTGGCACTTGCCGGCAGGCCGGCGCTGCCCTCCGGCAACGCGCTGCGGATTGCCTTGACGCGCGGCAGGATGAACATGAAGCCGATGGCGAGCGCGACCACGATGGTGAGCAGCGAAGCGGACATCCACCCGTTTTTCATGGCGCCGGTAACCTGCGCCAGGTAGCCGCCGCTCAAAATCAGCACCAGCAGGCCGGGGCCGGAAACGGGAAGCGACGTTCGATAGACGCGTAGCCACGCGCGCACCTGGTCCGTAGTGGCGGCGCCGCGCAGAAACGCAGAGACGATCCACTCGATGCCGTAGCCGACGAAGAGCGCGACGAGGCCGACAAAGTGAAAGAAGAGCGCGAGCGAATAGTAGGTCATCCTTAGCCCCGGGCGCGGTGGAATTCGCGCATGAAATGGGTTAGCGCCTCGACGGCGTCCTGGCCGACCGCGTTGTAAAGCGAAATGCGCATCCCGCCGACGGAGCGGTGCCCGGGCGTGCCAACCAGGTTCGCGGCCGCGGCCTGCTTGGCGAATTCTTTTTCCAAATTTTCATCGCCCGGCTGGCCGGAGCTACCTCCTACGCGAAACACCACATTCATCAGCGAACGCGAAGACTTTTCCACGGGGCAGCTGTAAAAGCCGCCACTCGCTTCGATCGTGTCGTAGAGCAGCTTGGCCTTGGTTTCATTGCGCTTCTGGATCCCCGCCAGGCCGCCTTCGCCGGCGATCCATTCGGTGACCAAGCCCAAAATGTAAATCGCGAACGTCGGCGGCGTGTGGTACAGCGACTTTTCTTTGATGTGCGTGCGGTATTGCAGCGTGGTGGGCAGGTTCTTGTCCGCGCGTTCGGCCAGATCCTTGCGAACAATCACCAGCGTGACTCCGCTGGGCCCCAGATTTTTCTGCGCGCCGGCGAAAATCAGGCCGAATTTTCCTACGTCGATGGGCCGCGAAGCGATGTCCGACGACATGTCCGCCACCAGCGGCGCGGCGGAAGCGGGCAGCGCGTGATACTGCGTGCCTTCGATGGTGTTGTTGGTGCAGATGTGCGTGTAGGAAGCGTCGGCGGAAAGTTTGATCTCGTCGGCGCGAGGCACGCGGGTGAATTTCGCGGCTTCGGTGGACGCGGCAATGTTATGCCCCGTTAAATTAGCAAAAGGTCCTTTTTTCAGTTCGGAGATCGCCTTCGCGGTCCACGCGCCGGTGTGCAGCACGTCCACCGGCTTTCCGGCGAGCGCCAGGTTCATGGGCGCCATGGTGAACTGCATGCTGCCGCCGCCCTGCACGAAAATCACCGCGTAGTCGTCGGGGATCGCCAGCAGCCCGCGCAGGTTCTGCTCGGCGGCGTTGTTGATGGCTTCAAATTCCGGCGAGCGGTGGGACATCTCCATCACGGACATGCCGGTGCCGCGGTAATCCAGCAGCTCTTCGCGGATGCGCTCCAGCACGGGCAGCGGCAGGGCGGCGGGTCCGGCATTGAAGTTGAAAGCGCGCTTGGCGCCGCGGGTGGTCGAGGCAGGAGCAAAAGTGATGTTTCCGACGGGGGTGCTCACGGTAGTAGGAAAACCTTTCGAGTGAATTTGCGGCGCGTCCGAGGCGGGAAGGGCCGAGTTGCAGACCGCTCCATAGGATAGCAGAAGAGGGTGAATCGCAACTCTTGCGTCCCGCACATGGCAAGTACGCGACAGGTGACTGGTGGGAGACAGGAGCGAGGCGCCTGCTTCGTGATCCGCGTCCCGCTGTCTTTGTAGGGGCGGCTTTAGGCCGCCTTCTTCGGTTTTGTACGCGCCTGCATCATGATCCGCATTCCGCAGCCTTTGTAGGGGCGGCTTTAGGCCGCCTTCTTCGGTTTTGTACGCGCCTGCTTCGTGATCCGCGTTCCGCTGTCTTTGAAGGGGCGGCTTAGGCCGCCTTCTTCGGTTTTGTAGCGGCCGCCGTCTGCGGCGGGCAGGTGGGGGGAATTGGAAAATGTGCAAAAAATCAGGGGAAAAATCAAAAATGTCGGCGCGCCGACATTTTTGGGTGGGGTATACCCCCCCTGTTTTTCGGAATTATACCTTTCACAAACCCACCTGTAAGCGTATGATTGCATTGCCGTGACAGGACCGCATCAGTATATACGCAAGTATTTGAAGCGATGACCTTTATAGTTGGCAAAAAAGGGACTACAGTGAGGTATACGGTGCCCCGGTAGCTCAGTGGATTAGAGCATGTTCCTGCTAAGAACAAGGTCATGGGTTCAATTCCCATCCGGGGTGCTCTTCTGATATGCTAAGACCTAGCAGGAACATCTAATTACCACTGAGCGCATGGGAAACTCTCATGCTCTTGGAAGAGGGACTGATGACCGTTGAAGGCTTCAGTTCCTCTTTTTCTTTTTGGGACGTTCGACTTGTTTTTGTTCTGGCTTAACCCGTAAGAGTGCTGAAACGGCTTTTTCGTAGTCGAGTGGTTTTAACGATAAACGATTTTGTTTTGACACTGGGATCCTACTTTTCATCAGAGATAAATTGTTTCAGCGTGATACAACGAATGTGCAATTTCTCGCACGCGCCTGGGATTTTACGACTCTTCCGTCTCATATTTTCCTCGGCAACAATTATATAGGTGTCATCCATCATTGCGAGAGCAACGATATATGGATCGGCTGGATTCTTTACTCCCATGGTTTTGCTCATGGCCGAGAAATCGTGGGCGACCTTTCCCACTTTCAGCAAATAATCAACATCGAGACTGTTAGGAATGCCCGCTAACAATGCATCCTCGATTGGCTTAAGCCTACCCTCATAAATACCATCTTCTTTCAATTCTCCTATAACCTCTCGACACGTAAAGACCCTGCCTTCCTTGGCGAGACGGTAGATAATGGCCCATATATCTTCTTCTTTTCTCTGATTCTTGATATTGAGCCACGCAGACGTATCAAACAAATACACCTTCGGAGGCGTTTTGTGGAACAAGTCCGGCTCGAACCGTCGCTTCATCCAAGGAGAGCCTCTAGTTTAGGGAAAAATTGTGGCCGCATCCCGATCAAATCCGCTGCATCGACTGAATTTATCGCATTACGTTTCACGGCTTCTAACACAGTGGACGTGTGCAATTGCCCCATCTGCTTGTATCGGATGCGCACCGGATTTGGCTCACTGTCCGGTTTAACTGGTCGCTTCTCAGCGGGAAGGTCCCAGGGCAATGTTCTTCGGGCGTAGAATCCGTTTGGTGCAAGCCCGGTTTTTTCCAACCGGAGCGCCATGGCGCGATTGCTAACAAGAAAATAATTACTTAATCTTTTTACGTCGCGGTCTGAAAAATCGTAAGGCAAATCTACATCACCAAAGATCATCTTCACTACAGCGGCCAGTTGAACCTGTGGAATCAGACAGCCCGCGGCAAATTGATTGCAGAATTTCTCAATGCTATTGCCGTTTTGCTCGTCGCTGATACCTGCCCTGCGAAGCAGCAAATGACAATACTCATGCAGGAAGGTAAAAATCTTCGCGCCTTCCGTACTCTCCCGATCATTGACACAAATCGCTGCAAAATCATCGTGGAAGACAGAAAATCCGCTCAATTCATCTTTTGGTAGGGGCAGCATGTATGTAAAAACACCGCGCTCTTCAATCTTCTTGCGCCATTCAATTCTCGCTTTGTACAAATGTTTCCAAGAGCGTTGAACCTCCATCGTGACACCGAATTTCCTCCGCTCTTGCGCGGCCAACTCTTCTGGGTTGTCTCGGAGTGTGGCCCTGACAAGCTTCGGCTTGCGTACAGGTAGTTTTCTGGTGGCCGAAATATCCTTGAATATTTCCAATGCCTCGTAGACTTCTTCTATGGCTACATAGGTGTCTACCGACAGACTGGCGCTTCCAAGGCGACGGCGGTAGTCGGTCGGCAGCTTCCTCCGGCGTAGGGGCTCAGGCATTAACAAGGCTGCGAAATTTATGCGATATTTCGCAGCCATTTGGCGGAGGATTCCGACTTGGGGTTTCTGCACGCCGCTTTCGAGGTCGCCAAGCTCAGTCGTGGATATTCGCAGCAATGCGGCAGCCTCTTGGAGGCTCAGGCCGCGTATCTCTCGCGCCCACTCCAGAACTTTGCCGTTCACAGGGACCTCGGCCATTAATTGTCTCTCTTGATTCGCGGTCGGCAGCATGGCACACTTCTTCCTGCATGCTGCACGACCGCTCTTACCCGAAGACTCCGCCAAGAATCAGCAGGGTAGTCGAGTCGTGGTTTCTAAACTGTTTTCTCTACCCGGACTAGCGCCCGGATGAGTCCCGATATTTTAGCCGCTTGCCTGTAACTTTTCGGAGAGCAAGCAATGAACGCTCTCCGTCTTCGACGTGCCGCGAGTTATACCGAAAATCAAATTCACTTAGGTAGCGATGTAGGTGCTGTTTACCTACGTGGTGATATACACCATTTATACCCCGCTTGAGAATAGAAAAATAACCTTCAATCGTGTTTGTGCTGATTAGCACATCGCCTTCTTTGCGAGCATAGACACGCCACTTGTGGCGAATCGTGCTGTGGCGGCGAAATTCCTTTTTCAATCCGTGGTAGCCACCGAAATCATCGGTCATAATATGCGAATCCGTAGTGACATTCTCTCGCACAATTTGCTTGAGATTTTTGCCAGTGACCATTCCCTTGTGGTGAATGGAGCGAACTTTTCCTCCGCGCTCAACGAGAGAAACGACAGTAGCCTTAGTCTTGTGATCTCCCTGCAAGCCGCGAGTCTTTCCGCCCACATACGTCTCGTCTACCTCAACGGTGCCGCTGAGAGGTGCGAGATTCAGTTCGGCCATTGCGTAACGAACCCGATGCGCCATGAACCATGCGCTCTTGTAGGTCACGCCAAGCATTCTGTGAAGCTGATGAGCACTCATGCCCTTCTTAGACGAACAGAGAAGATGAATCGCCATGAGCCACTTGTTTAGTGGGATGTGGCTGTCCTCGAAGATCGTGTCCACGGTAACGGTGAACTGCTTGCGACACGCGCCACACTTCCAAAGCCCTTTGCGATAGGCAATCGTGCCATCCTTCTTGGCTTTGCCAGCAACGGGAGGCAAGCGGTAGGCTCTGCCGATCTCACCGCACTTCGGGCATGCTGGCTTGCCATCGGGCCAGCGTTGCGCTTCGAGAAAGGCCCTTGCGCTCTCTTCACTGTGGTAGGACTTGGCTATCTCTGTAAGGTTCATGGCACTTACTCCAATGAACCTATTCTTTCACAAACCCACTAGGTTTGTCAAGTATATAATTCCGCTGTTTTTGCGTACGTAGGGGAAACAAAAGACATACGACGCTGGTGTCGGTATCGAGGGGTGCATCCACCCCGTACTCGCGCCGCCCACTCGCCGGATTGCGATCGCCAGCGCATCTCCTGTCCTGTCGGTCAGGCGGTCCCCCCGTCTGGTCCAGCTGGTTCATAGTTCCGTTGATTTATACGGCTCTTTGGCGGCTAAATTGATTTTCTGGGCCGTTTCGGCAATGACGGACCCCGCAGACTGAGCCTAGCTATGGGCAAAAAGCACGAGAATTTGGCCATAGTCGCCGTCCTGGCCGTGGTGTACTTCGGCACCGCCAAGCTGGGGCTTCGGTTTGCTTACGTCAACCCCAGTGCCACGGCCTTGTGGGCGCCCACGGGAATTACCCTGGCGGCCTTCCTGGTTTTCGGTCTCCGCGCCTGGCCGGGTGCTTTCCTGGGCGCATTCTTTGCCAACCTGACCACAGCCGGATCGGTGCTGACATCAATCGGTATTGCCACCGGAAACACCCTCGAAGGCGTGGCGGCCTGCTATCTGGTATGCCGCTTCGCTCGTGGCCAGCAGGTCTTCGAAAGGGCGCAGGACATTTTCAAGTTTGCCTTCCTTGCAGGGATGGTCAGCACGGCGATCAGCGCAACGATCGGGGTCACATCCCTGTCATTGGGAGGATTCGCAGACTGGACGGAGTTTGGCCCCATCTGGCGCACGTGGTGGTTGGGTGATGGGGTGGGCGCGGTGCTTGTCACTCCCCTTGTGCTCCTCTGGAGGGAAAATCCCCGCCTGAATTGGACCCGCGAGCAAATTGCAGAGCTCACTCTTTTATTCCTCGGACTGTTTTTTACGCTTGGGATTGTCTTCGGGGGAGGCTTTCACGCTGAAGTCAAGAACTACCCGCTGGAATATCTCTGCATTCCATTCTTGATCTGGGCTGCGTTCCGTTTTGGCCGTCGCAAAGCTGCCACCGCCACTTGCTTTTTGGCGGTCATTGCCATCTGGGGCACGCTGCAAGGATATGGCCCGTTTTCAAGAGAGACTCTAAATACGTCGCTTTTATTGGTGCAATCGTTCGTGGGCGTCGTCGCCGTAACCGGTTTGGCTCTGGCCGCGGAAGTCTCCGAACGCAAGCGCGCGGATGAACGCGTACAGCAGTTGGTGGCTACCGACCCGCTCACCGGGCTCGCCAATTACCGGCGGCTGATCGAAGCGATCGAATTGGAAATCAAGCGATACGGGCGCTCCGGGCGGCCGTTTGCCATCCTGCTTTTCGATTTGGACGGATTGAAGAAGGTGAATGACACGCACGGCCACCTGGTGGGCAGCCGGGCGCTTTGCAGGTTGGCCGATGTTCTGCGGGCACACTGCCGGCAGCTGGACACGCCGGCCCGATTCGGCGGCGACGAGTTTGCCGTGGTGCTCCCGGAGACGACTTCAGAGCAGGCCCGGCAGATTGCCGCAAGAATCCGCGAGCGCATCGCCTCCGATGGAGAAAGCCCGCCGATCTCCGCGGCCGTCGGCAGTGCCGTATTCCCGGATGACGGGGAGTCGATTGACAAACTCCTGTCGGCAGCGGATCGAGCGCTCTATGGCATGAAGCGCCTTTCCTCCGCACACAGGTGGACCACCTCCTGAATCCGAAAAGCGGCGTCACGCCGTCCAGCCTGCAGCGCGCCGCGGCCATGGTGGGACGCCGGGTGATGATCGAGCTGGTTTGAGGAAGCGAAGCGCAAGACCCGGGTACCCTCCGAGTCGATGGGGTCGACGTTACTCGATGGCTGCTGGGGCGTTGGGGAATAGAAGATGGTCTGGATCGAGCCAAACGAGGAAAAACGTATCATCAATAAGAATGCCGTGTGCACGATACCGGTTCCATGCAACCTCGGGATAGACGCCGAACTGGTAGCCGGATTCGTACCCAAATTGGTCGGAATCTACATTGGGAATATTCTGAAAGCCCAGCTGTTCGGATGTATCGGGGAAATGAATCCAGTGACGATGTTCATCGTTGTTTTCGTCGGTGAATTCTTCCACCCTCCACGTGCTGAACTTTCGTAAGATGGCAAAAAGCTTGTAGAGGTAGTCCTTCGAGCACTTGGAGACGTGGAATTTGGCGCTTTCCAAATCTAAATGTTTAAATGAAAACTTAAGCGGTAGCTCCCCTGGTGGGATGCGGGGTTCCGGTATCTTATTGGGTGTTGCGTTCGGCATTTAGGAGTGACGAGTAATATTTCCTCATCAAGCTGAACGGAATAATTCGGTGCGAAGATGCATCGATTGGCAATTCCCCTCGCACTTCTTTCCATGGTTGCTCGGAATGAGTGAGGCGCTCCAATTGGCTGGCGTCAAACTTTCCGTACGCTTTCCATACGAGATCGAGATGCGTCCGTATTTCTTGCGATAGAACGACGGAAACATCCGTAATCGTTTTCCAGCGAAATTCCTTATATTGCCTGAATATTGGGGGTATAACTGGCCCGTGCACCCAGGCCTCGATCGAATCGTCGAAAAAAGGTTCACCGCTGAAAAATACCAAGTGCCAAGCCTGTGCATAGTACAGCAGCTTTTGAAGCTTGAGATTTGTAATAGGAGAATGCTGCTCGTGGGAAATCTTGATTAGGCCCTCGGCTGCACGGTAGGCCGTAGTGACTGCCATGTGCACCTCCTGCCCGTCTTCTGTCTATCGTCATCTTTAAGCCTATCACACCCTTGGGCCCAAGCGGTCACTAAGTTACTTTACGTCTCAGTACTCTACATCGGTGGCTGGCGGTCCTTATCACATCAGTGGCTAGCTTGTGGTAGGAGGTGGCCTGGGCCACCCGCCTTGCCCTGAGTCCGCCCGAATGGCCACGCCGGATTGGCGTGTCGTCCGGGCCACCCGCCGACCTGCCATGGCGGCCAAAAAGCGAAAGCGGAGGGGTGAGCGTGGACACCAACTTGGACACCAATTTGGCCACCGTGATGGACATATCCGACGCAGCGCGCGGACAAGATAGTGGACATTCTACTTGACACAACTTCGACCATGTATAACATACGTGCCATAATATCTGTATGTTGACCATGACAAGACAACGGACATATTTGGACACCCATCCTTGGATAACCTTTAGCCTCGATATGCAAGGGGCCCCACCCGATTTTTGGATAGCCTTGGGTGAATGTCATTCTAAATGTGAACACTTGGCAGGAGTGGCGCTCGCTCCAGATGTAGACAAATATCTCCACCGCGTCTATCTAGCAAAGGGTGTTTCTGCAACGACAGCCATTGAGGGTAATACGCTTTCGGAGCAGCAGGTACTACAGCATATCCAAGGCACGCTGCAGGTTGCTCCCTCACAAGAGTATCTAAAGCAAGAAATCGACAACATAATTAGTGGATACAACTTAGTCCTGGATGAGATCAGCAAAGGTAAGCTACCACCGTTTAGCGTGGAGAGGATCAAGACTCTTAATGCCATTGTCCTAACAAAGCTCGAGCTCGCAGACCAAGAAACCGTGCCAGGCAAGATCCGGCACCACTCCGTCGGCGTCCCAGGTTATCGTGGCGCGCCAGCGGAGGACTGTGAGTATCTTTTGGATCGCTTATGCAGCTGGCTCAATGGCCCCGACTTCATCCCACAGCCAGGCCAGGAACTGATGTACGCGATAATTAAAGCCACGGTCGCACATCTCTATTTGGCTTGGATTCATCCCTTTGGTGACGGCAATGGCCGTACAGCACGACTAATCGAAGTCCAGATACTCCTCGCCTCAGGTGCCCCTTCTCCTGCATGCCAATTGTTGAGCAATCATTACAACTCTACTCGGTCGCAATACTACAAGCATCTCGAACTTGCACGCACTGATCCGCGAAGTTTTGTGAGGTACGCGGTAAACGGACTGCGAGATGGTCTCCGTGAACAGATTGAAGCCATAAGAGTGCAGCAATGGGAAATCGCATGGTTGAATCATGTCCACAAGTCCTGCGACGAGCTGAAAGGGGCAAAAAAAGCAAGACTCAAGAATCTGGTTCTTACTCTAACCAGCGTAAACAACCCGACAGAATTTTCAAAACTGCGCGATCTATCAGCTCGCGTGGCGCTTGATTACCGTGGGCTCGCGGATAGAACACTCTCGCGAGATTTACGAATCCTTGAGAAGCTCGGCTTGATAAGACGAAAGACCGACGGCAAATGGGTGGCGAATAAGAGAAGTATTTTGTCATTTCTACCCGTGCGAGCGAAGAAAGAGTCGGGGGTCCCAAAGTCCTCATAAACCCGAGAGTGGGGCTGGTGACGCGGGCCACGCGCCCCCAGACGTTTCATAGTGCGGTATTCTTACTCAAATGCCTCGCGCCTGCATTTTCTGCGACAGTCCACTCACTGGAGTCCGCGCGGAGGAACATGTCATCCCGCGGTGGCTAATGGAGTACCTCGGGATGACGGACGACCAGCTTTATCTAGCAGTTGCACAATCAAGAGACGACACTATTGTGAAAGATCGGAAGCACGTCGCCGGGAATTTTGTCGAGGGCCGCGTCTGTCGAGATTGCAACAACGGCTGGATGAACGAGTTGGAAAAGCAAACGAAGGAATTTCTCAAACCACTCATCGAAGGCTCGGAAAACCTTCTTAGCATTTCGGATGCTCAAAGGACCACCCTCGCAAGGTGGGCGGCGAAGACAGGCTACGTCCTAAGTCACGCGGCACCTCTCAAGAAAGTCCCGCCTCCATCGCACATGCGGTACATGAAGGACAACGCGGGTGCCGTCCCGCCGCGAGTGGAGGTATTCGGCCAGCAGTGGATTGCTACAGCGGAGTTCAGGCAGATACAGCGGAATCAGTGGCGTCAGATAGCGGAACCTGCGACCAAGAACCCGGCTCCGCCCAAAGGAACCTATAAGATCGCTTTCCAGTTTCGGTGCTTGATGCTTCTGGTTGCCCACTGGTCCGATCCGAATTCGATGCCGATGATATCGGCAGGCATTCACATTCCGCTCTGGCCTACGCATAAGCTACATATCACCTACCACGAACAGTTGCCTCCGTTGGATATGCAGAATCCGATGGCTCCGCTCGATAGGTTTTGTACAACGCTGGCAGTTTGTGATCTGGATGCCATCATCCAGCCGTGATTTTCCCCCGGCATTCGAACGGAATACTCAACAAGTAGTTATTGACTAAGTTACTAGACTTGTGCTATCGTGCATTGTGACAGTTGGGCGTCACCTTGTCCGGACCATTCCGGGAACCGCTTTTCCCGCCTCTCCCTTTGCGTTCTCCTCCAGGATCTTCGCTAAGTCTCTTGCTTCCCCTGCATACGAGATTTCGGCCGGTAACTCCTTTGTTTCCCCACCTTACGCAAAAACAGGGGGGTGGACCTCCCTCAAAAATGTCGGCGCGCCGACATTTTTGATTTTTCCCCTTATTTTTCGCAGTTTTCTTGCCCTGAGCGCAGTCGAAGGGTCGTCTCCGCGCAGCGGCGTCCCGCGCATCCCGCACCGGCACGAGTGCAAGAACGCTGGCCCCGTAGAAGCATCCGGGGCGCAAAAGACGCGCATCCCGATCGGATCGGGACAAGTGCCAGCCAGTGCTACACAAACCAAGAGCGGGCTGGGCGAGCCCAGCCCCTACATGCTCCGAAACGGGACATTGGCTGCACGAGCACGCATGCGCAGCGCTGCGTGGAATTGGCTGGCGGATGGTCGCTGAACTGCTCCTTTATTCTGCCGATAGAGGAGGGTATGAGCGGAGCTACGCCAGAGCCACGCACGGCGGTGATGATTTTGCTGGAGGCGTCGTGGCTGGACAACGCGGGGACGCTGCGATCGCTGACGGCGCGGATGGAAAACCGCTCAGCGCACGGGGCGTGTATCCGGATCAAGGCGCAGGTGGGCTTGGGGGCGCGGCTGTACATCCGGTCGCACCGGGAGCAGTTTTCGGGGATTGCGAAGTATTGCCGGGTGGATGGGAAAGAGTTTCTGGTGGGCATTTACAAAGACGCGGTGAACTATCCGATTCCGAAGAATCCGATGCCTGCGAGAGATTTGGATTCGCAGACGGATTCGCAGACAGAACGGCAGACGGGGCATTTGATTGATGTGGTTGCGGAAGAGCCGGCGGAAGCGGGAATGCGGACGCGGGCGGAAGAGGCTGGCCCCGTAAATTCAATCGGGGCGCAGACGGCGCGCTTCCCGACCGGGTCGGGACAGGTAAAAGCCAGCGCTACACGGAAGAACAAGAATGCGGCGGGTGTGACCAGTGCGTCTCGTACGAGGAGGGATGCGGAGTGGGTGGCGGCGAGAGAATCTGAGCCGCGGCGGGACACTGTTCGAGGTTGGCACATTGCTCCTAGTGGGCACACGGGAAGCGACGGGCACAGCGGGCACCACGCGCGGATTGAAGAGCCGATCGCCGAGCGGTTGATGGTGCAGGATGCGCGGCGAACGGAGAGTCCGCCAGGCGAGGCGCCAAGAAATGCGCAGCCCGCGGATGCGAATGCGGCGCCGCCAGTGCAGACGAGAAACGAATTTGAGAAGAAGAAAGCGAAGAAGGGGAGGAGCATTATGAAACTCAAATGGTTTGCGGGTGACGAAGAAGAGATGCTGAGAGCGAACGGCGGCAACAACGCGTCGAGCGAGCCGGTGCAGCGTGTGGCGGAGACGGCAGCACGCGTTGAGCGGGTGACGGAGCGGGCGGCGGCTAAACCGGCGGCGATGCCATCCGGGGAGAGCGCCAGCGGCTTCGAGACCGAGCTTTTGCCGATGGAGGATATTTATCGCGCGGCGGGGATCACGAGTCCGCGGCGCGGGTACAGCATCGGCAAGGTGGTGGAGATGCTCAAGAGCGAGCACTTGCGCGGAGCGTCGAGAGAGTTGCGGCGTGCGGCGGTGCTGATGGCGCTGGACGCGGCTGGCGTGAGCGTGGACGAGGTGTTGCAGGACGCGAAGGTGCGGCAGGAGGCGGTGGACGCGTACGCGATGGAGCAACGGAAGCACGCGGAGGCGCAGTGGGCGCGCAAGGCCGAAGAGAATATTCAGATCCAGGCGGAGCTGGAGCTGGTGAAGGCGCATTATGGCGAGCGCATCCGGCGGAACCTGGATGGCGTGGCGCGAGAGAAAGCGACGTTCGGAAGCTGGCTGAAAGCGAAGGAGCAGGAGACGCAGGGGATGGCGGAAGCAGTCGAGCAGGTGCTGAAGGCGCCGACGCTGAGCGAGCCGCCGGCGGATCCGCTGCTGTCGGTGACGGTGTCGAGCGCGACGGGGAAACCGGTGTGAAAAATGAGGTAATGAGGGAATGAGGTAAAGGAAGTTAAGGAAGTAAAGGATCGGGCGGGCGCTTTAGGGTTTCCTTAAGTGAATCAGAGTAGACTCCCACATGAGCAGAAAGTGTGTCTCATGGGAGGAAACTGATCATGGACGTTTTCAGGCAGGGGCGGGGAGAGAACACGGAGTTTACGCTGCGGCCGCAGATTCCGGGGTTGCGGAATATCGTGATTGCGGCGGCGGTGGTGCTGGTGGTGCTGTTTGTGCTGTCGTTTGCGGTGCGCGTGACGCGGATTGAGGCTGGGCACGTGGGCGTGGAGATCAACCTGGCGGGCGCGCAGCGCGGGGCATCGGAAATTCCGGTGCGCACGGGATGGGTGGTGTACTCGCCGCTGACCACGCAGATTATTGAGTTTCCGACGTACGTGCAGACGGTGAAGTGGACGCGGGACACCAACGAAGGGCATCCGATCAACGAAGAGATGGGTTTCAACTCCAAGGAAGGGATGGAAATTTTCGTGGACGTTTCGCTGTCGTACGCCATCGAAGCGGCGAAGGCGCCCGATTTCTACGTGAAGTACCGCCTGGCGGATATGGAGGCGTTCACGCACGGGATCCTGCGCGACGTGGTGCGAAACTCGCTGAACGAGGTGGCTTCGACCTACGTGGTGGAAGATATCTACGGCGAGAAAAAGGCTGAGTTTCTGAGCAAAGTGCAGGCGAAAATCGAACAGAAAATGACAGTAGTAGGAGTCAGCGTGCAGCAGTTCGGGTTCATCGGGGCGCCGCGCGTGCCGCAGGTGATTGCGACAGCGATTACCGCGAAGGCGCAGGCCATCCAACAGGCCGAGCGTGCGCGGAACGAACTGGCGACGACGCAGGCGGAAGCGGCGAAGAAGATTGCCGAGGCTGAGGGAGACGCGAAGTCCATGGTGACGCGGGCCGAGGGCGAGGCGAATGCCAACCGCATCCGGCAGAATTCGCTGACGCCGCAGTTGCTGGATTTGCGGCGGATTGAGAATTCGCGGGCGCTGATTGACAAGTGGAACGGGCAGCTGCCAACGGTGGAGTCTGGGCAGGGCGGCGGGATGATTTTGCAGCTGCCGAAGCCGTAGAAGAGGGCGATCAGTTAGCAGCGATCAGCGACCAGGAAGCGAGGATCGAAGAGGGCCGCTCGCTTCCTATATGCCATTTGAAGGAGTTTCCAGCGTAGCGAGTTCTTTACAATCTTTCCGCGGATGCGTGGCGAGTCCGTTCTTACGCTCATCTTGAGGCTTCCATCGGCGGGCATCAAGTAGCGTTCGGCTTCATCCTGGTCTTGCGGAAACCAAACGAAGCAGCAGGTGGCGTCTTTCATTTCGCAGACTGTGGAGAACAAGACGCCCCTGTTCTGAGCCATTCCCGATTCGTACGACTCCCGGGCGAGATCCAGGTTTGCGGCAGGGACCGGAGACTTCACGTAGACAAAATGCTTGGGAGGGAAGGCCACCTCCTTTGAACTTACCCAGAGAATCTCAGGGGAGCAATTGTTCGTGAGCAGGAAATTCCGAAACTTGACTATCGCAGCTTCAAATGTCTCATGCATGATTACTAGCTCCCGGAGGCGAGGGCGAATTCGACGCGGCGGCGGATGGGGTCGATGCGTTCGGCGCGGACGCGGATGCGGTCGCCGAGTTTCCAGGTGAGTTGCAGGGTGGATTTGCGGCGGGCGGTGCGACGGCCTCGGCCGGAGTCGCCGCCGGTTAGGGCGACGATGGCGTGGTCGCGCTCGCGGTAGACGCAGCGGGCGTCGGCGGCTTCCTCGATCGCGGTGATGGGCAGCAGGCCTTCCACAAAAACTTCAAAGAGTTCCACGAAGCATCCATATTTCTGCACGGAGATAATGAGCGCTTCGTATTCGTCGCCGAGATGTTGCTCCATGAACTGCGCGGTTTTCCAACTGATGAGCTCGCGCTCGGCACCGGCGGCGCGGCGCTCGGTTTCGGAAGTTTCCGCGGCGATTTCCTCCAGATGCTTCAGTGAATAAACAGCGGATTCGACGCCGATGGCAGGCTTGATGTGCGTCGGCGCGGGCGCTTTGGGATTCGCGAGAGCCCACTTGAGAATGCGATGGACGATAAGGTCGGGATAGCGGCGAATGGGCGAAGTGAAGTGAGTGTATTCGTCGAAGCCGAGAGCGAAATGGCCGAGGGTTTCGGCGGAGTAGCGAGCCTGCTTGAGAGAGCGAAGCATGAGATAGGAAAGGATGCGCTCTTCGGGCTTGCCGGAGAGTTTCTGGACGAGGCGCTGGTAGTGTTGCGGGGTGATGGTGATGTCGGAGGCGGGAAGAACGGCGCGCATCTGGCGCTCGCGCCCGTGGCCGCGGGTGTCCGGGCGTCCGGCTTTCGCGGGTGAGGGAACCTTGCCGTGGCGGACGGCGACTTCGCGCTGGTGGAGATCTTCGACGCCCATCGAGTAGCCGAACGCGCGCGCCAGTTCCTCGAACTCCAACACCTTTCGGGCATCGGGCTTTTCGTGGACGCGATGCAGCGCGTGCAGGCCGCGTTGGATGAGGTAGTGCGCGACGGCGCGATTCGCGGCGAGCATGAATTCTTCGATCAGGCGATGGGCGATGTTGCGTTCGCTACGGCCGATGTTGGTCATCTGTTGGTGGTCGTCGAACTCGATGACGGCCTCGGGAAGATCGAAGTCGATGGAGCCGTTCTCGGCGCGGCGAGCGTTGAGGAGCAGCGCGAGTCCCTTCATGGCGCGGAAATGGTGACTTAGGTGAGCGTAGCGCGCGGACATCTCGGCGTCGCCTTCGAGGACCTTGTTGACGTTGGTGTAGGTCATGCGCTCGGCGGAGCGGATGACGCCGGGAGTCATCCAGGAGTTGAGCATACGGCCGGACGAATCGAACTGCATGATGGCGCTGAGGACGAGGCGTTCTTCACGAGGCTTCAAGGAGCACATGCCGTTGGAGAGGGCTTCGGGGAGCATGGGGACGGCGCGATCGAGGAAGTAAACGGAATTGCCGCGGAGGCGGGCCTCGCGGTCGAGAGGAGATTC
>Ga0210385_10001120_pt1 | contig 16971 bp, 12 predicted proteins | sample IncBWH26OmetaG_FD_160107 | JGI IMG/M metagenome (GOLD analysis project Ga0210385, IMG submission 160107) | Forest soil microbial communities from Barre Woods Harvard Forest LTER site, Petersham, Massachusetts, United States - Inc-BW-H-26-O ...
CACCGTCGAGGCTTCGGACGGGATTGCCAATCTCGGCGGCGACGACTTCGATCAGATCCTCGCCGATCTCGCCCTCGAAACCGCTGGCCAGGACGCCGATCTTACCCCTGCCGAACGGCACCATCTGCTCGAAGAGTGCCGCGAGAAGAAGGAATCGCTCAATCCCAACACGCGCAAGGTGACCATCGACCTCGAACGCGTGCGGCCCGGCTGGTCGCAGGTGACGATTCCTGTCGACACCTATTACGAGCGTTGCCGGCCGTTAATCGAATCCACGCGCGAAGTCGTCGAGAGTCTGTTCGCCGCGCATCCCGGCCTGCAACTCGACACGCTCTACGTTACGGGTGGCGGATCGGAGTTACCCCCGGTCTCGCGCATTTTGCGCGAAAGCTTCGGACGCAAAGTGCGGCGCTCGGCGTACATGCGCTCGGCCAGCGCGGTCGGCCTCGCGATTCGCGCCTCCGCTCAGGCCGACACCCTGCGCGATCAGTTCAACCAGTACTTCGGCATCTGGCGCGAGGCCGACTCGGGTGGAACCATCGTCTTCGACCTCATTTTTCCTCGCGGCTCCCGGTTGCCGGGGCCGGGCGAACCCGCGCTCTCCAGCGAGCGCGTCTATCACCCCGCGCATAACGTCGGCCACTTCCGTTATCTCGAGTGCTCCCGCCTCGACGAACGCGGCCAGCCGTTAGGCGAGATCACCAACTGGGAGCAGATCCGCTTCCCCTTCGATCCCCGGCTGCAGCGCGATCTCGATTTGTCTTCCTATCCGGTGCAACGGCTCACGGATCAACACAACCTGACCGTCCATGAAAAGTACACCTGCGATGCCAACGGCAACCTGCAGGTGAAAATCTCTGCCGATCCCACCGGGTTCACACGCAAGTTTGTGATCGGGCAATCGGTGGCTGGTGCGCCCGGCCCGGAATCGCTGCATTCCGCAACCGGGTGAGAGCGCGCCTCTCGCAGGTGCCCGCGCATCTGGAGAACGCTCCGACCAACCGGCTGTGCGCGCTCGTCGCCGCGCCAGAGGCCCTTCAGCCTGGCGTCGCCGCTGTGCTACAGTGATCCAACTCCCTCGCTCCTTTACCCAGACCGTGAGCAATTGTTATGGCGAGTCCGATTCAGTCCGCCCCCTCCGTGGATACCCTGGACCTGCAGCAGGAAATTGTTCGTCTCCAGGCGCTGCTTGAAACCTCGCGCCAGGTGCACTCCACTATCAAACTTGAGGATGTGCTGAAGACCGTGCTGCGCATCGTCGTCCGCGAACTCGAATTGCCCGGGGCGCTCGTCACCGAGCCGCGTATGAGTTACGGCGAAATGCCCGCCGAGCCCTGGCAGGGCTGCTTCCATTTCCCCCTGCAGAGCAAGGACGGGCATCCTCTCACCGAGTTCGTCGTGGCCACGCCCGATGGTCGCGCACTCACCATCTATGAAGAAGATTTCCTCGAGCGCATCGCGTTGCAGGCCGCGGTTGCCGTGGAAAACGCGCGCTATTACGAACGCAGCCTCGCATGGGCCCGCGTCGAGCAGGATCTCCACGCAGCGCGCGCCATCCAGCGCAGCCTCGTGCCCCAGGAGATGCCGGAAATTCAGGGCTACTCGGTCGCGGTTCGCTACAGCGCATGCTACGAAGTGGGCGGCGACTGTGTCGACATCATCACTCTGCCCGACGGCGTCCAGGTGATGGCGGTCGCCGATGTCGCCGGCAAGGGTCTCGCCTCGGCGATTGTGAGCACCGCATTTCGCTCTGCCTTTCGCGCCAGCGTGGGCGCGGGCCTTCCGCTGCCGGAACTCGTCGGCCGTCTCAACCACCAGCACTGCGCTGAGGGAGCCGAGACCCGCAAACGCTACGTCACCGGCATCTTCCTGAAGCTCGATCCCAGGACGCACCAGCTCGAAGTCGTAAACGCCGGGCACAATCCAGGTTTCCTCGTGCGGCCCGACAAGACGACCCACACACTCCGGGCAAGCGCCACGCCCATCGGCATTCTGCCGGTCGTCCAGTACCACTCCGAATTTGTGGACTTCCTGCCGGGAACGCGGCTGCTTTTCTACACCGACGGCCTCACTGAAGTCTTCCGCGGCGATGAGGAATTTGGCACTGAACGCCTGCTCGCCTCATTTCTTGAGTGCAACTCGCCGGACTGTACTGCTATCCTCGATACGCTGTGGCGGGAACTGCGCAGCTTTGCTGGACCAGAGTCCCAACAGCAGGATGACGATATGACGGCGCTGGCTCTGATGCGGATGAGCGCGTAACGGGAGAATTCCGATGACTGAAACCGCGAGTACGTCGGTAGAGGTACGGATACCGTCGCGGCTGGGGTTTGAAAAAGTCGCCATGGCAACCGCGGCCAGCGTTGCCAAGCTCAGAGGGTTTTCCAACGAACGCATCGAGGACCTCAAGACCGCCGTCGCCGAAGCCTGCATCAACGCCATCGAACATGGCAATAAGCTCAACGAAAAACTCTCTGTGGGAGTCATCCTTTCCGCCAGCGACCACGAGCTCGAGGTCAAGGTCGTCGACAACGGCGCGGGCATCTCAAAGCTGCCGTCGAAACCCGATATCGACCGCAAGGTGCACGGCGAAGAGGATCCGCGTGGCATGGGCATGTTCCTCATTCAGGCTCTTGTCGATGAGGCCGAATGGGTTCACGACAGTAAGGGCACCAACAGCTACGTACGGCTGGTCATCCGGCTGGACAAGGAGAACGAATAGTGCAGGCCGAGACCAAAACCACCATCGATCGCATCTCCGGCACGAATGGATCGCCAATCGCGGTGCTGCGCTTCATGGGCGACATCTCCAGCGCCTCGAAGGAATCGGTGATCGGCGCCTGGCAAACCGTGAATAAAGGCGGTCCAGTGCTTCTCGATTTCTCCAAAGTCGACTACATCAACTCCAGCGGCATCGCCCTCATCATTCAGATGTTGATCGAGGCCGACAAAACCGGCCAGAAAGTCGCCGCCTTTGGCCTCACACCGCACTTTCAGAAGGTCTTCGCCATGGTCGGCATCTCGAAATATGCTGGCCTGTATCAGGACGAAAAAACCGCCGCATCCTCTCTGTAAACCTAAGCAAATATTAGGCTTAATCTGGATTAGCTGAGCAGGCCTCTTGCGCAATTCTCGTCTTTCGCGATAAAAACTAAATCATTAGTTACTTTTGCTACCCATCGTGCGTCGAATAAATTGAAAGGGGAATCTCCCGCCGTGCCGCGTAAGACATCCCAGACCCTGACCGAAGCCGAGCTCCGCATCATGCAGGTGCTGTGGCAAAAGGGTCCCGGCACCGTGCAGCAGATTCTGGATATTCTCCCCGATCGGCCCTCCCTGGCGTACAACACCGTCCTCACCACGATCCGCATTCTGGAACGCAAAGGCTACGTCAAGCACGCCAAAGACGGACGTGCCCACGTGTACAACCCGCTGGTCGCGGAAGGGGAAGCCAGCCGCTCGGAGATCCGGCATCTGGTCGGCCGCTTCTTCCGCAACTCTCATGAAGATTTGGTGCTGAATATTCTCGAGGATCGGGGAATCGATCCAAGCGAATTGGATCGCCTGCGGAAGATGCTGGAGCGGAGCGACGATGATTCCGTCCGACGCGACAGTGCAGACCGGAGCGACAAGCGATGATGACCTTCGCCCAGCTTGCCGTGGAGCGAGTGGTGAACTCGCTGCCCGAAGGACTGTTGATCGCCTTCGGCGCATGGCTGCTGCTGCGCCTCATGGGCCGCCAGAATTCCGGTACTCGTTTCGCAGTCTGGCTCGTCGCGCTCGCCGGCGTGGTCGCGGTGCCCATCCTGAGCGGTCTGGGTTTCGATTCGGGGCGCCAGGATTTCCCGATCCTCATCCCGCACGCTCATCCTGCAGTCGCCATCCCCGCGTTTTGGGCTACTACGTTCTTCGTCCTTTGGATCGCCATCGCCGTCGTCGCGCTGGCTCGCGTTGCGGCCGGTATCTGGCAGGTTCGCCAGATTCGCCGGAATTGCACCGCAATCCCCGATGTGAGCCTCGACCCCACTTTGCGCGAGCTCATGAGTGAGACGAAGCGGCCGGTCCGGCTTTTGACTTCAGAAAAGGCCCGCGTCCCCGCGGCGCTCGGTTTCCGCAACCCAGCCATCGTTCTGCCGGCCTGGGCGCTGCGCGACCTGAGCGCTGACGAATTAAGGCCCATCCTCATCCACGAATTGGCGCATCTGCGCCGTCACGACGACTGGACCAATCTCGCGCAGAAGGCCATTCGCGCCGTTCTGTTTTTCCATCCCGCCGTTTGGTGGATCGATGCACGACTCTCTATGGAGCGTGAGATGGCCTGCGACGATGCCGTCCTCGCCACCACCGGCAATCCCCGCGCCTATGCCGGATGCCTGATCGATTTGCTGGAAAAGGGTTGTGCTCGTCGTGGCTGGTCGATGGCGCAGGCCGCCGTCGCCCACGCTCGCGACGCCTCAGTGCGCATCGCGCGGATTCTGCGCGTCGGTTCCGCGGCAACCACGCGCCTCGGTCGTGCCGCACTCGGTGTTGCGACGGCTCTCTCGATCGCCGGCGCGGGCGTCGCGCTTTGCACGCCGCAGTTTGTGGGCTTCGTTCCCATGGAGCCCAGCTCCGCGGCTCACGTCACGAAGCCACTCACGGATGGCGGACTTGGGATTCAGGCGCCGGCGATGATTCCCGCGGCATTTTATCCAGCCCGGAAACCGGCCGTGAACCTCCCCGTGCCGGCGCATTGCAATCGGCCCCCGCACAGAGCTGCCGTCCGGCAAATCGCGGCACCCAGGATCCACACAGTGGCGAACCCGTTTGTGATGGCCAAATTCACGGCGCCGAATCCGAGCGATGAAGCTGCGCTTGAGCCGGTCCTGCTGGTCTTCGAGACAAGGGATGCAGGCGACGCGCCGAACAAGACTGCCCGGCTTCAGACTGCAAGCCTGACGCAACGGCCTTCCGCCGGTCAGCCGTCACAAGCCGGCACGCGGCAGCTGCAAAACAGGGAAGACCCGGCGGTGCAGATTCAGATGTTCGAGATGATCGATCCCGCGGGAAACCGGATCCAGGTTGTTCGCGTGGTGTTGCTCGTCCCGCAGGAGACTGGATCGGCTTCGCAGTCAATTTAAAAAATTTTGCCCGTATCAACTAATTCGTTAGTTCTAAAACAGGAGAAGCAAACCAATGAAACTCGAGAAAGTGAAATCGTTGCTCACGCGCCGCGCGGCCGTCACCGCCGTCGTCGCCGGAGCCTTAATCGCCGCTGGAGGGTGGGCGCTTGCTCGTCCCGCTGCGGCGGCGGCATCGCCCGCGCCCGCATCGGCTCCGCTCGACGAGAGCAGTGTTTCATCGTTGATCGCGCTCGATCAGGCCATGGAAGCGCTCACCGCGCGCGTTCGGCCCGCAGTTGTCAACGTCAGCGTCACCTCCAAACTGAGCCAGCATCAGCTATCGGAAGAAGAGGGAGAGGACGGACAGGAACAGGGACAACAGCAACAGCAGTTCCAGCAGTTCTTCGGTCCCGGCTCGCCCTTCGGCCAGTTCTTTCAGGGCCCGATGCAACAACAGCAGCAGCCCAGCATTGAGCACGGTCTGGGCAGCGGCGTCATCATCTCGCCCGACGGCTACATCGTGACCAACAATCACGTCATCGCCGGCGCCATCAACATCAGCGTCACCATGAGCAACCGCGACATCTATCCCGCCAAACTCATCGGTGCCGATCCCCTCACCGATCTCGCGGTCATCAAGATCGAAGGCCACGACTTTCCCAGCATCCCGTGGGGCGACTCGTCGAAGCTCGAGCCCGGCCAGACTGTCCTCGCCTTTGGCAATCCGTACGGCTTCCGCTTCAGCGTGACCCGCGGCATCATCAGCGCGCTGAACCGCAGCAATCTGGACTCCGACCGTCGCAAGCCCGGTGAATTCATCCAGACCGATGCGGCCATCAATCCCGGCAACTCGGGCGGCGCGCTCGTCGACGCCCGCGGCCAGCTGATCGGCATCAACACCCTGCTCTTTTCGCCCACCGGCTCGTTCTCCGGAATGGGTTTTGCGATCCCCGCTGAGATCGCCCAGCCTACCGTGAATACCCTCATCCGCGACGGCAAAGTCAACCACGGCTACATCGGCATCTCCATTGAAGACGTCACGCCCGACAGCGCGAAGTTTTTCGATGTGAAGAAGGCCGTCGGCGCGGTCGTCTCCGACGTGACACCGGATTCGCCCGGCAGCAAAGCCGGCCTCAAAACCGGCGACGTCATCACCGAGTTCGACGGCAAGCCCGTCTCCGACGCCGGTCAGCTGCAGGTGGAAACCAGCCAGAAGCAGCCAGGCAACACCATCAACCTCCAGGTGATGCGCGATGGCAAATCGCTTGAACTGCCTGTCACCCTGGGATCGTTCGGCAACGGCCATGAACAGGTGGTCGCGCAGAACGGCAACGGCAAAGGCCGGTGGGGCATCGGTCTTGCGGACCTCTCGCCGGATGTCAGGCAGCAGATCCAGGCGCCGGAAAGCGTGCACGGCGCGGTGGTTGAGAGTGTCCGTTCCGGCAGCCCCGCGGATGATGCGGGTCTCCAGCGCGGCGACATCATCGTCTCCGTCAATCGCAAACCGACAGCGACCGCGTCCGATGTAGCGCAGCAGCTTTCCGCCGTCCCGGCGGGCCAGGATGCGCTCGTGCTGGTGTGGTCGAACGGCGGCAACACCTTCCGCGTTCTTCATCCTTCCGAGGGTTGAGTCGTTGGTGTCTCACCCATTGCAGGCAGCCGGTGCTATCCGCCGGCTGCTTTTTTTTGAATTTCTGAGCGCGCAAGTTTTGAACGGCACGGCTTCCCACTGATCGAAATCTTTCAGTGCCCAGGCCTCGCCTGCTGCCCGATCACCCATTGCACGAATTCCTTCCCGGCGGCGAAGTTGTCATATTCCGCCGGCAGCTTTCTGCCATCGGTGTACTCGTTATAGAGCCACGGATCGGTCACCGCGAACACCATCCCTTTCCCGTATCTCCCGTAGGCCATCAGCATTTCCCCCGCCTTGTCTTTCAGCAGGGGAGCTGCATCCCCGGACAGCGTGAGCGAACAGGTGTCCTTCATATAGAGCACGTGGGGATGCGTAAACGGCAGACTCGGCATGGACAGATCGATGCGTCCCATCTCGTAGTTGTCCCCTTCCACGTGATGCACCAGCACGTTGTTGAAGTGCAGACCAAACTTGTCCGCCAGCAGGTCCATGTGCTCGATGTCGGCGTTCGCCGGATCGTTTTCCATCATCAGCAGCACGCCGCCGGCCCGTACCCACTGCACAATTTGTTCGGCATCTTCCGCCGTCATGAAATGCGGGTTCGGATTCTTCGCGAGATTGTCCGGCGACACGATGATGTAGTACTGCGCACCCTTTAGCTTCTCCCATGTCGGCGCGGTCATCAGCGTCTTCGTCGCCACACCATCACTGCGCCAGATGTGTCCGAACAGCGAAAACCCCGAATTCGAGAAATCGTCCCACTTGTAGTGAAACAGCTCCGTTTGCCCCGCCGCGTTCTTCCGCGTCTGGCTGTTGAACCAGCCATCGACCAGTACGGTCTGGCCCAACCCTGCCGTCACTTTGTTCGCCGTCTCCATCTCGCTCGCCGCCAGCAGAAACGCTCCCACTCCTTTCGGATCGTTATTCACCACCGCTTGCGCAACGTAGTACGCGTAGCTGCCGTCGCGATGCTCCGCTCCGCCGAGCCCGGCCACTTTCACCGTTCCGGTCAGAGTGACGCTGCCATCGTTGCCGGTCTGGACAAACTGCTTCTGAATGCCGCTCCATCCGCGCGCCGCATTCCTCTCATACGTCCGCGGCAAATATCCCAGCCGCACGCCCTTCGCCAGCGCATACGTAAACATGCACGACGCGGACGCCTCGAAGTAATTGCCTTTGGCCCCAGGTTTGTCCAGCACCTGCCACCACAACCCGCTCTGCGCGTCCTGAACCCGCACCACCGCCGCAGCCGTGCGCTTGAGAATCGCCAGCAACTCCGCGCGCCCTGCATCATGCTCCGGATACCACGGCAGCGCATCCACCAGCGCCATCATGTACCAGCCCATCGCGCGCCCCCAGAAATTCGGCGAGTCACCCGTCTCCTGATTCGCCCAGGCCTGCTCCTTCGCTTCATCCCACCCGTGATACAGCAGCCCCGTCTTCGCATCGCGCGCGTGCTGATCGATCAGCGCGAACTGACGCGTGATTTCCGCGAAATCCTGCTGCTCCTTAAATTCCGCCGCATACTGCGCGTAGAACGGCTCCGCCATATACAGCCCGTCCAGCCACATCTGGTTCGGGTAGATTTTCTTATGCCAGAATCCCCCCGAAGCGTTCTTCGGCTGCTGCGCCAGCTGCTGCCGCAACAGGGTCGCCGCTTTGTAATAGCGCTTGTCCTGCGTCACGTCGTAAAGCAGCAGCAGTTGCCGCCCCAGCAGAATGCTGTCCAGCTGATCCTCATGCGCGTTGTAGGTCGAAATCGTGCCGTCTGATGTTACAAATTGATCCACCGACGCCTTCACATAGCGGTAGTACTCGCCCTTCGCTGACCCGTACCAGACCGTATCCATCCCTTCCAGCAGCGTTCCCAGTTCGTAATTCCAACGCCACGGCGCGCCCGGGGAAGCAAAGCGGCCCTCCGGCCACCGTTGCATGGTCGAGTCCGCCATGCGCTGCGACCAGGGCGTCTGGGCGTGGAGAATCGGCTCAAGCCAAACCGGCAGTAACAGCATGGCGAGGGCAGGGAAGAGGATTCCGTTTCGGAGCTTCATCGGCATCGTCAATGCGGTACGTCCTGTGTGTACCAGAATCTGTGCCCCCATGCCGCCATAACCTGTCGACGCTGTACCGTTCTGCGAAATGCCCATTCGTCACTTTTCCCGCTCTCCTATTGCATTCCCATAAGAACCAGGCGTATATCTATGGGTCACCCATAGGAGAAGCACCGCAATGTCCGACAAGACGGATGTCTGGCAGGGCACCCTGGCCCTCATGGTTCTCAAAACCCTCGAAACGATGGGCCCGCAGCACGGGTACGGCATCGCTCGCCGCATCGAGCAGACGAGCGGCGACCGGCTCTCGCTCAATTACGGCACGCTCTATCCCGCACTCCTCAAGCTCGAACAGGAAGGTGCCATCGCCTCCGAGTGGGGTATGTCCGACAACAACCGCAAGGCCAAGTTCTACCGCCTGACGCGCGTCGGGCGAAGGCAGCTTGAACAGGAAACGCGCAGCTGGGAGCAGGCAACGGCCATCGTGGCCCGCTTTTTCTCGCCCGCTGAGGAGACGTAATGCGCCGCCTGATACCACATTCTCCGACGCGCAACCTCAGAGCATTCTGGATTCGCCTGCTTGGGCTCCTCGGCGCACGCCGCTCTCACCACGAAATCGCCGCCGAGCTCGACAGCCATCTGCAGATGCACATCGACGATAACCTCCGCGCCGGTATGACCCAGAAAGAAGCCCGCCGCCAGGCCCTGATCCAGCTCGGAGGCATGGAGCAGACGCAACAAACACTGCGCGAACGCAACACTCTGCCCTGGGCCGAAACCCTGGCGCAGGATCTCCGCTTCGCGGTCCGCCAGTTGCGCAAATCGCCCGGTTTTGCCGCGGTCGTCATCACTACCCTGGCGCTCGGCATCGGCGTCAACACCGCGCTGTTCTCCATCGTCAACACGGTGCTTCTGCACCCCATCGCGCTCCCGCGTCCCGCCGAACTGGTCGCCGTCGATGCCTCCAAGCCCAACTTCGAGCGTGGTTCCATTTCCTATCCCAACTTCCGCGACTGGCAGCGCGACAACCGCAGCTTCTCCGCGCTCGCCGTATTCCGTCATCACGGCTTTCTTCTCACCGGCACCGGCGAGTCCGAGCGCCTCCATGGCGAATATGTTTCGTCCAGCCTTTTCCCTCTGCTCGAAGTGAAGCCGGTTCTCGGAAGACTCTTTGCTCCGGATGAAGATGAAATCGGGCGTGGGCCGGTGGTGCTGATTGGGCAGGGTCTTTGGGCGCGCAAATTCGGGTCCGATCCCAGGATCCTCGGCCGCACGCTGACCCTGGATGGCGGCAACTACAGCATCGTCGGCGTCATTCCCGCAGCATTCGATCTGAAGTTCAGCACGTTTGCGACGGAAGACATCTATGTTCCGATCGGCCAGTGGCCCGACAGCGCTCTGAAAGACCGCGGCGCCGGCCTCGGCATCCACGGCGTTGCCCGCCTCAAGCCAGGCGTCACCCTCGCCCAGGCCCGCGCCGACATGAACGCCGTCTCCGATCACCTCGCCGCGGTCTATCCCGAGGATGATCACGGTCTCCGCGCGAGTCTCAGGCCCCTGCGCGACGCCATCGTCGGCAATGTTCAGCCTGTTCTGCTGGTTCTGCTCGCTGCCGTCGGGTTTGTGCTGCTCATCGCCTGCGTCAACGTCGCCAACCTGCTCCTCGCCCGCTCCAATGCCCGCGCGCAGGAGTTCGCGGTGCGGCTCGCACTCGGCGCGTCGCGTAAGCGCATCGTCCGCCAGCTGCTCACCGAAAGCACACTGCTCGCCCTGGCCGGCGGAGCGCTCGGACTGGCCCTCGCCGCCTGGGGAACCGGCGCGTCGCTCAAGCTCGTTCCCGCCGCGCTGCCCCGCGCTGCGCAGATCCACCTCAGCCCGCTGGTCCTCTGCTTCACATTCCTCATCTCGCTGGCCGTCGGTATCTTCTTCGGCCTGTTCCCCGCATGGCGAGTGGCCGCCCAGCAGCCGCAGAACACGCTGAAAGAGGGCGGCCGCGGCATGAGCGGAGCCCGCCATCGCGCGCAGGACTGGCTCGTCGTCTTCGAGATGGCCGCCGCTCTCGTTCTCCTCGTAGGCGCCGGCCTCACGATTCGCAGCCTCATCGCGCTCTCTCGCGCCGATCCTGGATTTCAGTCGCAGGGCGTTCTTACCTTTAGTCTTGCTGTGCCGTACTCACCCGCGACCTCAACGGAGGAGGGCGCCTTCGATTACCTGCACGAACTGGATCGCCGCATGGACGGCGTTCCCGGCGTGCATGCGGTTTCGCTGATGGCCGACGGCGGAGTCCCTCTGACCGGCGATGACGATGAAGAGCTCTTCTGGCTGCAGAACGAACCCAGGCCCTCGGACCAAAATGACATGCACTGGGCTCTTCGCTACATCGTTGAGCCCGACTATCTGAAGGTCATGCGCATCCCGCTCCTGCGCGGGCGTTTCTTCACCGACGCAGACCTCCCCAATACGCCGCCGGTCGTGGTGATCGATGAAGACTTCGCCCATCAATTCTTCGGCGACCGGGATCCTGTCGGGCAGGTCCTCAACCTCACCGATCCCGATCAGAAGGCCACCATCGTCGGCGTCGTCGGGCACGTCATGCAGTGGGGTCTCGACAATGACGCAGGCTTTCCGCTGCGCTCCCAGATTTATCGTTCCGTCACGCAGGGCAATGGCGACGGGGGAATTCCTGTCGCGGGATTCACCTCCGACATCGTCATCCGCGCCGACAATCCCGAGACCGTTTTCCCTGACATCCGGAGCGCTGTGCGTCGCATGAATGCGCAACAGGTAGCCTACGGCCCGAAAACCATGGACCAGATTATCGCCGACACCCTCGCCGCGCGCCGCTTCTCCATGATCCTGCTCGGTGCCTTCGCCGCGCTCGCGCTTTTGCTCGCCACGGTCGGCCTCTACGGCGTCATCTCGTACCTGGTCGGCCAGCGCACGCAGGAGATGGCTATCCGCATGGCGCTCGGCGCCGATCGCGCCAACGTTCTTCGCTGGGTGCTTCGGCGCGGCGCCACGCTCGCCGGCATCGGTGTCGGCGCAGGCACCATTGCTGCACTGCTCGTCACGCGCCTGATGGCGAACATCTCCCTCGCGAAATCGTCGCTCATCTATGGCGTTCGTCCCTGGGATCCCGTCACCATGTTCGGTGTCATCGTCGTGCTCATGGTGGTCGCGCTGGCCGCCTGTTATGTTCCCGCTCGCCGAGCTGCTTCCGTCGACCCTGTGCGCGCGCTGCGCTCGGAGTAGAGAGATGAAAAAACTGAGAGCACTCTGGCTTCGGCTCCACGGACTCTTTGGCTCCCAACGCCATGCCGGCGACATCGACGCCGAGCTGCAGAGTCATCTGGCCATGCACATCGACGACAATCTCCGCTCCGGCATGACGCCGCAGGAAGCTCGCCGCCAGGCCCTGATCCAGCTCGGCGGCCTTGAGCAAACCAGGCAGGCTCATCGCGACCGGCGCACCCTGCCCTCCGTCGAATCGCTGATACGCGACGTCCGTTATGGTTTGCGAACCCTGACGCGCACGCCAGGATTCACGATCATCGCCATCCTCATCATGGCTCTCGGCATCGGCGCCAACGTTGCGCTCTTTACCGTCGTGCGCAGCATGCTGCTCAATCCGCTGCCCTACCGGGACTCGGGCCGGCTGGTCAGCTTGTACGAGAGAGAAGAGGGCAATCACCACACGGAATATCATCAGTATCTTCCCGTGGATGCGGGCAGCTTTTTCGAATGGCAACACGCCGCCCAGGCCATGGCGGAAATGGCCATGGTCTCGCCCTGGCAGAACTACAACGTCTCCGCCGAAGGCGGGAAGCTGCCGGAAAGAGTCGACGCGGGCTGGGTTTCGTGGAACTTCTTCCCGCTCCTCGGCGTGCAGCCTGCACTCGGCCGCACCTTCAGCGCGGAGGATGACCGGCCCGACGCCCAGGCTACGGTCCTGCTCAGCTATTCGTTATGGAAACGACGCTACGCCGCCGATCCCGGCATTGTGGGTAAGACCATTCTGCTGGATGCCAGGCCCTACACCGCCATCGGTGTGCTCCCTGCATCGTTCGTCTACACCAGCAATATGGGCGGCAACACAATTCAGGTCTGGACCCCGGTTCGCCACGAAGCCCCGCACTGGCTGCTGACAACCTACCAGGATCACGAGTTCCTGGTCCTTGCGCGGCTCAGACAGGGCGCAGGTTTACCCAGACTCATCGAGCGTCTGGCTGCGCTGCAAAAACAAATCATCGCCGCTCATGCGAGTCCGTCCGTTCACGGCGGAGTGCAGGGGCGATCGATGCTGGACGATGTAGTCGCGAACTATAAAACCCCCCTCTATGCGCTGCTGGTCGCGACCGGCTGCGTCCTGCTGATCGCGTGCATGAACGTCGCCAGCCTGCTCGTCGCCCGGACCGCGTCACGGAGCAGGGAACTCGCGATTCGCGCCGCGCTTGGTGGCAGCCGAATGCGGCTGTTGCGGGAGCGCATGGTCGAGACCCTGTTACTCTCGGCGGCTGGAGGCGCTTTGGGGCTGCTGTTCGCCTGGGCCGCGTTGCAATGGCTGATGTCCGCACGAAGCACCATGAATCGCATCGAGGCCATCCACGTCGATGGTGTCGTAACGGCCTTCACTGTGGCCATCGTTGCCCTCTGCGCGCTGTTTTCCGGCCTCATCTCCGCCATGGGTTCGGGAGGCCGCGACATCCTCTCGGCTCTGCAGGAATCGTCCCGCGGCCACAGTGCCGGAACCGCCCGCGCCCGGATGCGCAGAACGTTGCTGGTGTTCGAAGTAGCCCTCACCGTAGTCCTGCTTGTCGGTGCGGGACTTCTGCTGAAGAGCTATCAGCGCCTGCGCAGCGCCGACCTCGGCGTGCCCGAAGACAACGTTCTCACCTTGCAGATCAGCCTGCCGGACGCGCGCTACAAGGATCGCGTCCAAATCGTGGCCTTCTTCGAGCAACTCATCGCCCGGGTGCGCGCCCTCCCCGGCGTCCAGTCAGCCGGACTCGTCAGCAAGGCTCCCGGCGAGGGCTGGGGCGGCGACGATATGATGAGCGTCGTCGAGCATCCGCCGCTGCCGCGTAGCCAGGTGCCGGACATGATGATACGCGGCGCTGACCCCAGGTATTTTTCTGCCATCGGTATTCCGCTTCTGCGCGGGCGTCTCTTCACTGCTGACGAGCGGCTGGATCGAGCGAATGTCGCCGTCATCAGCAAAACCGCGGCGCACATCCTCTTCGGCGACGAAGACCCCATCGGCAGGCATCTCCAGAGTCAAACGCGACAAGGCACGTGGCAAATTATCGGCGTCGTCGGCGACACCCGCTGGACGGTGTCCCTGCCCGCCGCTGCCACAATGTATTGGCCGATCTACGGCAACGATTACAGCGTGGCGACGATCGTCGTCCACGCTCCGCACAATGTCGAATCGCTGGCGCTCCCCATCCAGAAGCTCGTCGGCCAGCTCGACCCTGACTTGCCCGTCTCCGACGTCATGACCCTGCGCCAAGCCATCGGCAAGTCCACCATCGACTCCGCGTTCGATTCGATTCTCATACTCGCCTTTGCGGTCATCGCTCTTTTACTGGCCGCTGCCGGACTCTACGGCGTCCTCTCTTACCTGGTCACGCAGCGCACCACCGAAATCGGCATTCGCATCGCGCTCGGCGCCGAGCGACATCAAATGCTCCAGCTCATGCTGGCCGATGGACTGCGGCCCGCACTCTTCGGTCTGGCCCTCGGGCTCGTCGCGAGCATGGGTGCCGTGCGCCTGATTCTTTCCATGCTCTACGACACGGAGCCCCTCGATCCCGCGGTCTTCGGTATCGTAGCGCTCACTCTGATGCTGGTCGCCGCTCTCGCCTGCCTCATTCCTGCCTGGCGCGCCTCGCGGCTTGATCCGGCACAGGCCCTGCGCTCCGAATAAACCAGCCGCGCGACGTTAAGTCGCGAAAAGTCTTCGCCATCTTGTGGAAGCGCTCCGGCGCACCAGATCTCGTGGCGCGCTGCGCCGGCTGCCTGCACGGCTAGTCCCTCAGAATCCAACGATGTTGTAGCCGCTGTCCACGTGAATCACCTCGCCCGTGACGCCGCTGGCGAGTTCCGAAGCCAGATACACCGCCGTCTTGCCTACTTCTTCCTGCTCCGTGTTGCGATGCAGCGGCGAGCGATCGGCATGATACTTCAGCATGTCTCCCAGGTTGCCGATGCCGCGCGCCGCCAGTGTCTTGATCGGCCCCGCCGAAATTGCATTCACGCGCACGTTCTGTTTCCCCAGATCCCAGGCCAGATACCGCACCGTCGCCTCCAGCGACGCCTTCGCTACGCCCATCACCTTGTAGTGCGGCACCACCTTCTCTGCGCCGAAATATGTCAGCGCGATAATCGAACCGCCCTCGGCCATCAGCGGAGCCGCGCCGCGGCTCAGCGCGATCAGCGAATACACGCTCACGTCGTGCGCAATCTTGAAGCCCTCGCGCGTCGTCTGCAGAAAATCGTTCTTCAGATCCTCAGCCGGCGCGAACGCGATGCAGTGCACCAGCACGTCCAGCTTCCCGTACTTCTCTTTCATTTGCGCGAAGACCTGCTCGATCTCCGCGTCGTTGGAAACATCGCACTGGAACGGCTCCGCGCCCGGCAAATCCTGGATCAGCCCCAGCGCCTCGGACTTCATGCGCTCGTTCTGATAACTGATGGCCAGCCTCGCACCCGCCTCCTGCAATTTCTGCGCAATGCCCCAGGCGATGCTGCGCTTGTTTGCCAGTCCAAATACGGCCGCCACGCGGCCTTCCAGATTGAGCATGAATTCGTTCCACTCCTCGGGGTCATCGTCCGGCGGACCAGGTCACTACCGGCTTTGCAATTGTAATCTGCTCGGTGCGGCGAATGGCGCGCTCAGGCGCACTCACACCGCGATGCAGTCGCCGCTGGTTCGCGGGCTGGCTCTTCACCCGCCGGCCGATAATACCGTTGCTCCGGATAGGCGCATGCCATGCACAACATCTCCCCGTCGCGCTCCACAAAGCGGTCGTAGTTGATCCCTTCCCCGCATTGCCCGCACGCGACGCGCTCACCTCGGTAGCCCGGCATCTCTTTCGGACCCACAGCGACCTCGACCCACTGCTCGCCGAACAGCTCTCCATCGTCCATCTCGCGGTACGCCTTCATCTGCTGCTTGTTCTTGTCGGCTACGTCCGGATACAACTCCCGCGCTCGCTGCTTCGAGGACTCCAGAGCCACGATGCGCACCGCGCGTCCCGTCGCCAAATCGACGAACGTCGCCGCCATCTTGCCCCAGTCGCGAAACTTCAGCGCTCGCTTGCCCAGCCGGCACCCGGTAACCACGCCAATCGCGTCCGTTGCGCAGCGATCGATTTCGATGTACGTCACCAGGCGTTTGCGATCCGTCCCGCGCGGCTCTGCGATTCCCAGCCGCCGGCAACCCAGCATCGCCATGCGGACGCCCAGCACCTGCCCGGCGCACAAATGCCCATGCGCAATCTCCGCCTGCCCCAGCAACTCATCCAGTGGCTCCATGCAGCCATGCTATTCCTCCGAACGAGCATGAGGAAACGTCACTTTGTCGCGATAAATTTCTGCCCCGGCTAACCGGCTTTTTTTGCGCTGACCGCCGATCACTCGCCGCTTCATCCCTGACCGCTATCCGCTATCCGCTGAACTCTGTCCGCTGTCTCAATCGTCGGTGTCGTCGTCTTCCACCAGAACCGCCGACGTTCCGACCAGATCGAAGCTGATCAACGCCGCGCCCGTGAGCTGAAAGCTCACCTTCAGCGGATCCCGCTGCCACGCCGCTGGCGCGCACACCGGGCTCGGATGGTCCACCGGATCCCAGCTGCCCAGCTTCTTTGCCAGCAAGGGCCGCCGCGCCTCTACCTGCGCCACCACGGCAAACAGCTGCTTCCCGCTGGCATTCACTCCGCAATACGCCGCATAGTCGCGAAACCAAACCGCGTCCGATACCGCAGGATCGAAGTCCGGCAGGCGCAGTGCCGCTACCTTGCCGGTGCTCCGATCCACCAGCAGCCAGGGCCCTCTCTGCCACACCCAGCGCTCCGCATGATCGGTGGGCAGAGCGTCGTTCAGCCGCACCGCACGCCGTACCGCGAAGCTGCGCTCCGTCACGTCATGCGTGTCGCCGGTGGTCCACTCCTTCACCCTGCCATCC
>Ga0210385_10001121_pt1 | contig 16960 bp, 16 predicted proteins | sample IncBWH26OmetaG_FD_160107 | JGI IMG/M metagenome (GOLD analysis project Ga0210385, IMG submission 160107) | Forest soil microbial communities from Barre Woods Harvard Forest LTER site, Petersham, Massachusetts, United States - Inc-BW-H-26-O ...
TTTACCGGTGGCGTGAGTGCCGAGGTCAGTTTCCCGCAGGCGGCCAATGTCGATGCGGTGCGCGCCAAACTGGTCGCGAGCGGTTTCCACGAGCCGCAGGTGCAGAATTTCGGCTCCTCGCGCGACATCGCCATCCGCCTGCCGCCGGAGGGACAGCAGACCACCGCGGGCATCCGCACGCGCCTGGAAACGGTGTTGAAGCAGATCGATCCGGCGGCGCAGCTTACACAGCTGGACGTCGTCGGTCCGCAGGTCGGCAATGAGCTGCGGGTGAGCGCCATCGAAGCACTGTTCTTCACCCTGCTGTTCATCTTCGCCTACATCGCCTTCCGCTTTCACACCTGGCGTCTGTCATTCGGCGCCATCCTCGCGGTGCTGCACGACCCGATTCTGGTGCTGGGATTCTTCGCCATCACGCAGATGTCGTTCGATCTCGCGGTGGTGGCAGCGATGCTGGCCGTCATCGGCTACTCGCTCAATGACACCGTGGTGGTGTTCGACCGCATCCGCGAGCGTTTCGAGACCAACCGCCGCTCGCCCCCGGACGTGGTGCTGGACCAGTCGATCAATCAGACGCTGTCGCGCACCATCATGACCAAGGTGGTCACCTCGATCGTGGTAGTGGCGCTGCTGTTCCTCGGCGGCCCGGTGCTCAAGGGCTTCTCCGCCGCACTGCTGATCGGCATCATTGCCGGCACCTACTCGTCGATCTACATCTCCAGCGCCATCGCGCTCGATTGCGGCCTGACCGCGGAGCACGTGTTCCCCACGGTCAAGAAGGCTGCGCTCGATCACCTGCCGTAGCCTGAGGGCTTGACGCCTGCTTGCCGATCCGCATCTGTGGCTGGCGTTCGTCACGCTGTCGCTGCTGGAGATCGTCCTCGGCATCGACAACATCATCTTCATCTCCATCCTGGTGGAGCGACTGCCGCCCCAGCAGCAGGCGCGCGCGCGCGTCGGCGGCCTGGCGCTGGCGATGGTCACACGCATTGCACTGTTGTTCTCGCTGCTGTGGCTGACGCGCCTGGTGCAGCCGTGGTTCACGCTCGGCGGTGAGAGTTTCTCGGCGCGCGATCTGGTGCTGCTCGGCGGCGGCCTGTTCCTGCTCGCCAAGAGCGTGCTGGAGATTCACCGCGCTCTCGAAGGCCCTGAGCGGCCGCGCGGCACGGCGCGGCTGCGGGGTGGACTTGCGGTAGTGATGGCGCAGATCGCCGTGATCGACATCGTCTTCTCGCTCGACTCAGTACTTACCGCGGTCGGTCTGGTGCGCGAGCTGCCAGTGATGGTGGCGGCGATCATCGTGGCGATCGTGGTGATGATGTGGGTCGCACGCTCCATCGGCGCCTTTATCGGCCGCCATCCCACCATCAAGATGCTGGCGCTGGGATTTCTCCTGTTGATCGGCCTGGCGCTGGTGTGCGAAGGCCTGCACTTCGACATCCCCAAAGGCTATCTGTACTTCGCGATGGCCTTTGCCGTCGGTGTGGAACTCATCAACATGCGCCTCCGACGGCGCCTGGAAAAGCGGCCGCCGTGAGCCGGAACACACGCACCCTCAGGATGCCGCGCGGCGCAGGCGGCTGTGGCGGTAGCCGTAGAGGGCGTAGATCAAGAGCCCGATCGCCGTCCAGACGATCAGCCGCGCCCAGTTCGGCGTGCCGAGGAACACCATCATCAGCAGGCACACCGCCGCGCCGCCGATGGTGGTGACCCAGACAAAAGGCGCGCGGAACGGGCGCTCCAAATCCGGGCGCGTACGCCGCAGGATGAGCACGCCGAGGCATACCGTGACAAAAGCACTCAGCGTACCGATCGAGACCATTTCGGCCAGCAGCTTCACCGGAAACAGGCCGCCGATCACCGCGGCGCAGACACCGGTGATCACCGTGCCGGTCGAGGGAGTCTTGAAACGCGGGTGCACGTGACCGAAGAACGGTGGCAACAGGCCATCGCGTGCCATGGCGAAGAAGATGCGTGCCTGGGCGATCGTCATCACCAGCATCACCGAGGTCATCCCGCACACCGCGCCGAGTTTCACCGGAATGCCGAGCCAGCTGAGCGAGGGGTACTTGTCGAGCGCGTACGCCACCGGCGCGGCCACGTCGAGCTCCTTGTAGCTGGCCATGCCGGTCAGCACACTCGCCACGATCACGTACAGGATGGTGCAGATGACCAGGCTGGCGAGGATGCCGATCGGCATGTCGCGCTGGGGGTTTTTGGACTCCTGCGCCGCCGTCGAGACGGCATCGAAGCCGATGTAGGCGAAGAAGATGACGCCGGCGCCGCCGATGATGCCGCCCCAGCCGAAGCGTCCGTCGGGAGTCTGCGGCGGGATGAAGGGATGCCAGTTGGCGGTGTTGATGTAGCTCACTCCGAACATGATGAACAGCAACACCACGGTCACCTTGATGGTGACGATCACCGAGTTGAACGCCGCGGACTGCTTGATGCCGACATAGCAGATAGTGGCGATCACCGCGACCACCAACACCGCCGGCAGGTTGACGAGCGCACCGGTTCTGACCAGATGCAGCGATTCGCCCACCGAGGCGAACGGTGCACTCGAGAGTGCGCTCGGCACGTGGATGCCGATCTGATTCAGCAGGCTGATGCCGTAGCCCGACCAGCCCACCGACACCGTGGCGACCGCCAGCAGGTACTCGAGCACCAGATTCCACCCGATGAACCAGGCGACGCCTTCGCCGAGGGTCGCGTACGAGTAGGAGTAGGCGCTGCCCGAAACCGGGATCATGGCGGCGAATTCCGCGTAGCACAGGCCGGCGAGCGTGCAGCCGATTCCGGCCAGTACGAACGACAGGGCGAGCGCGGGTCCGGCGTAGTTGGCGGCGGCGGTGCCGGTGAGTACGAAGATGCCGGTGCCGATGATGCCGCCGATGCCGAGCAGCGTCAGTTGCGTGGCGCTCAGCGCGCGTCGCAGCTGGTTGCCCGCGCCCTCCTGTGCATGCAACTCGTCAATCGATTTGGTCGCGATCAGCTGCGATGCCATGAGACCCCCAAACAGTTGCGCGAGGACTCTACACAAGCACCCTGGGGAAAGCGAGGTGCGGCGGCGCCTTACGAGGCGCGCAGCGCCGCGGGCACGTGTGGAGCTAACAGCGCCACCAGCTCGGTGTAGACCTTGGGCGTGCCGGCGATGATGTGACCGCCCTGGCGATATTCCTCGCCGGTGAGCGTGCCGATGCGACCGCCGGCTTCCTGGATCAAGAGCGTTCCGGCGGCCGTGTCCCACGGACTCAAGCCGATTTCCCAGAAGCCATCCACGCGCCCGGCGGCGACATAAGCGAGGTCGAGCGCCGCAGAGCCCGGCCGGCGTACGCCTGCGGCCTGCAGTGTGACCGCCTTGAACATCTCGAGGTAGGCATCCAGATAGCGGGTGTTCTCGCGATAGGGAAAGCCCGTGCCGATGAGCGCGCCTTCGAGCGTGCGCGCCTTGCTCACCCGCATGCGGTGGTTGTCCAGGTGTGCGCCGTCGCCGCGGCTCGCGGTGAACAGTTCCTGGCGCAGCGGGTCGTAAATGACCGCATGCTCGAGCCGCCCCTTGGTCTGGCAGGCGATCGAGACGGCGAACTGCGGGAAGCCGTGCAGAAAGTTAGTGGTGCCATCGAGCGGATCAATGATCCATTGCGTGTCGTGCGTGCCGCTGGCGCCGCTTTCTTCGGCGAGGAAGGCATGCTGTGGGTAATGACGGCGGATAGTGGCGATGATCTCCGCCTCGGCCGCGCGGTCCACCTCGGTCACATAGTCGTTGCGCCCTTTGGAGGCGATGGTGAGCGACTCCAGGCGGTTCATGCTGCGCACGATGACTTCGCCGGCACGGCGTGCGGCACGCACGGCAATGTTGAGAAGCGGCTGCACGGTCCTTAAGCTCGTGGAGTCAAGAGAGCTGCGCTAAGCGTAACAGATGGAATCCGCCGACATTCGCATTGTGCTGGTGGCGCCCTCGCATCCGGGCAACATCGGCGCCTGCGCGCGCGCCATGAAAAACATGGGACTGGCGCAGCTGGTGCTGGTGAATCCGCGGCAGTTTCCGCACCCCGAGGCGAGCGCCCGCGCCTCCGGCGCTGGCGATGTGCTGAGCGCCGCGCGTGTGGTCGAGTCGCTCCCCGCGGCACTCGCCGGCTGCGGCTTCGTCGCTGCTACCACCTCGCGCGACCGCGACCAGTATTTTCGCGTGGCGGACGTGCGTGCGGTGGCCGCACGCGTCAGCGCGCAGGCACAGCGCGCACCGGCGGCGGTGGTGTTCGGCGCCGAGCGCACCGGACTCACCAACGAGGAGCTGGAGAGCGCGCACGTGCTGATCCGCATCCCGGCGAGTACCGCCTACCCATCGCTCAATCTCGCCATGGCGGTGCAGCTGGTGGCCTACGAGCTGTTCCGTGCCCGCGGGGTAGCGCCGCCGGCAAGTGAGCCGCTGGCCGCGCCGCTGGCAACCGCCGAGGAACTGCAGCGGCTCTACGCCCACTTCGCCGCAGTCCTTGAGGAGATCGATTTCCGCGACCGTACCGCGAGCGGCACGCATCTCATGAGCCGCATCCGCCGCTTCCTGCAGCGCGCGGAACTTGATCACAACGAGGTCAATATCCTGCGTGGCATTCTCACCGCGGTGCAGAGCCGGCGCCGCACGGCCGGCAGTGGCCGGTGAACAGCGCGCCCATTTACCTCGACTACGCCGCGACCACCCCGGTCGATCCGCAGGTGGCGCGCGCGATGGCCGAGTGCCTGACCCAGTCCGGCGACTTCGGCAATGCCTCCTCACTCCATGGCTATGGAGTTGCGGCCGCGGCGCGCATCGAGCGGGCGCGCGCCGAGGTCGCGGCGCTGATCGGCGCGCACCCCGAGGAGATCGTGTTTACCAGCGGTGCCACCGAGTCCAACAATCTGGCGATCCTCGGTGCGGCACGCGCCGGCCGGCAGCGCGGCCGCCACCTGGTGAGCGTGCGCACCGAGCACAAGTCAGTGCTCGATCCGTGCAAGCAGCTGGAGAAGGAGGGCGCCAGCGTCACCTGGCTCACGCCGACAAGAAGCGGACGCATCGAGCCGGCCGCGCTGGCCGCGGCGCTGCGCCCCGATACCGTGCTGGTGTCGGTGATGTACGCCAACAACGAGACCGGCGTGCTCGAGGATCTGGGGACGATCGCCGAGCTGTGCCGCGCGCGCGCCATCCCGCTGCACAGCGACTGTTCGCAGGCGGTCGGCAAGGTAGCACTCGCCGTCAGTGAGCTCGGCGCCGCGTTCGTCTCCTTCACCGCGCACAAGCTCTACGGCCCGAAGGGCATCGGCGCGCTTTATGTACGCAGTGGCGCGCGCGCCCTGCTGCAACCGCTCGCCTACGGTGGTGGTCAGGAGCGCGCGCTGCGGCCGGGGACGCTCGCCAACCATCAGGTGGTCGGTTTCGGCGCCGCCTGCGCGCTCGCGGCGCGCGAGCTGCCGGCCGAAGCTGCCCGCATCGGTCACCTGCGCGAGCGGCTATGGGCTGGGCTGGAGGCCCTCGGGGGTGTGCACCTGAACGGCAGCGCGCCGCGCGTGCCCGGCATTCTCAATGTGTCCTTCGAAGGCGTGCACGGCGAGAGTCTGGTGGCGGCGCTGGAGGGTCTTGCGATCTCGACCGGTGCCGCCTGCAACTCTAGCGCGAGCGAGCCGTCTTACGTGTTGCGCGCCCTCGGGCGCGATAGCCAGCTGGCGCAGGCCTCGCTGCGCTTCAGTGTCGGACGCTTTAGCGGCGCCCAAGACATCGAGCGGGCAGTCGAACTGGTCCGCGGCGCGCTCGAGCGCCTGCGGGCACTCTCGCCCGCGGACGGGGCGCGCGAACCGCTGGACTCCTGGGGCGCCGGCACCGGCGCCCGCCTGGTCGCGGGCGAAGCCGGGGGTCCGGGGCAGGAGACCTGGGTGCGCTTTGAGCTCTTGGTCGCGGACGACACTGTGAAGGACGCACGCTTTTGGGCCTTTGCGTGCCCGCATACTACGGCCGTCGCCGCCACCCTGTGCAGCGAGCTCAAGGGCCGTACACGCGCACTGCTGATTCCGGGGGCGCCCGCTGACTGGGCGGTCGCAGGCGGCGTACCGGTCGAGAAACTGGGACGCCTGCTGGTGGTCGAAGATGCCTTGCGCGCTTGCCTGTCGCAGTGGCCGGAAGGGGCTAGAATATGAGGACTGATGAGCATCTCACTGACTGAATCGGCAGCTGACCGCGTAAAGAGCTTCCTCGCCGCCCGCGGGCATGGCATCGGACTGCGCCTCGCGGTGCGTAAAACCGGCTGTTCCGGCTTCGCTTACGTGATCAACTACGCCGATGGGCCGCAGCCTGGGGATGCCGTATTCGAGGATCGCGGGGTGACGGTCTTCGTGGATTCCTCGAGCCTTGGCCTCCTGAACGGCACCATCGTGGATTTCGTCAAGCAGGGCCTGAACGAGGCCTTCCGCTTCCGCAATCCGAACGTCAAGGGCGAATGCGGCTGCGGGGAGAGCTTTTCGGTCTGAGGGCTCGCTGCCCCGGCGCAGTCGCCGCGGCGGCTGGCAAAAAACTCCTTACTAAACCGGTACTTCCGCAGGCCGGTCAATTGCCGCGCGTACGCAGGCAAGGTAAACTGCGCCGCTTGCCCGGGGCCCTGGCAGCTTGCCGCCCGGAAATCTCCCGCTTCCAACCGAACCGCTTTTGAAAGGTCACCGCGAATGGCGCTCGAGCGCACCCTGTCCATCGTTAAGCCCGACGGCGTGAAAGGCAATCTGATCGGCGAGGTCTATCGCCGTTTCGAGAAATCCGGCCTGTCGGTCATCGCAGCGCGCATGCTGCAGCTCTCGCAGCGCGAGGCCGAAGGCTTCTACGCCGTGCACCGCGAGCGCCCGTTCTTCAAGGACCTGGTGCGCTATATGACCTCAGGACCGGTGATCGTGCAGGTGCTCGAAGGCGAGAACGCGATCGCACGCAATCGCGAGATCATGGGCGCGACCGATCCGAAGAAGGCAGCCCCCGGCACCATTCGCGCCGATCTCGCCACCAGTATCGAGCAGAACGTCGTGCATGGCTCGGACGCAGCCGACACCGCGGCGCGCGAGATCGGTTATTTCTTCAGCGCTACGGAGCTGCACTCGCGCCGCTGAGCGTGACGCAGCCCGCGACGGACACTGCAGTGAGCGAACGCACGAATCTCTTGGGCCTGCCGCGCCCGGCGCTGGAGCAGTTCGTCGCCACTCTCGACAGCAAGCCGTTCCGCGCCCGCCAGCTGATGAACTGGGTGTACAAGCGCGGCGTTGGCTCGTTCGCGGCGATGACGGATCTGGCGAAGGATTTCCGCGCCCGCCTGGCGGACAGCGCCGAGGTGCGTGCGCCCGAGATCATTTCGGTGCAGCGCTCGGCGGATGGCACCTGCAAGTGGCTGCTGAGCGCGGATGCTTCACAGGCCTTCGAGATGGTGTTCATCCCCGAACCCGAGCGCGGCACGCTGTGCATCTCCTCGCAGGTGGGCTGCGCGCTCGACTGCTCGTTCTGCGCGACCGCTCAGCAGGGGTTCAACCGCAATCTGACGAGCGCCGAGATCGTCGGCCAGGTCTGGCTCGCGGTGCGCGAGCTCGAGCGCGCGCGGCAAGCGCACGGCGCTGACCCCGGGCAGCCGCTGGCGCGCGATGAACGCCACGTGACCAACGTGGTGCTGATGGGTATGGGTGAGCCGCTCGCCAACTTCAAGAACGTCGTGCCGGCGCTCGACATTCTGCTGGATGATTTCGGCTTCGACCTGTCGCGGCGCCGCGTGACCCTGTCGACCTCGGGGCTGGTGCCGCAGATTTACCGCCTGGCTGAGCGCAGCAACGTTGCGCTCGCCGTGTCACTGCACGCGCCCGACGATGCGCTGCGCAACGAACTGGTGCCGATCAACCGCAAGCACCCGATCGGCGAACTGCTACCGGCCTGCTGGCACTATCTGGACGAGCAGAACGGGCGCAGCGTGACCTTCGAATACGTGATGCTGGAGGGGGTGAACGATTCGCCCGCTCAGGCGCGCGCGCTCGCAGCTCTCCTCAAGGGCCACCCGGCCAAGGTGAACCTCATTCCCTTCAATCCGTTTCCCGGCACACACTACCGGCGCTCGCCGGCAGCGGTCATCCAGCGCTTCCGTGACGAGCTGCTGCAGCGCGGGGTGCTCGCCACCATCCGGCGCACGCGCGGCGAGGACATCGACGCCGCCTGCGGCCAGCTCGCCGGCCGGGTCATCGATCGCACCACCGTCCGTTTGGGTAACAAGGTCTTCGGCCTCGCGGTTCAAGCATGAGCAAGCAACATACGCATTTCCCTGGTCTGTTTCCGGCGCGCGTTGCGGCCGTGGTCCTGGTGCTGCTGCTCGCCGGCTGCGCGAACTCGCAGCACGCCACCAAGCAGAAGGATGCCGCGAGCTACAACGTGCAGCTCGGCATCGCCTACATGAAGCAGGGTGATCTGGCGCGCGCCAAGGACAAGCTCGATCGTGCGCTCACCCAGGACCCGGACAGCGCCGACGTGCACAGTGCGCGCGCGCTGCTGTTCGTGCGCATGGGCGACAAGGACAAGGCCGACAACGAGTTCCGCACCGCGCTGCATCTGGCGCCGCACGACCCCAACACGGTCAACAGCTACGCCATCTATCTGTGTCAGAACGGGCGCACCGATGAGGGCGTCAAGCGCTTCCTGGAAGCGGCCCACAACCCGCTGTACTCGACGCCGGAGTTTGCCTATACCAACGCCGGCGTCTGCCTGCGTGCCGCCAAGCGTGATGATGAGGCGCGCGCCGATTTCGAGCGCGCGCTGCAGGTGCGTCCCAACTACGCTGAGGCGGCGTTCCAGCTGGCGACGCTGCAATTTCAACACGGCGAGCTGGTACCTGCGCGCAGCAGCATCGATGGGTTCCTCGGCAACAACGATCCGACGCCGGACCTGCTGCTGCTCGGCGTGCGCGTCGCGCGCGCGCAGGGTGACCGCATGGCCGCGCAGCGCTACGCACGCAAGCTGCAGCTCGACTTTCCGGGCACCGAGCAGGCGCGCGCGCTGGCGAACCTGGACCACAACCCGGGCTGAAGTGCGGCATGAGCAGTGAAGCGGCCAGCGAACCGATCCGCGGCATCGGCGCGCGACTGCGCGCCGCGCGCGAGAAGCGCGGACTCACACTGCTGCAGGCCGCCGAGAAACTGCACGTGGATGCGCGCGTACTCGAGGCGCTCGAAGCTGAGGATTTCGCCGCGCTCGGCGCTGCGGTGTACGTGCACGGACATCTGCGCCGCTACGCCGAACTCACCGGCGAGTCACCCGCGGAGCTGCGGGAACTGTACGCGGCCGGCGCCCAGGTCTCGCGCCCGGATCTTACCCGCATCCCCCACGCTGAGACGCGCGAGCGTTCTTCGCCCCTGATGCTGCCGATGCTGCTCGCGGTCATCGCCATCGCCCTCGGTGGCCTGGTGTGGTGGGTGCTGAAGCTGCCGGGCGAGAAGAGTCAACCGGTGCCTGCGACGCTGCCTGCACCGCTGGCCGGCGAGCCGTTGCCGGCCGACGACGGGGCGGCCGCTGCGCCGCTGCTGCCGGCGCCACCGCCGGTGGCCGCAGCCGCCCCGGTCGCGGGGTCGACCGCCGCGACGCCAGCGGCTGGTCCGGGTCAGGCGCAGCTCGGACTGCGTTTCTCCGCTCCGAGCTGGGTGGAGATCAGCGACGCCCACGGCCGGCGCCTGCTGTCCGGGCGCATCGAAGCCGGCAGCACGCGCGCGCTCGAGGGGCCTGCGCCGCTGCAGGTCACTCTCGGCAATGCGCCGGCAGTCACCATGCAGTTGAACGGTCGCCCGGTCACGCTTGCGGGGATGGTGCGGCGCGACGGCAGTGCGCATCTGCTCATCGACAGCAGCGGCCGCGCCAGCCTCGCCGCCTCGCGCCTGGCGCACGGAGACTAAAGGTGGCCGAGCAGATCCAGCCCATCCGCGGCATGAATGACGTGCTGCCGAGCGAGATCGGCGCGTGGCAGTTCTTCGAGAGCTGCGTGCGTGAGTTGCTGCGCGAGTATGGCTACGAAGAGATCCGCGTGCCGCTGGTCGAGCACACCGAGCTGTTCAAGCGCGCGATCGGCGAGCATACCGACGTGGTGGGCAAGGAGATGTATACCTTCACCGATCGCGGCGGTGACAGTCTCACGCTGCGTCCGGAGGCGACCGCCGGCATCGTGCGCGCGCTCATTTCCAACGGGCTGCTGCGCGGGCAACGCCACAAGCTGTGGTGCCTGGGCCCGATGTTCCGCCACGAGGCACCCCAGGCCGGCCGCTATCGCCAGTTCTGGCAGGTGGACGTCGAGGTCGTCGGCTCTCCCGGCCCCGACGTCGATGCGGAGCTGATCGCCTTCAGTGCACGGCTGTGGCAGCGGCTCGGGATCGGCGAGGCGCTGCGGCTCGAGATCAATTCGCTCGGTACACCTGAAAGCCGGCGTGCCTACCGCGCCCGGCTGGTCGAATACCTGCGTGCCCACGAATCGCAGCTGGATGCGGACAGTCAGCGGCGGCTGCTCACCAATCCGCTGCGGGTGCTCGACAGCAAGAACCCCGAGATGCAGTCAGTCATCGCCAGTGCGCCGCTGCTCACCGAACACCTCGACCCCGAGTCGCGCGCGCACTTCGAGGAATGGTGCGCGATGCTGGCAGCGATCGGCATCGCCTACCAGGTCAACCCACGTCTGGTGCGCGGTCTCGACTACTACAACCGCACGGTGTTCGAGTGGATAACCGCCTCCAGCGCGGCCCAGAATGCCGTATGCTCCGGCGGCCGTTACGACGGCCTGATCGCGCAGCTGGGCGGCGATGCGACGCCTGCGGTCGGGTTCGCCATGGGGGTCGAACGGCTGGTGGCGCTGGTGACTGCCAGCGGGCGCAGCTTCGCGGCCCGCCCCCCGGATGTGTATGTCGTGGTCAGCGGCCCTGGGGCGCAGCTGCAGGCGCTGCAGCTGGTGGAGCGGCTGCGCGGCGAACGGCCGGCGCTGCGCATCGAGCTGAACAGCGGCGGCGGCAATTTCAAGGCCCAGTTCCGCCGCGCCGATCGCAGTGGGGCGGCGCTCGCCCTCATCGTCGGTGAGGAGGAGCTCGCCCGCGGCGTGGTGGCCATGAAACCTTTGCGGGATGGCGCCGGTCAGAGCGAGTGCCCGATCGCACAGCTCGCAGCGGGGCTCGATGCGGCACTGGCGCTGGGCCGCGCGGCAGCTGCGCCGGCATGATCTTGGGGAGGATGCGTGGAAGATTACCTGTCTGAAAAAGAACAATGGGAATGGCTCAAGAGCCAGGTTCGTGAAAACGGCCCGGCAGTCATCCTGGCGATCGCACTGACGGCGGCAGCCGTGTTCGGCTGGCGCTGGTGGCAGGGGCACGTCGATGCCGCGCGCCTGGCGGCCGGCGATAAATACCTGCAGATGGCGCAGGCGTTCGAGCATGGCGACCGCAGCCGCGCACTGGCGCTGCTCGCCGAGCTGGACAAAGACGCCCCCGCTTCCCCCTACGCCGACCAGGCGCATCTGCTGGCCGCGCGCGTCTACGTCGACCAGGGCGAGCTCGACCATGCGGCGGCCGAACTCGCCGGGGTCGCCGAGCATTCCAAGGACCGCGAACTGGCACTGGTGGCGCGGCTGCGCCTGGCGCGCGTGCAGATTGCTCAAGGCAAGGCCGAGAGCGCACTGGCGACACTCGGCGCTGCGGCCGGCGCCGGTGCTTTCGCCGCCGCCTACCACGAGACGCGCGGCGATGCTTACTACGCCAAGGGTGACCCGGCAACGGCGCTGAGCGAGTGGCGCAGCGCGCAGAGCGCGGGCGACAGCGCCGATGCACCGCTGCTGGCGCTCAAGATCGCCGACGTCGCAAGCGCGCCGCCGGCGCCGGCCGCGCAAGCGGTGCCGCCGACGGCGGGCAAGTAATCCATGTATCACTCTGCAAACCCGCGCCTGCCGCGGCGTGCGCTCGCTCTCGGCGCGCTGTTGACAGCACTGTTGGCGATCGCCGCGTGCGACAAGAGCAAGGACGTCGACGAGCCGGCGAAGCTCACCAACCTGACTTCCCCGACGCTGCGCGTGCAGCACGTGTGGGGCTCGAGCGCGGTCGACAATCGCGCGGCCGCCAAGCTGCGCCTCGGGGCCGGGATCTCGATGGTCGACAACCGCGTCTACGTCGCCGGCCATGGCGGCGATGTGGTGGCGCTCGATCTGCGTACCGGGCGGCTGCTGTGGCGTGTCAAGACGCGCGCCCCACTGGCGGGCGGCACCGCCGCCACCGCCGACCTGCTGCTGGTCGGATCAAGCGACGGACAGTTGTTTGCCTTCAATGCGGTGACCGGTGACCGCCGCTGGAACGTGCGGCTGAACGGTGAGGTTCTGGCCGCGCCCGCGATCGCCGACAAGCTCATCGCAGTGCGCACCGTCGACGGCAAACTGCACGGCTTAAGTCCCACCGATGGCCACGAGCTGTGGGCAGCGGAACAGCAGGTGCCGCGCCTGTCGCTGCGCGGTACCGCGCAGCCGCTGATCGTCGGCGATGTGGTGCTGTGCGGCTTCGATAATGGCAAGGTGCTCGCGGTCAACGGCAACGATGGCTCGGTGCAGTGGGAGGCCACTGTCACGCCACCGCACGGACGCACCGAGCTCGAGCGGCTCTCGGACATCGACTCCGCCGTCAGCGTTTCCGGCCATGACGTCTATGCCATCGGCTTTCAAGGACGCGTGGCCATGTTGGCACTGGATAACGGCCAGATCTGGTGGTCGCATGAGGCGACCAGCTACCGCGGCCTGAGCCTCGATGACGACACGCTCTACGTGGCGGACTCCAACGGCCAGGTGGCCGCACTCAAGGCGCGCACCGGCGCCGAGGTCTGGCGGCAGAAATCGCTGCAGTACCGCGGCCTGTCCGGACTCGGCGTGATGGACACCGCGGTGGTGGCCGGTGACTACCAGGGCTACGTGCACTGGATCGACAAGGCGACCGGGGCGCTGATCGCACGCGAGCGCAGCGGCAAGACCCGCATCAGCAACCCGCCCCTGGTGGCGGGCAACATGGTGCTGGTCGTGAACGACCGCGGCGATGTCAATGCCTACCGCGTGACGCCCATCCCGGGAGCTAAGCCCAAAGTCATCCTCGAGCCACCGGCTCCGCCTGCGCCCAAGAAAAAGAAAGAGACCCCGACGACCACGCCGCCGAAGGACAGTCAGTAGCGGCGTGCGCGGCGCCGCAACCCCGCCATGCTGCCCGTCGTCGCGCTCGTCGGCAGGCCGAACGTCGGTAAGTCGACGCTGTTCAACGTCCTCACCGGCACACGTGATGCGATCGTCGCCGATGTACCGGGCCTCACGCGCGACCGCCAGTACGGCTACGGGCGCTTGGGGCCGCTGCCGTACGTCGTCATCGACACCGGCGGACTGGTGGAGAATCCGAGCGGCATCGAGGCGCAGATGCGCGCTCAGACCGAGCGCGCGGTGGCGGAGGCCGACCGGCTGATCTTTCTGGCCGACGCGCGCGCCGGCCTGTCGCCGCAGGACCAGTTCGTCGCCCGCGAACTGCGCCGCGCAGGTAAGCCGGTGACGCTCGCGCTCAACAAGGCGGAAGGACTGGACGCTGATGTGGTCGCCGCCGACTTCCATGGGCTCGGCTTCGGTGAGCCGCTCACCATCTCGTCCAGCCACGGCACGGGCTGCGAAGAGCTGATGGATCAGGTGCTCGCCGGCTTCAAACCCGAGGCCGAGCCGGATGAGAGCGGGGCGATTCGCATCGCCATTATCGGGCGGCCGAATGTGGGCAAATCAACCCTGGTCAACCGCCTGCTGGGCGAGGAGCGCGTGATTGCGAGCCCCGAGCCGGGCACGACACGCGACAGCATTCTCGTACCTTTCGAGCGCGATGGCCGCCAGTTCCTGCTGATCGATACCGCCGGCGTGCGCCGGCGCGCCAAGGTCGAGGGCGTGGTGGAGCGGGCCAGCGTGGCCAAGACGCTGCAGGCGATCGATGAGGCCCACGTCGTGATCCTGGTGCTCGATGCACACGACACGGTGGCGGAGCAGGACGCCAGCGTGCTCGGGCTGGCGCTCGAGCGCGGTCGTGCACTGATCATTGCGGTCAATAAGTGGGATGGTATTCCGCCGGAACAACGCGCCGACATCCACCGGCAACTCGCTCTCAAACTCGATTTCGTGCCGTTCGCGCCGCTGCACTTCATCTCGGCCCGCCACGGCACCGGCGTCGGTGAGCTGATCAACGCCACGGTGCGCGCCTACGAGGCAGCGATGCGCACCATGCCGACCAAGCAGCTGACCCGCACGCTCGAGCATGCACTCACGGTGCACCAGCCGCCGCTGGTGCGCGGGCGGCGCATCAAGCTGCGCTACGCGCACCAGGGCGGCCGCAATCCGCCGCGCATCGTGATCCATGGCAATCAGACGGCGTCGGTTCCCGATGCCTACACGCGCTATCTGGCCAACGTGTTTCGCAAGGCCTATGACCTGTTCGCAACGCCGGTGGCCATTGAGTACCGCACCGACGCCAATCCGTACCAGCGTGACAAGCGCGTGCGCCCGCAGGTTGATCGCCAGCGGCGCAAGGCATCCGCCCGGCGCCGTTAGCCGGCCGTCCAGGGCCCGCGCTAGCGCTGCTGCTGCTGCGGGAGCTGCGCGGTGGTCCTCACGGGTGTAGCCGGGTGAGCTCGGCGATGAAGGTCGGCTGCCAGGTCCTGCCGCCGTCGTCCGATAGGAACTCTTCGAAGTGATGGGAGTCCGCCTTGATATCGGACCAGACGCCGCGCACCAGGAGCGTGCGGCCATTGAAAGTGTCCTGCGAGAAGAGTTCGCCGCGCCCGTCCTGAAATGCGCCGATCAGCGGCGGCCCAAGCACTCCGCTCTTGCTGTCGGCGAAAGTCTGGCTCCACTGATGCGCGCTCGGGTTATAGAGGAACAGCGTCGTGCCCTGCCAGTGCCCGTTCGGGCCGTCGGCTTCGATTTCCTCCAGCTGCGCGCGCCCGTCCCACACCTTGCGCACCGTGACCGTACCGTTGAGCTCCATCGAGCTACCGCCGCCTGCGAACGGATCGAGGATGCGCCGGATATGCGTCCGCCACACGCCGATGTTGAAGTCAAAGTCGTGCGCCCCATCACGCGCGGCTGCACTGGGCACCCCGGCTGCCGCGCCGCCGGCAGCAGCCAGCAGGCCGCACAGCGCTGCGCCGAGGACACAGGTACGCAAGTGGGCTGCGGAAAGCATCAGCATCTCCTCTGGGTTGAGCGACGCAACCGTTCAGGGCGCATGCCGCGGACGGCGGAATTTGAGAATGAACTGATCGGTGTGGCCGGCGATGGCCTGATTGAACACGCCGATGCTGTGCGGGTCGGCGGGGTTGGCAAGGATGGAACTCTCCTCCACCAGCTCAAAGCCGGCCGCCAGCACTTCGCGCTTGACCTGAGCGGGTTCAATGCGGTGCAGCGTTTCGGTCACATCGGCGGGCGAGCCGGCCGCTGCCACATGATCGAGGACGATGTAGAGGCCCCCGGGCTTCAACGCCTGGTAGACCTGACGGTTAAATGCGGCCACGTCCACCGGACCGAGAAACTTGTCGTGCAGGTCGTGGTAGTTCTGCGAGATCCAGAACACATCGAGCGGACGCGGAAACACCGCACCGCGACTCGCCGCAACGGTCTCGACCGTGACGTTGGCGCGTCCCGCGGCCCACTGTTGGAGTGCGGCGTAACCCTTGGCGACGTTCGGGTAGGTCACGATTTCGTTCAGCTCGGTCGCGTAGACGTGGCCGCGTGGCCCGACGAGCGCCGCGAACAGGCGGGTGAAATAGCCGCTGTTGGCGATGTAGTCCGCAACCACATCGCCGGGTTTGACAGCGGCAAAGGCGAGTGTTTCGGCCGGTTTGCGGTTGACGTCGCGCGCCACGTCCTCGGGCGGCCGGCTGGGATCGGCGACCGCCTGGGCGATCAGTTGCGCGCTCGCTGGCGGCGTGGCCTGCAGCGGCGACAGCCCGGCGAGCCACACGGCTGCAATCGCGATGATGGGTAGTCTTCGCACGCGGGACCCTCTGCATGAACGCACGCCGCAATCCGGCGCAGCTCAGCATCGCTGCCGCCGGGGGTTTTCACAAACTACAAAACTTGCGCGTCCGCTCTAGAATTTGTTGAACAGTCGAACTCACGGAGACCGTTATGGGAACCCCGATCCGCACCCTGCCGCTCAACGCCTTGCGCAGTTTCGACGCTGCCGCGCGCCATCTGAGCTTTGCCGCCGCCGCCGGGGAACTCGGCGTGACGGCGGCGGCGGTGAGCGTGCAGGTGCGCCGGCTGGAGGAGTGGGTGGGGGCGCCGCTGTTCGTGCGCGGGCACCGCTCGATTGCGCTGTCGGTCAGCGGGCAGACACTGGCGCCGCGCCTCAAGGCGCTGTTTCTCGACATGGAGCATCTGCTCTCTGAGGTCGCGAACTTCGATGTGACCTCGCTGCAGATCAGCTCCATGCCGAGCTTTGCGTCCAAGTGGGTGGCGCCGCGGCTGGCGAGCTTTATCGTGCGCCATCCGCAGATCCAGGTGCGCATCGTCGGTTCCGACCGGCGTGTCGACTTCGACCGCGACGGCGTCGACATCGGCCTGCGCTACGGCGACGGCGAATACGGCGATCTGCATCGCGAAGAAATCGCGCCGGCCCGCGCCTTTCCGGTTTGCAGTCCGGAGCTGGCGCGGCGCTGCGCCGGCGATCCCGCCCGCATCGATGCGGCGCTGCTACTGCAGGACGAATCATCGCTGGTGGCGCCGGGGCTGCCGACCTGGAGCGCCTGGTTCGCGCAGGCCGGCATGCCGCGCAGCGTCGACGGCGGAGGTGCGCTGTTCGGCAACAGTCACATGGCGCTGTCGGCGGCGGTTGCCGGTCAGGGTTTTGCGCTCGGACTGGCACCGCTGGTCGACGATGACCTCGCCGCCGGCCGCCTGGT
>Ga0210385_10001122_pt1 | contig 16957 bp, 10 predicted proteins | sample IncBWH26OmetaG_FD_160107 | JGI IMG/M metagenome (GOLD analysis project Ga0210385, IMG submission 160107) | Forest soil microbial communities from Barre Woods Harvard Forest LTER site, Petersham, Massachusetts, United States - Inc-BW-H-26-O ...
GAGACACCCATCAGCACGAGCAGTCCCAGAATGGAAGAGACGCTAAAGGGCGTATGGGTGAGTTTCAAGGCGATCAGCGCTCCCACGGGCTCGGTCATTACTACGCTCAGCACCACGATGACGGGGAATTTCACGTTACCGTAGAGAAAGAACAGAATGGCGAAAATCAGCAGCACGGTTAGCGGAGCGACCAAGTACATCTGGCTCATGGCGGAGAGAAATTCGCTGTACTCTCCGCCCCAGGCAAGGCGGTATCCTGCCGGCAGCGCCTTCTGGATATCGGCGATGGCGTGCTCGCCGTCTTTGACCGCGCTGGCGAGATCGCGCCCTTCAATACTGTATTGCACGCCAATGTAGCGCGAATTATTTTCGCGATAGATGAAGGAAGCTCCGTTGCCTTCACGAATATCGGAAAGCTCGCTCAATGGGATCTGCTGGCCGGCTGGAGTGCCGACGAGCAAATTGCCGATCTGCTGGGCGTTTTCGCGAAACTCGGGCCGCATGCGAACAACGAGGTCGAATAATTTTTCGCCCTGAATAACCTGGGTAGCTGCCTGTCCGCCGACGGCGGCCTGCACCACGCCTTCGACGTCGGCGACATTGATGCCATAACGCGCGATTTTGTCGCGGTCCACCTGCACGATAAGGCTGGGCTGGCCCAGTTCGCGCACCACGGTTAGTTCCGTGAAGCCGCGCACCTGTGAAAGGCGCCGCTTGATTTCGAGCGCCCTATCTTGCAGCACATTCAAATCGGATCCGTAAACCTTCACGGCCAGGGCGCTCTTGAGTCCGGTGAGAGCTTCGTCCACAGCGTCTTCGGCGGGTTGTGTGTAATTGAAAATTATTCCGGGATAGGCAACCAGTTTCTTTTGCAGATCTTCAATCAGCTCGGGCTTATTGTGTATCGCGCCGGTCTTCCAAGTAGCGTCACTATAGGTTTTTAATCCCACGTAAAATTCGCAGTTAAAAAAACCGGTTGGGTCTGTGCCGTCGTCGGGCCGGCCTAGCTCGGAACCGACTTCGGTTACCTGTGGATATTTGGCGAGAAGGTCGCGAATTTGGGGCGCGATCTTGGCGGCCTCTTCGTAAGAAATGGTATAGGGCATGGTTGCCCGCACCCAGAGCGCGCCTTCATCCAGGTGCGGCATAAATTCGCCGCCGATGAAAGGGACAAGCAGCAGGCTGACCCCCAAAATCACAGTGCATCCTAAAATTGCGACCCAGGGACGGTCGAGAAACCATTTCAACTCCGAAGCATATTCATTCTTGATCCATTCGAAAGGTTTGTTTTGGCGTTCGCGTACGCCATTCTTAAACCAGTAAGAGCACATCACGGGGACGAACGTGAGCGTAAGAATGAGCGCACCAACCAGAGCGATAGACATGGTGTCTGCCATCGGATGGAAAAGCTTTCCGGAAGGCCCGGTAAGCGCATAGATCGGAATGTAACCGGCGATGATTACCGCGACGGAGTAGAAAATGGGGCGATCCACATCCTTGGCAGCCGCCAAGATTACTTCCTGCAGATCGTATTGCTGCCCCTGGCGAAGGCCCAACTCGCGGTAAATGTTTTCGACCATCACCAGCGTGCCGTCGATGATGATGCCGAAGTCAATCGCGCCGATAGAAAGCAAATTTGCTGCCACACCGTTGGCGTGGAGAAAAATGAAGGCGAAGAGCAACGCGAGAGGAATCGTCAGCGCCACGATCACCGCCGCTCGAAAGCTGACCAGAAAAAAAATCAGCACGATCAAGACCAGGGTCATGCCCAACAAGAGATTGTCTTCAACGGTCCTGATGGTGAGTTGCACCAGGTCGCTGCGGTCGTAATACGGCCGGACCTTAACGTCGGGCGGAAGGATATGTTCGTTGAGTTCTTTCGTTTTTTCTTCAACACCTTTCAAAACATTCTGGGTTTGGTCGCCGCGGAGCATCATGATGACGCCTTCGACCGCGTCATCATTCTTATTGAATCCGAATTGGCCCAGGCGGGGTGCGTGGCCGATCACAACGTCGCCCACATCTCGAACGTGTACCGGAACGCCGTTCTGCGCGCCAATGATCACGCTTCCAATGTCCGCTTCGTTGCGGATCAGGCCGAGACCGCGAACGTAGTAAAACTGCTCCCCCTGGGAATAGAAGCCACCGCCGGTGTTCGCGTTGTTCAGGCTAAGCTGTTGAATCACGGTGGGAACGGTAATGTGGTAACCGTAAAGCCGCGCTGGATCGAGGAGCACTTGATACTGCATCACGGTGCCGCCGAACCCGGAATCGTCCGCAACTCCGCGCACCTGCTTGTATTCCCTCTCGATTACCCAATCTTCGAAAGTTTTCAGTTCCTGCGGAGAACGGTCGGGGCTTTCGAGCACGTAGCGATACACCAACCCAGAAGGACTGGATAGAGGGGCGAGTGTGGGCTGCACGCCGGCGGGATAAGTCACCTCGCTGAGGCGCTGGAAGACGATTTGGCGCGCGAAGTAATCGTCCGTGTCTTCGTCAAAGGTAAGAATCACGTCCGAGAGGCCGTACAACGAAATCGAGCGCTGGATGGCCATTTTCGGCACGCCATTCATTTCCACTTCAGTCGGTAGCGTCACCAGACGCTCGATTTCTTCCGCCGCGTGTCCCGGCCACTGCGTGATGATCTCCACCATGGGCGGCGACAAGTCCGGATAAGCGTCCACAGGCATGCGCCGGAACGAGATTCCCCCTGCGATGATGAGGAACCCCACCAGCATGAGGACGAGGAACCTCTGTTTCAGCGCGAATTGGACGATTCGATTAATCATGGGAACTTTGCCGCTTTAGTGCTGAAACGAATTGGCGAATTGCAAAAACAAGCTGCCGTTGGCAGCCACTTTATCCCCGGGCGAAAGCCCTTTTAGAATTTGGGTTTGCCCATTTTGACTTTGTCCGATGTCCACCAGCCGGCGGCCAAATTGATTGGAACCGGCAGCCACGTAAACGAATGGCTGATTTTCGTCGTCGCGCAGGATTGAAGAATCGGGAACGGCGATCGCGTTCGAGATGACCCCGGCGGTTACCATGGCGACCACGTACATATCCTTCTTTAATTTTCCGCCGGGATTATCGACCACGATGCGCGCCTGCAGGGTGCGCGTGTTAGGGTCCAGGGCCGGTGAAATGAATGAAATCTTGCCGGAAAATCTATCGGGATAGGAATCGGTGGTGATGGTGACGGGGTCGCCGTCCTTCACGTAGGCGAGGTCACCTTGGTAAACATTGGCCATCACCCAAACCGTGCTCATGTCTGAAATCGTGAAAGCCTGGGTTGCGCCGGCTTGCAGTACTTGTCCCGGAGAGACCAGGCGTTCCACGACTTCGCCGCCGATGGGCGCCAGCAAAGGGATCTGCGCGGAGATAGGAGATTTCTCCAGATCTTCCGGCTTGGGTATTCCCAGAATTCTCATGCCCTCCTGGGCCGCGCTCAAATCTGCCTGCGCTTGTATGCGGTCGGACTCAGCTTGCAGCAGGTCGCGGTCGGCGATAGCGTGATGAGCGAAAAGATCCTGCGCTCGTTCGTAATTTTTATCGGCCACGCGAAACGTATCCCGCGCTTTCAAATAGGCGGCCAGCAGCAATGAATAGTCTGGGCTGCTCACTTCCAAAAGCGGCTGGCCGCGTTTGACGCGATCTCCCGGGACCACCAGAATCTTTGCGACGGGGCCGCCAACTTGAGTAATCACGGGCGTGGTGCTGAATGCGTTATAAGCCACCGCTCCGGTCAGCCGCAGGGTGCGGGTGAGTTTCGACGGCTGCACGGTCACGACCTGCACGTGGGACATTTGATCCTGAGGAATGGTGAACAATCCAGGCGTTTCCGATTTCGATTCACTCGAAGAAAACGAGGTCATTTGATTCGCGCCTCGTTCGGAGCTACAACCCGCGGCCAAAATTGCGAGCCAGGCTGTTAATCCGAGGCAGAGCGTGCGTCTCATGCTTGGCGAATCCTTCATGGCAAGTTCCTCACTCCTACGGCCTCACGAAGCTGCTCGACCGCCGTTAAATAAGCGGCGAGAGACTGACGATAGGCCAGCTCGGTGGCTCGGTAACTGCGCTCCGCATCGAGAAAATCCAGCAGACTTGCGGCTCCTCGTTTGTAGGAGTATTCCGTGATATCGCGCGATTGTTTCGCTGCATCGAGGTATCCCGCGCGATAGAGCGAGACCACTTGGTCGTTGTCGCGGACGGATTCGTAGGCGTTCAGGACGTCGCTCATCACTTGATCGCTCGCCGCGAGTTCCAGCTCCTGGGCCTGATTGATGGCGTAGTTCGTACGCGCGATTTCGCCCTGATTGCGATTGAAGATCGGAATCTGAATGCTGCCGAAAAGCGAGGCGGTGTTGGTGGCGCTTACATGGTCGTAATTGAACGTGCCGGTGGGGTCCACCTTGCCGTTGGCCTTCGCTAGTTCGTGCTGGCTCTTTGCCGCGACCACGCCTTGCTGCGCGGCGCGAAGGTCGGCGCGGCTCTGCAAGGCTTTCGTCTGGAGGTCTTCCAGCTTGATCGTCATTGGCAGATAGTCGAAATCTGCCGAGACGTCGTAATCCGGTCCCACGGTTTGGTATCCGAGGAATTGCCGCAGGCCGACCAGCGCTTGAATTTTGGCGAGCTGCGCCTGCGAGACGTCGCTCTGGAATTGCAGCAATTGGAGCTTGATCTTCAGGTAGTCACCTTCGCTGATGTCGCCGGCTTTGTAACGCGCTTGGCTGATGTCCACGGTGTTCTGAAAGCTCTTCATGTCTTCTATCGCCAGATCTAGAGTGGATTCGGCGAGTTGCACGCTGACGAACTGCTGTGCCACATTGAAAGTGAGGGTGCGTTCGTTATCGGCCACGGTGGATTTCGTCTGCGCCGTGGTGTCTTGGGCCGCTTGCAAGCGGTGCTGACGCTTCCTTCCGCGTTCGAACAGGTAAGAAACGCCGATATCAAACTGCATCACGTTGTCGACGTAATCGGCGGTGAGGTTGCCCGGCTGAAAGATTGGCAGGAATTGCGCGTCCGCGGTCAGCGTTGGGTTCGGCCGGAGGTTCGCGGTGATTTCCAATGCCTGGTCTTGCTGGATCGTGGTCTCTGCAGCTTTCAAATTGTGATTGTGTTCCAGGGCCAGTTGGATGGCTTCATCCAGCGTGATGCGGACCGCACCGTGCACTTGTGCCGCAGGCGCCTGAATCTTTGGAGCTGGTGGAACAGGCGGCTGGGCGGGTGGGTTCTGGGCGCGGATGTTCGGCGCTAGGATGACGGCGCAAAGAGACGCCACGAATGAAAGCACTACGAACCGCACACGTTGTACATGCATAATTTTCAACCTTTGCTAGAACGGTAGAGAGTGAATCGGTGCGCTGCTAACAGCGCAGCAAGACAGGGGTACTAAACCGTGGGAGGCGCGCGGGCCGGCAGACGAGGGGATAGAAGGGTCGGAAGGAATGCGGGTTCCGACGGTTCAGGCCGAGTGCCCAACTGAGAAAGCGCAGGTGTGCGGTCCTTTGCGAGCGGCCGCTCCATGGGCTGATGATTCACATGGCAAATCGAGCAGTTTGCTTCGGAAGAATTCGCGTGGTGATGATAGATGCCGCCTAACGTGGTAATCAGGACCAGCAGCACGATGAGTGCTACCGGGACCAACAAACACCGAATTGCCTTATGGTTAAGCATTTCTTGAGGATTGAGAAACCCCAATCCTAATCATATAGCAGATGGCGTTACATACAAATGGGTTGCGCCGGACAAGTACTGGTTACGAGCAATTTCGGACTACCGGTCAGTTGGTATGCTCGAGCGCCTTTTCCACCATGGCGACGCATTTTTCCACGCGCTTGCGCAGCGGACCGTCGATCTCCTGCTGCCGTTGGCGGAGCGTAAAAGTCTCATCGGCGATGTTCAACGCCGCGAGCACCGCAACTTTTAGCGAGTCAACCATGCGCGTGGCTTCGGCAATCGAGCGCATTTTGTCGTCGACGTAAGCGGCAAGCTCTCTGAAATATTCTTCGTTTCCTTCCGCGTTCACATTGTAACTTTGGTCGTAGATTTCAATTTTCATTTTGCGCTCCCGGCTGAGCTTCCGCCATTCTGGGCCATCATTCAGTTGCACGCAAATGATATTGATGCGAAATAGCCGGTTTCGGCTGGGCTTCCCTGTTTAGCCACGTCGTGTTGCTAGCTTGCGCGCAAGGTGGCGCCGAGTTTTTGTTCGAGTGCGGTCACGATACGGGAACTGAATTCGGAGAGTTGAGAATCCGTGAGCGTGCCTTGCAGACTTTGGAATATCACGCGGATCATCAGCGAATATTTACCGGTGGGAATTTGTCCGCCGCGAAAAAGATCGGCAGGATGGATGGACTGAATTTCGGCGATACCGAGCGCGCGGATTGTTTGTTCGACCTGCGCAAAGGTTACGCCATCGGCCAAAACCAGCGAGAAATCCCTTTCCACGGCAGGGTACCGCGGCCAGGGGATGAAGCGCAGCGCGGCGCGCGCGGATTCGATAGCGGTTAACAAAGGCTCGAGTTCCAGCTCGGCTACATAAACGTCTTGTCTCAACTTTAATTGCTCGGCGATGCGGCGAGAGAGTTGTCCCGCAACGCCCAAGGGCGCGCCGTTCGTTTTGATGACAGAAAAGTGCGCAGCGCGTGCGGCAGACAACCATCCTGGTCCGCCCGATTGCCAGTCCAATCCACCTGCCATCTCGCCAATTCGGTCGAGGTCGCCTTTCAAATCGGCGAAGCTGAATTCCCGCGCCGCTTCATGAATCGTTTTTTCGCGCGCCAAGCCGGTAGCGCCGAGAGTTAGAACAGCTGTTTCTATCGGCGCTCCGTCTCGCAGTTCGTACTTTTTGCCGATTTCAAAGAGCCGTACATCGCGATTTCCGTGGTTCAGGTTCCATTCGACAGCGCGGATCATGCTGACGGTACCACTCGAACGCATTATCGACGCGTCTTCCGCGAGAGGATTGCCAATTCCCGCGGGTTGAATCTTCTCCCCGCGAAAGAGGGCGTCGCGTTCGGCATCCACGATTGGGATCTCGACTATTTCGTGATAGCCGAGCGCAATCGCTCGCTCCACCAAGCGGTCTTGAGCCTCCGCGTGCGGCAAACGATGCGCCGGCCGTTTCGCGGGCGGGAGGCGCGGCGGAAATTTGTCGTAGCCGTAATGGCGGGCGACTTCTTCGATCAGATCGACGCCGCGAGTCACATCGCGACGCCAGGAAACCTGCTTACATTCCCAAACCGCTGCTAGCGAACCATCGCTGCCACGGTTCGCGTCCACACGAGTGGGATGAAATCCGAGCGCGCTTAAAATGCCTTCCACATCGCGGTCTGGGATGTCTGCGCCCATCACACGCAAAATTTCTTTTCGGGCCAACTGAATTTTCTTCTCCGGTTCGCGAGATGGATAGACGTCAACAACGCCAGCCAAGAGTTCACCGCCGGCCACTTGTTGAATTAACTCCGCGGCGCGTCGCGAAGCCAACTCCGCCATTTCCGGGTCGGCACCGCGCTCGAAGCGATATGAGGCTTCGGTGCGAAGTCCGAGCGCTTTTGCCGTGCGGCGAACCGAAATGGGGTCGAACCACGCCGCCTCCAGCAGAATATTGCGGGTGCTAAAACTAATTTCCGTGTCGGAGCCGCCCATCACGCCGCCGATGCCGAGCGCGCGAGTGGCATCGGAGATCACGCACATGTCTTTGGTGAGCGCCCGCTCCATCCCGTCCAGGGTGCGCAGCTTTTCGCCCGGACGCGCCCGCCTCACGATGATGCGCCGGTCGTTCAATTTATCGAAGTCGTAGGCGTGCATGGGCTGGCCCAACTCGAACATGACGTAATTTGTGACGTCCACCACGTTGTTGATCGACTTCTGGCCCATCGCTTCCAGGCGCTGCCGCAACCAATCCGGCGATGGTTGCACTTTCACTCCGCGCAGAATGCGAGCGGTAAAACGTCCGCAGAGTTCCGCCGATTCGATTTCTACGCGGGTCGCGTCTGCGACTTTCTCCGCTATTTCTTTGAGCTTGGGTTGTAAAGACTTGAGCTGCAAACGGTAGATGGCGGCAACTTCGCGGGCGATACCGTAGTGGCCGAGACAATCGGGACGGTTCGCCGTGACTTCCGCATCGAGCGCGGGCCCCGCTGGCGATTCTTCCACCGAATCAATCGCAACTCCCGCTAGAGAAAGCCGCGAGGCAAGGTCAGCAGGTGCTGCCTTCACGTCCACGAATTCTGCGAGACAGTTATAGAGAACTTTCATTGTAGAAAACTAAACCTAGCTATCGCGAGAAACTCCAACGCTGTAACCAAGAAAAACAAATCGAAAGAGCACGTTCTAAGGAAACTGTTGCAGGAACCGCAAATCGTTCTGAAACAGTAGCGGCACTTCTGTCACGCCATACTTCATCATGGCGAGCCGATCAACGCCCATGCCGAACGCGAAACCTGAAAGACGCTCGGGATCGTATTTCACGAAGCCGTACACGGCGGGATTCACCATGCCCGCGCCGAAAAGTTCAATCCATCCGGAAAATTTGCAGACGCGACAGCCTTTTCCGCCGCATACGTGGCAAGTCGCGTCCACTTCGGCGGAAGGTTCGGTAAAAGGAAAATAACTTGGCCGCAAGCGCGTTTTCGTTTTTGGTCCCAGGAATTCGCGCGCGAAATATTCCACCGTGCCTTTGAAATCGCAGAAGGTGATGTCGGTATCCACCGCCAGGCCTTCAATCTGGTGAAACATGTAGCCGTGTGTCGCGTCCGGATTGTCGCGGCGGTAAACCTTTCCCGGCACTACGATGCGCACCGGCGGTTTTTCTTTTTCCATAGTGCGAATCTGCATGGGGGAAGTGTGCGTGCGCAGCAGATGGCTGTTCCGTGCGCCTTCGATGTAGAAGGTGTCCATGTTGTCGCGCGCGGGATGATGTTCGGGAATATTGAGCGCTTCAAAATTGTAATAGGGCGTTTCGATTTCAGGCCCCTGGACCACGCTGAAGCCGATGGCGGTGAAAATTCGCTGCAGTTCTTCGAAAGTTTGGCGGATTAAATGCCGGGTGCCGTAAGCGCGCTCAATTCCTGGAAGAGAAAGATCCTCTGCTACGCCCAGTTGGAGATCCACTCGTTCCTTGAAGTAGTTTAGGGTCTCTTCGAGCGCAAGCTCGATATGAGCTTTTAGCTTGTTCAGTTCTTGTCCTACCGTGGGTTTCAACTCCGGTGGCGCAGTCTTCAGCCAGTTATTCGTGATTTGCGAAAGTATTCCGGCTTTGCGCCCAAGCCAATAAAGACGCAGCGCGTCCGACTGATTTCGGTCGCCTACACCTATATTGATAAAATTGACCTTGTCCTGGTCAAATTGCCCGCGGAGTTCCGCGAACTCTTGCGCTATAGCACCCGGCGACTGTATGCCGAGCTGTGTGAGAGTTTGTTTTGTTTGTTCCCTTGGGTTGGTCGTCATCGTTGATGGACCTGAACGGAATCAGCGTAGGAACGCGCCCCAAATTAAATACGCCGGCCTGAAGGCCGCCGCTACATAAACATTGCTGCCAAATACGGCTGGGCGGGGCTAGCCTTCGTCGCGATGGCGGACGTGTTCCGGCTTTGCGTGATGCTTCGCGTCCGCGGGAGCCTTGGCGACGTGCTGCTTCGCCGTCGCGACCAATGCCGTAAATCCATCCGCATCGTTCACAGCCATGTCTGCCAGGATTTTCCGGTCCAGCTCGATGCCGCCCACTTTCAGTCCATGAATCAACTGGCTGTAGGTGATGCCGTTGTTGCGGGCAGCCGCGCCGATGCGTTGAATCCACAGCGTGCGGTAGTCGCGCTTGCGGACCCGGCGGTCGCGGTAGGTGTAACGCAACGAGCGGTTCACCGCTTCTTTTGCCGACCTATAGAGCTTTCCCTTGGTGAGGAAAAAACCCTTGGCGTGCTTCAGCAGCTTTTTGCGGCGGGCGCGCCGTTTGGTTCCACGTTTAACTCGAGGCATAGCTTGATCTCCTATTGCGCGCCGCGAAGGCGCATTAAGCAAAATTTGGGTCGATTACAACACGGGGAGACAAACGTGGCCCAACCGGCCGCAAATATCTGCGGATAGCAGGACGGGTTTGTCTCGTAGAACTGCTGTTACGCTCCCGCGAATTGATTCGTCGCTGGAGCAACCGGCCTGCAGGCACCCGTTACGCTCTGCCTGGCACGGTAGAAATTGATTGCGGTTTCGCGCTGCTGCAAAAACAGCCGCTATTCGATGCCGTAAGGCAGCGCTAACCGAATGTTCCGAACGTTTGACGGATTCACCACTACTGCATTGGCCAGCTTCCGCATACGGCGAGGCTTCTTTGTCCCCAACAAATGCCGCTTGCCGGAGTGCCAGCGCATGATCTTTCCAGTGGAAGTGATCTTGAAGCGCTTGGCTGCGCCGCGATGTGTTTTCAGCTTCTTTTTCTTATTCTTCTTCACAATTTCCTCTTCAATTCCGATTTGCGCAGCGCTGTAGTAAATGATGCTGCAGAACTATGCTTGGCCGCCCGCCGCAGGCCGCTGAGACGGCGCCGCCGAGGTCGCGCCTTTCTTAGGCGCCAGTAGCGCGAGCAGAATGTTTGCTTCCATTCGTGGCCCAAACTCCACTTGCGCGTGGTCCACAATATCTTTCATGAGCCGGTCCATCTTTGCCCGACCCACATCCTGGTGGGCCATTTCGCGGCCACGGTGAAAGATCATGGCCTTCACTTTGTAGCCTTCGCCCAGGAACCGTATGATCTGATTCTTGCGAACTTGATAATCGTGTTCGGCGGTGGACGGCCGGAACTTTACTTCTTTAATGTGCGAACTTTTCTGATGCTTTTTGGCTTCGTGAGCTTTTTTGTTGGCTTCGTACAGAAACTTGCCGTAATCAACGATCTTGCAAACGGGCGGCACCGCGTTCGGCGATATCTCCACCACATCCAGACCGGCCTCTCGAGCCGTCTTCATCGCGTCGAATAAGGTCATCACACCGAGCTGATTTCCGTCTTCGTCCACCACGCGAACTTCTCGAGCGCGAATTCGCTCGTTTACTTTGAGTGCGCTACTCCCACCACGTTCTGCGATAAACCCACCTCCCGGACTAGCGAAATCATGTTCGCGGCCCGCTTTCCCTCGCTACCCAATGGCAGAAATCCCTATTCGGAGGCGCGGGTCAAAAAGTATAGCACGGCTGATGGCTCCTGCCGCAACCCACAAAATTGAAAGTATTCAGCGTCCTCAGGCCGTATTCCAGGGCGATGCAGGGCGCACGAGGATTACTTGGAGTTGAGGTTGTACGCCACCGGATGTTTAGGCTGGTAAAGGCCGACTTCTCCGCCACTAGGCAAACGCAGGGTTGTTTTTGTTCCCCAACGCTCTTCGCTGACTGGCGCACAAGTCACGTTCTTGCTTTTCAGCATTTTTATGGTGGCCTGGAGGTCGTCGCACATGAAATAAAGCTCTGCGCCGAGCATCGCGTGCGCATCTTTCCGATTGCTCTGCTCAGAAGGATGGACGGCAACTTCCGCGGGAGGAAGCGCAAAAATCAACCAACCGTGTCCTGCGTCCACTGATTTTAAGTTCAAGACATCTCTGAAGAAGTTTCGGTCGGCCTCAGCATCCGGACTGTAAAGCAGGACATGCGCTCCATTGATCATACGAATCAACTCCATTAATCTGGACTGTGTCCGAATTCAAGTTCACACGACTCGTCACCCCTCCGAATCCATGTTTATTGAATCTGGCGGGAATCGATTTCGGCGCGTAGATCGTTGACGAATTGCCCCAGTGGGCGCGGGCCCAGGTCGCCTTTTGAGCGATGGCGTACCGCGACGCTGCCGGCTTCAGCTTCCTTGCCGCCGATGATCAGCATGTAGGGAATTTTTTCGATTTGCGCGTCGCGAATCTTGGCTTGCAATTTTTCGTTGCGGTCGTCCAGGTGCACGCGGAAACCTGCATCTTTCAGATGTTTTGTTACTTTTTCGGCGTACTCGATAAATTTTCCGCTTACGGGCAGCACGGTAGCTTGCACGGGCGCAAGCCACGCCGGAAACGCGCCCGCGTAATGCTCGATCAACACTCCGAAGAATCGCTCGATCGACCCGAATAGCGCGCGATGCACCATCAGAGGCTGATGCCGGGAACCGTCTTCGCCTACATATTCCAGTTCAAACCGCTTCGGTAAATTAAAGTCAAATTGCACGGTGGTGAGCTGCCAGGGGCGCCCGATGGCGTCCACAAGCTTCACGTCGATCTTCGGTCCGTAAAATGCGGCTTCGCCGGAAATATATTTGTAGGGAACGTTCATGCGCTTCAGAGTGTTGACGAGCGCAGCTTCCGCTTTTTCCCAGTCCTCGGGCGTGCCGGCGTAATCTTGCGGTCGTGAAGCGTCACCGCCGGAGAGTTCCACCTCGTAGCGGTCGAACCCAAAAACGCGCAGCGCTTCCCAGGCGAACTTTATACAGTCTTCTACTTCCTTTTCGATTTGCTCCGGCATGCAGAAAATGTGCGCGTCGTCTTGGGTGAACCCGCGCACGCGCAGCAAACCGTGCAACACGCCCGAGCGCTCGTAGCGATACACGGTGCCAAGCTCAGCTAGGCGGACGGGCAGTTCGCGATAACTGCGCAGCCGGGACTTGTAAATCAAAATGTGCCCCGGGCAATTCATAGGCTTCACCTGGTAATCGGCCTTTTCAATTTCGATCGGCGTGAACATATTTTCGCGATAGAAATTTGCGTGGCCGCTGGTCTTCCACAAATCCAGGCGCATCACATGGGGAGTAAAAACCAAGTCGTAGCCACGCTTGGTGAGTTCGTCGCGCTGCCAATCTTCCATCTGACGGCGAATGATGCCGCCTTTGGGATGCCAAAAAATCAAGCCCGGCCCTGCTTCTTCCTGAATGCTGAAAAGATCGAGTTCCTGGCCCAGCTTGCGGTGATCGCGGCGCTTGGCTTCTTCGAGCTTGTGGAGATATTCGTCCAGCTCCTTTTGTTCCACAAAGCAAGCGCCGTAAATCCGTTGCATCTGCGCGTTGCTTTCCTGGCCCTTCCAATACGCGCCGGCCACGTTCATTAATTTGAATGCCTTGATGCGACCGGTGGAGGGAATGTGCGGCCCGCGGCAGAAATCCAGGAATTTTCCGGTGGTGTAAAACGAAACCAAAGGCTCGGTGGCCTTTTCGTCCACCAACTCGCATTTGAATTCCTGATTGCTCTGGCGATAAAGCTCGAGCGCTTCCGGTTTCGGAATCATTTTGCGTTCGTTGGGAATGTCTTTTGCGGCGAGCTCGTGCATCTTCGCTTCGATTTTTTCCAGGTCTTCGCTGGTGAAAGGCTCTTTGCGGACGAATTCGTAGAAGAAGCCGTTATCGATCGGCGGTCCGATACCGAGTTTTACGTCGGGATACAATTCCATCACCGCCGCGGCCAGCAGGTGCGCAGCTGAGTGGCGGAAAACTTGCACCGCGTCGGGATCCTTGGCGGTCAGAATAGAAAGCTTCGCGTTATTTTCCAGGGGCCGCGAGAGATCGACCAACTCGCCGTCAGCGCGCGCAACCAGGGCTTCCTTGGCCAGTCGCGGCGAAATTTGGCGCGCAATTTCCGCTGCGGTAGTGCCGCGCGGCACTTCGCGAGTCGCGCCGTCCGGCAAAGTGATTTGAACGGTCTCCATGTGGCTATTTGTTCTCCGATGGAAACTAGTAGCTTACTGGCCCACGCAAGGGCGGTCAAGAACGAGGATAGGTTCAACCTAAACTTATTGATACGATTGGGTTCTGTAATAATTAGATAAAGTAATACCGAATCGTATAGCAGGGCAGGGTTCAACTCTTCCTCGTACAGCGGCAATATGCGAGCTACTTTAGAACAAATCCGACTTTCCGCCACCGACCTCAGCAATCACCTGGCTTGTCGCCATCTTACTTCGCTGGATTTGACCGTCGCGCGCGCCGAGCGCAGTGCGCCGGAATGGAGCTCACCCGATCTTGTGGTCATTCAACAATTAGGATTGCGACACGAGGCCGCCTATTTGCAGTTTCTTCGAGATAAAGGATTGTCATTTGCAGACTTGCGCGAGATTAAAGATGAAAGTCGGGCGCTCGCTGAAACTCTAGCGGCCATGGAGCGCGGCGTTGAAGTAATCGCGCAAGGTAGTCTGGCCGCGGGGCGATGGTTTGGACGGCCAGACTTGCCGGCAAGAGTAGCGAAGCCGGGTCGTCTGGGTGATTGGTCGTACGAAGTTTTTGACTGCAAGTTGGCGCGAGAGACGAAAGCCGCAACCATTCTTCAACTTGCTTTGTATTCCGATTTGCTGGGAGAGATTCAGGGACAGGCGCCAGACTTCATGTACGTGATTCCAACGGGCAAGAATTTTGAAGCGGAACCCTATCGCTTTGCAGAATATTCCGCGTACTACCGGTATGTAAAAGCACGACTCGAAAATGCCGGCGATAGTGCGGAGAAGCCGGAAAGTTATCCGGAACCCTGCACACATTGCGATGTATGCCGTTGGTTTCGCGAGTGCGACGCACGGCGGCGCGGCGACGATCATCTTTCGCTGGTAGCCGGCATAACGCGGCTCCAGCGCAAACAACTGAGTGATTGGGAGACTGAGACCCTTTCGAAACTTGCGGTTCTGCCTCTTCCGCTGCGGCACAAGCCATTGCACGGATCGAGAGAAGGCTACGAAAGAGTAAGAGAGCAAGCGCGGTTGCAGTTACAAGCACGCGTGGAAAAGACAAAGGTGCATGAGTTACTCCCTGTGACGTCGGGAATAGGGTTCTGCAGTTTGCCGGAACCGTCAGATTTTGATGTGTTTATGGACTTGGAGGGCGACCCGTTCGCAGACGATGGCGGCCGCCAATACTTGTTTGGTTTCGTGACGAAGAATGAGCAACGGGAGCTCGTTTATAAAAAGCAGTGGTGCTTTACCGCGGAAGAGGAGAAGCAATCCTTCGAATGGATCGTGGATCAGATCATGCAGAGGTGGAAGGCCGACCGGAACATGCATGTCTATCATTTTGGCGCCTACGAGCCCAGCAAGTTCAAGTGGCTGATGGGAAGGTATGCGACGCGAGAAGACGAAATCGACAGGATGCTTCGGGCCAAGTTATTCGTGGACCTGCATACGACATTTAAACAAGCGGTGCGAGCCGGCGTGGAAGAGTACTCGCTGAAGAAATTGGAAATGTTCCACGAATTCGAGCGGAAAGTTCCGCTGGAAGTATCGCTCGAGGCCATGCGATATGTGGAGCATCGGCTGGAACTTGGTTGGAATGGCGATTTGCCGGAAAACTTTCGCATGGCGATGGAGGGGTATAACGAGGACGATTGCCGCTCCACAGTGTCGCTAAGAAATTGGCTCGAGACGCAGCGCAAGAAGCTGACTGACACCGGCTGTGATATTCCGAGGCCGAGTACTGCGGATGGCGCGCCGACAGACGAATTGGATGAGAGGCAGAAGCGAGTCGCGGCCCTTGTGGAAGCCTTGATCGCAGGTGTTCCGGTTGATCCACTGGCCCGTTCAGAGGAGGAAGCGGGCAGATGGATGCTGGCAAATCTTTTGGATTGGCACCGGCGGGAAAATAAGGCGTGCTGGTGGGAAGGCTTTCGCTTGGCAGATTTGGATGATGAGCAGTTACTGGATGAGCGCGTCGCGTTAGCGGGACTGAAGTTCGTTGAGCGTGTAGCAATCGACAATAAAATTCCGGTGGACCAATACGCATTTGAAAAGCAAGAGACGGAAGTTCGCGCAGATAAGGACGTACATCATCGGGGCAAAAAATTCGGCTGCGTGGTTTCGATCGATCCGGTAAAGCGAACGGTGAATATTCGGAAGACGAAGAAGACAGGTGAATTCCACCCAAGCAGTGTTTACATGTGGGACGCTGCCATAAATACCGATGCCCAGTGCGGCTCGCTATGCCGAATCGGAGAATGGGCCGCGAAAAATGGAATTGACACCCCTGGTCCGTATCGCGCAGGGCGCGATTTACTGCTTCGAAAACCGCCGCGACTAGCCGGCGGACAGTCTCTTGCAGCGCGAGCGTCGGAAACGCCCGAAAACACAGCGAGCCGTGTCGTTCTGGCGTTGCAAGATTCAGCGTTTGCGATACAAGGACCGCCGGGTTCTGGAAAGACCCACACTGGCGCTCGGATGATTTGCGAGCTTTTGAAAAAAGGAAAAAAAATCGGAGTCACCGCCCTCGGTCACAAAGTGATTCGCAACTTATTGGAGAAAGTCGTTGAGGCTGCGCAGGATCGGAAGGTAAAGGATGTGCGTTGCATGCACCGCGAAAATGATGGCGAAGAAAGCGAAGGAATCGCCGTAGCGAAGGATAACGAAGAAGCGTTAGAGGCGCTGCACTCCGGTAATGCCAATGTTGTAGGAGGGACTTCGTGGCTGTGGTCGCGGGAAGAGGCGTTTGAAACGGTGGACGTCCTTTTTATCGACGAAGCGGGCCAGATGTCGCTAGCAGACGTTCTCGCGGTGTCGCAAGCCGCCAAGAGGCTAGTCCTTCTGGGCGACCCGCAACAGTTGGAACAGCCGGTGAAGGGAAGCCATCCTGATGGAGCTGAAAAATCGGCGCTTGAACATTTGCTGAATGGGCAGAAAACAATTTCGGAAGATGTGGGGTTTTTGTTGCCCGAGACTTGGAGATTGCATCCGGAGATTTGCAGATTTACCTCGGAGATATTTTACGAGAACAAGTTGAGTTCGCATCCAATCGCGCGGAACCGCGTCTTGGAAGGACACGCATGGCTAACTGGGCCGGGATTGTGGTTTGTGCCAGTAACGCACGAAGGCAATCGGAATTCTTCGTCCGAAGAAGTGGAAGTTGTTTCGCGAATTGTGGAAAGCCTGCTGCGACCCGAGGTTCGATGGTTTTATGGAATTGGAAACAAACGAACCGTGAAATTGGAAGACATTCTTATCGTTGCGCCATATAACGCTCAAGTTG
>Ga0210385_10001123_pt1 | contig 16953 bp, 13 predicted proteins | sample IncBWH26OmetaG_FD_160107 | JGI IMG/M metagenome (GOLD analysis project Ga0210385, IMG submission 160107) | Forest soil microbial communities from Barre Woods Harvard Forest LTER site, Petersham, Massachusetts, United States - Inc-BW-H-26-O ...
CTGATCGCCACCGCCGATACTGGCGAACGGCCACAGCTTGACCCTGGTGCCGTCGAGCACCGTCCATGCGCCCGGCGCCGGGGTGCACGCCCTGACCAGGCGGCCGATCGCCACGGCCGGGTCGCCCCAGCGCACCCGGGCGTCCTCCGCGTTGATCTTGGGCGCGAGGCTCACCCCGTCGGCGGGCTGCTCGCGCGCCACCAGCTGGCCGGATTCGATGCCGTCGAGCGTGGCAACCAGCAACTCCGCCCCGGACACCGCCAGCCGGTCGAGCAGCTCGCCGGCCGTCTCGTCCGGCCGGATCGGCTCGGTCACCACGCCGAACACCGGGCCCGCGTCGAGCGCGGCGACGATGCGGAACGTGGTGGCGCCGGTGACGTCATCGCCGTGCAGAATCGCGTGCTGCACCGGTGCCGCGCCACGCCACGCGGGCAGCAGGGAAAAGTGCAGGTTGACCCAGCCGTGAGGCGGGACGTCCAGAGCCCGCTGCGGGATCAGCGCCCCGTACGCGGTGACCGGGCAGCAGTCGGGTGCGATCTGCCGCAGCCGGTCGAGAAAGTCCGGGTCGCCGGGCTTGGCGGGCTTGAGCACCTCGAGACCTGCCGCCTCGCCGCGCTGCGCCACCGGACTCGGGGCCAGCCGCAGCCCGCGGCCGGCGGGCGCGTCCGGCCTTGTGACGACGGCAGCGACCTCATGCCCGGACTTGAGCAGCGCATCCAGCGAGGGCACCGCGGTGGCCGGGGTGCCAACGAAGACGAGTCGCATCCTTCTAGTAGGCCTCTCCGCGGGTCGCGTGCGGCGAGGCGCGCACGACCGGGACCGGCTCGCCGAACCATTCCGCGGCGCGGATCTCCTTCATCGCCAGCTTGCGCTGAGCCGGGTCGAGCCGGTCGATGAACAGGATGCCGTCCAGATGATCGGTCTCATGCTGCACGCAGCGAGCCAGCTGCCCGGCTCCCTGCACCAGGACCGGCTCGCCGTGCATGTCGAAACCCGTGGCCACGACGCCGTGAGCACGCGGCGTCGGGTACTGCAGGCCGGGGAAGGACAGGCATCCCTCCTCGTCGGTCTCCTCGTCGTCGGACAGCTTCAGCACCGGGTTGATCAGGTGACCGATGACGTCGTCGACGTTGTAGGTGAAGACCCGAAGGCCGACACCGATCTGCGGCGCGGCCAGGCCGAGCCCGGGCGCCTCCAGCATCGTGTCGGTCAGGTCCTTGACCAGGCGGCGCAGCTCGGCGTCGAAATCAACAACTGGCTCGGCCGGCGTACGCAGCACCGGATCGCCGAACAGACGTATCGACTTGACGCTCACCTGATTCCTCCTGGTCCCGCGGCTCCGTGGCGCACCTCAGTCTATGGAGGATGAACGGGCCTTGAATGCAGCCTTGCGAGCTGCCCGTGCCACCGCCGGGTCGGGGTGATGCTCGCTGAGCGCCGTCAGCAGGTCCGTCACCCCCGGGTGGTCGACGCGCCACAGGCCCGCCACGATCTCGGCCTGGCCGGCGCCGGGCACGTCGGGCAGCAGTTCGGCCACGACGTCGGCGGGGTCGGCCTCCTCGAGCAGGCCGGCGCCGAGGTCGACGAGCAGCCAGGCCCGGTCTTCCGGCCGCAGCTCGGCCTGCTCGCCGTGCTCGTGCAGCCAAACCGAGGCGTGCGCGCGGAGCACCGGGTCGGCCAGCGCTGCCCGGACCTCGTCGGTGGCGGGCTCGCCGATCCGGTCGAGGACGGCGAAGGCGGCACCGCGGAGCCCCGGCGATCCGCTGCCGGCGGCGCGGATCAGCTCGGCGGCAGCCTGGGCCGGCTGCCGCTGGGCGAGCCACGAGGTGATCTCGGCCTCGCCGTCCTCCGCGTCGCAGCTGGCCAGGGTCGCCAGCAGGCCAGCGGCCCCGGACCGCCCGGCGGCGCCAAGAACCGGAACGTGCCAGCCCTGCGCTCTCAGCCTGCGGTGCACTCCCCAGACGCCGAGCGGCGACAGGGCAACGGTGAGGCCTCCGGCGGCCTCTTCCGTGCCGAGCTCAACGACGCCCAGGTCGGCCAGGATCTCCAGCACCGTGGACAGCGCCGCCGCCTGGTCCGGCGGCGCGGACCCTGGCTGGTCCCGCATGGTGCCGGCCGCGGCGGCGTACGCGTCGAACAGCCCTTCCATCCGGACCGGGCCACCGACGGTGTACAGGGCGGTCGCAAGGCCGTCCAGGTCCTCCGCGGCGAGCACGGCCTCCAGCGCGGAGGCCCATGCGGTCAGCAGCTGCCCTGTGTCGCCGGAGGAAAGGATGTCGCCAGAGGCGAGGAGGTCGCTGCCCCGGGGCTCGCCGCCGCGCAGCCGCCCGGTGCGCAGCATCTGGGTGGCGATTGCGACCCGCAGCGCCGCGTCCACCTCGGCCAATGTCAGCTCGAGCTCGACTGCGGCAGCGGCGCGCTCGTCCGGGGTGATCGCGTGGCCTTCAGGCCGCCCGGCCGCGCCGGCTCCCCGCCGCTCCGCCCAGCGGGCAAGGTCACGCGCGGCGCGAAGCAGCGGCGCCACGCGCGCAGCCGCCGCGAGTTCCTCCCGTGGGGCCAGCCGGACCGGCGGCAGCCTCGGCAGCGTCCCGCCATCGCCCCCGGCAGCACGGTGCGCCGCGGTCAGCTCGCGCGCCGCCTCTGGCCCGCCTCCCCGCTTCCCTTTTTCGGGTCCGGCCCAGGACTCATGCCCCGCGTCGGCGTCCTCGGCCGGCCGGCGCGGGCTTGACCTCGCACTCGGTTTCCTTCGTGTGGTGGCCACCCATGCACCTTATGGCCTCCGGAGCCGTAGTCAGAGCAGCTCGGCCGGGTCAAGCTGGAGTCGCACCACGCCAGAGTCCTTGCGTGCGGTGCGGATTGCCTGCGCCGCGCGCAGCGCGCACGCCAGCGCGGTGCCGCTGCGGCGGTCGACCCTGACCAGCACCCGCACCCCCGCCGCTTCGCCCTCTTCCTGGTCGGAGCGGCCGTCCGGCGCAGGAACCGGTCCGAGCACCTCGGCACCCGCCGGCAGCTCGGCCCCGGCGACGACGTCCAGCACGGCGCGGCGCGGTCCGGTCAGCGCGGCCACCCGGACCGCAGGAGGAAACCGGAGCTCACGCCGCTCCGCAAGCTCGCGCTCGGCCTGTGTTACCGGATCCCAGCGCACCAGTGCCTGGACCGGAGCGAGCGTGGACTCGGCGACGACCACGACCGAGCCGCCGTCGGCCCCGGGTCCCGCCGGCCGCACCAGCGCAGCGGCGTTGAGCCAGCGGCGCAGCGCCTCCTCGGACGCGCGCAGGCTGGCCCGGCCGAGCAAGGCCCAGCCATCGAGCAGCACCGCGGCCGCGTATCCCCCGGAGGCGCGCGGCTCTGCCCCTGGCGTCGCCACGATGACCGCGGGCTCGCTGCCGACCTCGGCGATCACCTCGGCGCCGCCTGAGGTGCGCACGGACGCGGCAGGGAACGCCCGGCCGAGTTCCTCCGCGGTGCGCCCGGCGCCGATGACCAGCGCACGCAGGCCGGGCTGGCCGCACTGGGCACAGCGCGGAGGCGCCGTCTTGCCGCACCAGCCGCATTGCGCGGCCGCCCCGGCACCGGGCAGCGCCAGCGGTCCGCCACACGCCGGGCAGCGGGCCCGCGCGCCGCAGCGCTCGCACGCGACGGCCACGACGTACCCGCGACGGGGCACCTGGAACAGCACCGGCCCGCTGGCCAGGGCCTCGCGCGCGGTGCGCAGGGCCAGGCCCGGCATGCGCGCCGAGCGAGCGGCCTCGTCCCTGGCCAGCTCCGCGTCGTCACCGGCCGCCGTGATCCGCGGCGCGTACCGGCGGACCGTGGCCCGGTCCGCGGTCAGGGCGGCCGCCCAGCCGCTGTCCACCAGCTGGGTCACCTCGGTGGTGCGCGCGAAGCCGCCGAACAGCGCGGCGGCCTGGCTGCGGTGGGCGCGAAGCGCCAGAACCTCCCTGACGTGAGGGTATGGCGCCCGCGGCTCGGCGTGCAGGTCGTCGCCATCGTCCCAGATCACAACCAGGCCGAGCCCGGTGACCGGGGCGAACATCGCGGACCTGGTCCCGGCAACAACGCGGATCTGGCCGCGTGCGACCGCGAGCCAGCGGCGATACCGCTCCGCCGGGCCGAGGCCGGCCGAGAGACAGACGTGCTGGCCGGCGCCGAGCACGTCGGCCAAGGCGGCGTCGACCAACGCGAGGTCCCTGGCGTCGGGCACCACGATCAGCGCGCCCTTGCCCGCGGCGCTGGCGGTGGCGGCGGCCACCGCGATCTCCTCAGGCCAGTGCGGCCCCGGCAGGGCGGACCAGGCGGCACGCGGCGCGCGCCCAGCCGCAAGGGCGGCCAGGAAGGACCGCCCGGCGGGATAGCGCGCCCAGGGCCCCGGGCCGACCGCCACTCCGCCATCCGCAGCGGACCCGGCCGCGCCACCAGCCGCCACTCCCCCACCTGGGGCAGCGGACTCGGCCGCCGCGTGCCGCGGCGGGATCGCGAGCCGCAGCACGTCGGCCAGGGTGCCGCCGTACCGGTCCGCCACGGCCCGCGCCAGCCCAAACATCTCGGCCGTCAGCACCGGCTCGGGCGACACCACCCGCTCGAGGAACGCGAGCCCGCCCTCGTGCTCGCTCTTGTCCACACGCTGCAGCAAGTAGCCGCCGGTCAGCCGGCCGGCGAACCTGACCCGTACCCGGCAGCCGGGCACCGCGGCCGCCGAGAGCTTCTCGGGCACCAGATAGTCGAAGGGCCGGTCCAGGTGCGGGAGGGACACGTCCACGGCCACCCGGGCGACAGGCAGGCTCTCGGCGGCCACCTTGCCGCCGCGTACCGCCGAACCTGCCACGGCTCTGTCCTACCAGAGAGCTCCGTCGCGGCGTCCCAGCCTCCGCCGCCGCGTCCCAACCGAGACCTCAGCCACCGTGCCCAACTGGAGCTCCGTCACCGGGGCCTCAGCCGAGACCTCAGCCGCCGCAGCGTTGCGCTAGGCGGGGAACACGGAGTCGGTGAACCACTGCCAGGTGCGGCGGATACCGTCCTCGCGGTCGATGCTCGGCGCGTAGCCGAGCATCTTGCTGGCCAGGTCGTAGGAGGCGAAGTTGCGTTCCACCTCGCCGGTCCGTGCGGGCCGGTAATCGACCGGATGATCCGGCGCCCCGGCGGCGTCCCGGCACAGGCCGGCCAGCTGCGTCGCGGTGGTCTCGACACCCGACGCGACGTGCAGCACGGTGCCGCCGGGAACGTCGCTGTTCAGCGCCAGCCCGATCGCGCGGGCGATGTCGTCCACATGCGTGTAGTCACGCGACGCCGAGCCGTCGCCGAAGATCACCATCGGTTCGCCATCGCGGATCGCCCAGAAGAACTTGTTGAGGACTCCCGACTTCTTCTCGCTCCATGGGCCGTAGACGTTCGCGAACCTCAGGGCGATTGTCCGCAGCCCGTAGGACGTGGCGAACGCGTGAGCGTAGCCCTCGCCGGCCAGCTTGCTCGCCCCGTACGGCGAGATCGGCTTCGGCAACGAGGACTCATCGACCGGAGGCGTCGCGTTCCCGATCAGTGCGCCACCGGTCGAGGCCTGCACCGTCCGCTCCACCCCGGCCCGCCGGGCGGCGTCAAGCACCTGGAACGTGCCCAGCACGTTCACGTCGAAGTTCGCCGCAGGGTCGGTGATCGACATGATGACCGAGCCGGCCGCGGCGAGGTGCACGACGGCGTCGATGCCCGCGAGCGCGGCGTCGAGGGCGCCCGCGTCGCGGATGTCTCCCTCGACCAGCTCGGCGTCTACCCCGGCCAGGTGCGCGGGGTCGCCGGTCGAGTAGTCGTCGAACACGCGAACCCGCTGTCCCGCCGCGACAAGCTGGCGAACCAGAGTCGCGCCGACGAACCCGGCGCCGCCGGTCACCAGGATCCGGCGTTCCTGCTCCACGGCTAGTCCTCCTGTCCCAAGGTCGCGGCGTGGCGGCCCACGGCGCTCTTCCGGCCCGGCGGCCGCACCGGGGCGACCCGGGTCAGCAGGGTATAGGTCACCACGGCGATGGCCAGGTGCATCACCATGAGCACCGCCACGGCCCTGGGCGGCGCGCCGAGGTGCAGGATGTAGACGTCGGGCAGCCACAGCACGAGCGTGACCAGGACGGCCATGCGCAGGAACAGCCACCGCGGCGACGACGTGATCCTGGTGGTGACCGGCCACGCGGCGCTCGCGATCAGCACGCCGATCACGGTCAGCTTGCCGTAGTCGGAGAACTGGAAGTGCACGTACCCCCTGGTGCTGGGGAAGATGGTGGTGCCGGCCGCGACCAGAATCGCGTCAGCGGCGAGAGAGCCCGCGATCGATGCGGCCGTGGCGAACAGGATCCGCCACGCACTCGGCTGCTCGTGCTGCGGCGCGAAGTCCAGGCGGACCATCCGGGCGGCCCGGCCGAGCATCTACAGGCCCGCCGCCGTCCGCAGCGCCTCGGTCCGGTCCGTGCGCTCCCAGGAGAAGTTGGGCTCCTCGCGGCCGAAGTGGCCGTACGCAGCGGTCTGCGAGTAGATCGGGCGGAGCAGGTCAAGGTCCCTGATGATCGCGGCGGGCCGCAGGTCGAACACTTCGAGCACCGCGTCCTGGATCCGCTCAACCGGGACCTGCTCGGTGCCGAAGCACTCCACGAACAGGCCGACCGGCTTCGCCTTGCCGATCGCGTAGGCGACCTGGGTCTCGCAGCGGTCGGCCAGGCCGGCGGCGACGACGTTCTTGGCCACCCAGCGCATCGCGTACGCGGCGCTGCGGTCCACCTTCGACGGGTCCTTGCCGGAGAAGGCGCCGCCGCCGTGCCTCGCCATGCCGCCGTACGTGTCGATGATGATCTTGCGGCCGGTCAGCCCGGCGTCGCCCATCGGCCCGCCGATCTCGAACCGGCCGGTCGGGTTCACCAGCAGCCGGTAGCCGTCGGTGTCGATGTCAACGCTGGCCAGGACCGGCTGGACCACGTGCTCGCGGATGTCCGGGGTGAGCAGTTCCTTCAGGTCGATCGCTGCCGCGTGCTGGCTGGAGACCACGACCGTATCCAGGCGCACCGGCATGCCGTCCGCGTACTCGATCGTGACCTGGGTCTTGCCGTCCGGCCTCAGGTATGGCACGTCGCCGCTGCGCCGGACGTCCGTGAGCCGCCGCGCCAGCCGGTGCGCGAGCATGATCGGCAGCGGCATCAGCTCGGGGGTCTCCCGGCAGGCATAGCCGAACATCAGGCCCTGGTCACCGGCGCCCTGCCGGTCGAGCTCGTCGGCGCCCTCACCCTCGCGATGCTCGAACGCCTCCTGCACGCCCTGTGCGATGTCCGGCGACTGCGAGCCGATGGACACCGACACGCCGCACGACCTGCCGTCATAGCCCTTGGCCGAGGAGTCGTAGCCGATCTCCAGGATCTTCTCCCTGATCACGTCCGGGATGTCCACGTATGTCTCGGTGGTCACCTCACCCGCGACGTGCACCTGGCCCGTGGTGATCATGGTTTCGACGGCGACGTGGCTCGCCGGGTCACCCTTGAGCATCCCGTCCAGGATGGCATCGCTGATCTGGTCGGCCATCTTGTCCGGATGACCCTCTGTGACCGACTCGGAAGTAAACAGACGACGAGCCACCTGACATCCTTTTCGTTCAAGAGTTGTAAGCGACGAGGTATCGCCGCAGTGTAGCCGGGCAGTGAGGCTGGCGGGGCTAGTCGAGCCTGCTGGCCACCAGATCCCAAATGACGTCGGCCAGCACTTCCTTGGGCCCGCGCGGAACCCGCGTCTCGCCGCCCTCGGCCGCGAGCACCACGGCCTCGTTGTCGCTGGTCCCGAACGCCAGGCCACCGCCGACCTGGTTCACAACCAGCAGGTCGCATCCCTTGGCCGCGAGCTTCGCCCGGCCATTGGCGAGCACGTCCCCGGTCTCGGCGCCGAACCCGACAATGACCTGGCCCGGCCGCGTCCGGTTGCTGGACAGCTCGCGCAGGATGTCGGGGTTCTGCACCAGGCGAAGCGGCGGCGGGCCCGCTCCGGACTTCTTGATCTTCGAGTCGCTGCGGGTCTCCGGCCGGTAGTCGGCGACGGCGGCGGCCATGACCACCGCGTCCGCCTCGGCCGCCGCGGCGATCACCACCTCCCGCATCTCGCGGGCCGAGGTGACGCGCACGACCTGGGCGCCCGCCGGATCGTCCAGGGAAACGTTCGCCGCCACCAGCGTGACCTTCGCGCCGCGCGCGGCGGCGGCCCGCGCGATCGCGTAGCCCTGCCGGCCGGACGACCAGTTGCCGATGAACCGGACCGGGTCGAGCTCCTCCCTGGTGCCGCCCGCCGAGACCAGAACCCGCCGGCCGCTGAGGTCGGCCGCCAGGCCCTCGGCGCCGCGGGCCAGAACACGCACCGCGACCCCGAAGAGCTCGGCGGGTTCGGGCAGGCGCCCCGGGCCGGTATCGGCACCGGTCAGCCGCCCGGTGGCCGGATCGAGCACGATCGCGCCCCGTTCCCGCAACGTGGCAACGTTCGCCTGCGTGGCCGGGTGCTGCCACATCTCGGTGTGCATGGCGGGGGCGAATACGACCGGGCAGCGCGCGGTCAGCAAGACAGCAGTCAGCAGGTCATCGGACCGGCCCGCGGCCGCCCGCGCCAGCAGGTCGGCCGTGGCCGGAGCGACGAAGACCAGGTCGGCGGTCTGGCCGAGCCGGACATGCGGGACATTATGCACATCGTCCCAGACGCCGGACGACACAGGCTCGCCGGAAAGCGCTGCCCAGGTCGCCGCGCCGACGAAACGCAGGGCGTCTGGCGTTGGCACCACCCTGACCTGGTGGCCCGCCTCATGCAGCAGCCGCAGCAACTCGCAGGACTTGTACGCGGCGATACCCGCGCCTACCCCAAGGATGACGCGCACAGGCACCTGCCCTGGCCGGACGGCTCAGCCGTCAGGCCTCCGCCGGCGCTTCCTCCGCGCTGACCAGCCCCTCGCTGATCTCGCGCAGCGCGATCGACAGCGGCTTCTCCTGGACGCGGGTCTCAACAAGCGGGCCAACGTACTCCAGCAGACCCTCGCTGAGCTGGGCGTAGTAGGCGTTGATCTGCCTTGCCCGCTTGGACGCCATGATGACGAGGCCGTACTTGCTGTCCACCACATCGAGCAGATCGTCGATGGGCGGGTTGATGATGCCTTCCACGGCCGGAGTCCCTGCCACCTTGTGCCTTTCCCGTATTAAGAGAGCAACCAGCTACCAGCTACTTCCGCTGACCTGCTGGTCACTTGGAGCGGTCACCAGGCTACCAGGTGACGCACAGGGGCCGGGGCGTCGCCGAGCTTTGCTACGGCGCGCCCACGTGCGTGGGCGGATCGGCCACCGATCCGCGGACCCCGCCCCGCCCCTGCAGCGGCCCGCGTCGGTCAGATCTCGCCGCCGCGGAACTCGTGCTCCAATGCGGTCCGCTGGTTCGCACCGAGGCCGCGGACGCGCCGCGACTCGGCGATGCCGAGCTTCTCCATGATCTGCTTGGCACGGACCTTGCCAACGCCCGGCATCGACTCCAGCAGGGCGGCGACTTTCATCTTTCCGACGACATCGTCGGTCTGGCCCTCCTTGAGGACCTGCGGCAGGGTCGTCGAACCCTTCTTGAGCCGATTTTTTACCTCCGCGCGCTCTTTACGCGCCTTGGCGGCCTTCTCTAGGGCCGCCGCCCGCTGATCGGGGGTAAGGGGAGGAAGAGCCACTCGTGGTCACCTCGGGTTTCGTATCGAAAAACTCACTCCGCGTGGGAAAACTAGCGAGTTCAGCCCGTCAGGGCAACGTGAACCCCCGTTTGTGGCGTCACAAATTAACCATTACTACTAACCGAACATATCTGGGTACTCAGTGTAGCGAAACTGCGCCTGAGATTTCATGATCGCTGACGTCAGGAGCATGCGACCGATTGCGGCCGAAACCACCGTCAGCGGCCTTCGAGAGGCCGTCCGGTCATACGGAAAATGCATCTGCAAGTGCAAACCATGCTCGACCGCATCAAGTAAGAAGACCCGACTTAACGTGTCCGGAACGCGCCCGGCCGGCGCGTAGCGCGAACGGCATAGGCGGGCGCGGCGGGAACGGCATGGACTAGTACATAGTCCAAAGGCAGGGGTGACACATAGCTCAAACGCATGGCTGACATAGCCCAAACGCATCGTCGGGAACATAGCCCGAACGCATCGCGAGCACATACCGCCAACGCACGGGCAGATACCCGAACGCATCGCGGGCTGATACTCCCGGCGCCGGCCGCAGATACCCCGAACGCATCGCGCGCACAAACCGCCAACGCCCGCCGGCGGATACCCGAACGCATCGCGAGCTGATACTCCCGAAGCCGGCCGGCACATACCCGGAACGCATCGCGAGCGGCCGGCCGCGATAAGCACCCCGCGGGGGGCGCCGGGCTCAGTTAGACGCCATCGATACTTTCCGCAGCGACGCGCCAATGGCAGCGGCGGCCGCGCCCGGATCGGCGGCGCCGGTGATCGGCCGGCCGATCACCAGGAGATCGGCGCCGGCCCGCAGCGCCTCTTCCGGCGTGGCGATCCGCGCCTGGTCGTTGGCTTCGGACCCGGCCGGCCGCACCCCCGGGGTGATCAGCGTGATGTCCGGCCCGACCTCGGTGCGCACCGCGGCCACCTCACGCGGCGAGCAGACGAGCCCGCGTGCGCCGGCCTCCACCGCCAGCGCGGCCAGCCGGCGCACCGCGTCCCCCACCGGCCCGGCAACGCCGAGCCGCTCCAGGTCATCGTCGCCCAGAGAGGTGAGCACGGTGACCGCGACGATCTTGGTGTCCGGGGCTGCTTCCACGGCCGCGCGCACGGCCGCCATGCCGCCGACCGCGTGCACGGTGAGCAGTTCGGGCCGCAGCCTGGCCACCGACCGGGCCGCCCCGGCCACGGTCGCGGGTATGTCATTCAGCTTCAGGTCGAGGAAAACCGCGACGTTGCTCGCGCCGCGCACCGAGGCCACGGCCTCCGGGCCGTACCGGAGATAGAGCTCGAGCCCGATCTTCACGGTGCTGACGTGCGGCGTGACCAGGTTCGCCCACCGGGCGGCGGTGTCCAGGCTCGGCGCGTCAAGGGCGACGGCGATCGGCGCGGGGTGGGTCACGGCATCCTCCTAAGACACATTTCCGGTGAGCCTGCGCCGCGGGCCGGCACTGGGCTCGTGAGCCAGGCCGACGACGTCGGAAAGGCGCTCCACTCCGCGCCTCGCCAGCTCTTCCTCGAGTTCGCGGACGATGCGCATGCACGCCGAGGGGTCGTGGAAGATCGCCGTCCCGACGCTGACCAGCGTCGCTCCGGCCAGGATGAGCTCCAGTGCGTCCTGCCCGGTCCGCACGCCGCCCATGCCGATGATGGGCAGATCGGGCAGCGCCTCGCGAACCTGCCAGATGCACCGCACGGCGACCGGCCGGATCGCGGGGCCGGAAAGCCCGCCGGTCGTCCCCGCGAGCACCGGGCGCATGGTGGTCATGTCGATCGTCATGCCGAGCAAGGTGTTGATCAGCGAGAGCCCGTCGGCGCCGGCCGTCACGCAGGCACGGGCGATCGCCACGATGTCGGTGACGTCCGGCGACAGCTTGGCGAACACCGGGATGTCGTACCGGGCCCGGCCGCGTACCGCGTCGATGACCGCCCCGGCCGCGCCCGCGTCGCAGGCGAACACCTGCCCGCGGTCCTCGACGTTCGGGCAGGAGATGTTGACCTCGATGGCGGTGACCCCGGCCGAATCCGACAGGCGCGCGGCCAGTTCGGCGTATTCGTCGACGGTCCCTCCCGCGATCGAGACCACCGCGCGGGCACCCCTGGACAGCAGCCACGGCAGGTCCCGCTGCAGGAACGCGTCGATGCCCGGGCCCTGCAGGCCGATCGAGTTCAGCATCCCGCTGGGCGTCTCCGCCATCCGGGGGGTTGGCCGCCCGGCCCGCGGGGCCAGCATCACCGACTTGGTGACCACGGCGCCGATCTTGGAGACGTCGAAGAACTGTGCGAGCTCGCGCCCCGCGCCGGCGCACCCGGACGCGGTCAGGATCGGGTTCGGAAGCTCGGCCTGGCCGAGACGGGCCCGCAGGTCAGTGGCCATTGGCCCGGTTTCCTCCCTGCGGGCCGGTGGCCGGTACCGGGGCCCCGGAGAGCCCGGCGGCGCGGCGGGACCTCGGCTCCCAGCCCGGAGCGCCGAACGCGTCGAACGGGATCGTGCCCACGTCGTCCCAGCGCACCTGCTCACCGCGGAATACCGGGCCGTCCACGCAGGACCGGACCATCCGCGTGATCCCGTCGCTGCCCACAACGGGCAGCACGCACGTCATGCAGACCCCGACGCCGCAGGCCATCAGCTCCTCCACCGCCACCTGGACCGGGATGTCGTACCGCCGGGCCAGCAGCGTCACCTGGCGCAGCATCGGCATCGGGCCGCAAGCGTAGATGGCGTCGGTGCGCGCCTCGTGGATGATCTGGCCCATCATGTCGGTGACGATCCCGCGCGCGCCGAGGGAGCCATCCTCTGTGGTGATCGTGGCCGTGCGTCCGGTCCGCCGCGCGGTCAGCGCGCCGAAGACCTTCTCCCCGGTCGACGCGCCGAGCAGGAAGTCGACCGTGCACCGGCGCTCGCGCAGCCTGGCCGCCAGCGAGAACAGCGGCGCGCTGCCGTAGCCGCCGCCCACCAGCAGGCAGGCGGCCGGATCGCGGGGTACCGGGAACGGCCGGCCGAGCGGCCCGGTGATGTCGACGACGTCGCGGGAGCGGCGCTCGGCCAGCCAGCGGGTCCCCGGGCCGTCGGCGGCGAACACGAACTCCACCGTGCCACCGTGATCCGGCCGGACGTCGTGGATCGAGAACGAGCGGCGAAGCAGCATCGATGTGGCCGGCCCGCCGACGGCCAGGGTCACGAACTGCCCGGGCCGGAAGCGCGCTGCGATGCCCGGCGCAACCACCGTCATCGCGTAGTAGGCGTCCACCCGCCGCACGGTCAGCACGGTGCCGCGCACCTGGACCGGGCCGGCCTCCGGCTCCGGCGTTCCCGCCGTCATGATTGTGCCTCCCGCGGGGGCGAGCCCTCCGCCGTCGCCGACGCCCCGCGCAGACGGGCCGCGTGCTCCTGGAGTGAACGCACGCCCACCTCGCCTGAGTTGATCGCCTCGATGCCCTGTACGGCCGCTGCCAGCCCGGCCGTTGTCGTGATGCAGGGAATGCCCCGCCGCACGGCCGCGGTCCGGATCTCGTATCCGTCGAGCCGCGGCCCGGACTGCCCGGGGCTGCCGAACGGTGTGTTGACGATGAGGTCCACCTGGCCTGCCAGGATTCGCTCCACGATCGTCGGCTCGCCATCCGGCCCCGGGCCGTCGCTGTGCTTACGCACGATCGTGGCACGGACCCCGTTGCGGCGCAGCACCTCCGCGGTGCCGACCGTCGCCCAGATCTCGAATCCGAGATCGGCCAGGCGCTTCACCGGGAACACCATCGCGCGCTTGTCCTTGTCGGCCACCGCCACGAAGGCGCGCCCCTTGACCGGCAGCGAGCCGTAGGCGGCCGCCTGGGATTTGGCGAACGCGGTGCCGAACACCTCGTCTATGCCCATGACCTCGCCGGTCGAGCGCATCTCCGGTCCCAGCACGGTGTCGACGCCCTCGCCGGCCGCGTTGCGGAACCGCCCGAACGGCAGCACCGCCTCCTTGACCGCGATCGGCGCGTCCAGCGGCAGCGTCCCGCCATCGCCTACCGCGGGCAGCAGGCCCTCGGCGCGCAGCCCGGCCACCGTGGCGCCGAGCATGATCCGGGCCGCCGCCTTGGCCAGCGGGACCGCCGTGGCCTTGGACACGAACGGCACGGTCCGGGAGGCGCGCGGGTTCGCCTCCAGCACGTACACCACCCCGCCAGCGAGCGCGTACTGCACGTTCAGCAGGCCGCGCACGCCCACTCCCCTGGCGATCGCCTCGGTGCACCGGCGGATCTCGTCGATGTTCTTGTGCCCCAGCGTGATCGGCGGCAGCGCGCATGCCGAGTCGCCGGAGTGGATGCCCGCCTCCTCGATGTGCTCCATGACGCCGCCCAGGTACAGTTCCTCGCCGTCGTAGAGGGCGTCGACGTCGATCTCGATCGCGTCGTCGAGGAACCTGTCGATCAGCACCGGGTGCCCGGGGCTGGCCTCGGTGGCCCGCCGGACGTAGGCGTCCAGCGTGGCATCGTCGTAGACGATCTCCATCCCGCGGCCGCCGAGCACGTAGGACGGCCGGACCAGCACCGGGTAGCCGATGTCGTCGGCGACCTGCCGCGCTTCGGCCGGGGACGTGGCCGTGCCGTACCGGGGCGCCGGCAGGCCGGCCGCCGCCAGCACCGCGCCGAACTCGGCCCGGTCCTCGGCAAGGTGGATGGCGTCCGGCGAGGTGCCGACCACCGGGACGCCCGCCGCGGCCAGCGCCCGGGCCAGGCCGAGCGGCGTCTGCCCGCCGAGCTGGACGATCACCCCGGCGACCGGCCCGCTGGCCTGCTCGGCGGCCACCACCTCGAGCACGTCCTCCAGCGTGAGCGGCTCGAAGTACAGCCGGTCGGAGGTGTCGTAGTCGGTTGAGACGGTCTCCGGGTTGCAGTTCACCATCACGGTCTCGTAGCCGGCCTCGGCCAGGGCGAACGACGCGTGCACGCAGGCGTAGTCGAACTCGATGCCCTGGCCGATGCGGTTCGGCCCGCTGCCGAGGATGATCACCTTGGGGCGGTCGCCGCCCGGCACCTCGGTCTGCTCGTCGTAGGTCGAGTACAGGTACGGTGTGCGCGCCGCGAACTCGGCGGCGCACGTGTCCACCGTGAGGTACACCGGCCGCACGCCCGCCGCGTGACGCTCCCCCCGGACCTGCTCTTCGGTCGTTCCGCGGATCTGAGCGAGCTGCGCGTCCGAGAACCCGGCCGCCTTGGCCGCCCGCAGCTCGTCCGGGCTCAGCGGCCCCGGGCCCGCCACGGCGACCCGTTCCGCGTGTTCTTCGATGTTTTTGATCTGGTCGATGAACCAGGGATCGATCCCGGTCGCCTCGGCCAGCTCGGCCACCCCCGCCCCGGCCCGGACCGCCTGGTGCAGCGTGGCCAGCCGGCCGTCGTGCGGGCTGGCGCAGCGCCGGACCAGGTCGGCGGCGTCACCGGGCGGCTGCGCCCAGCTCAGCGGCGCGCCCGCGCGCTCCAGCGACCTGAGCGCCTTCTGCAGCGCCTCGGGAAAGGACCGCCCGATCGCCATCGCCTCGCCGACCGACTTCATGTGCGTGGTCAGCACCGGGTCGGCGCCGGGGAACTTCTCGAACGCGAACCTCGGCACCTTGACGACCACGTAGTCGAGCGCCGGCTCGAAGCTCGCCGGGGTCTCGCCGGTGATGTCGTTGCGGATCTCGTCCAGGGTGTAGCCGATCGCGAGCCGCGCCGCGATCTTGGCGATCGGGAAGCCGGTTGCCTTCGACGCCAGCGCGCTGGACCGGGACACCCGGGGGTTCATCTCGATCACGACCATGCGGCCGGTGCTGGGGTGGACGGCGAACTGGATGTTGCAGCCGCCGGTGTCCACGCCGACGGCGCGGGCGGTCGCGATCGCGACGTCGCGCATGTGCTGGTACTCGCGGTCGGTCAGGGTCATCGCCGGGGCCACCGTGACCGAGTCGCCGGTGTGCACGCCCATCGGGTCGATGTTCTCGATCGAGCAGACGATGACCACGTTGTCGTTGCGGTCGCGCATCAGCTCGAGCTCGAACTCCTTCCAGCCGAGGATCGACTCCTCGAGCAGCACCTCGGTGACCGGGCTGGCATCCAGCCCGGCCCCGGCGATCCGGCGCAGGTCACCGGCGTCGTGGGCGATGCCGGACCCCAGACCGCCCAGGGTGAACGAGGGCCGCACCACGAGCGGGTAGCCGAGCTCGGCCGCTGCCTGCTCGCAATCGACGATCGAGTGGCAGATGTGGCTCAGCGGCACCTCGGCGCCTACCTCGGTGACGATCTCCTTGAACCGGCTCCGGTCCTCGCCGGCCCTGATCGCCTCGATGTCGGCGCCGATCAGCTCGACGCCGTAGCGGGCCAGCGTGCCCGCCTCGTGCAGCGCGACCGCCGCGTTGAGCGCCGTCTGGCCGCCCAGCGTGGGCAGCACCGCGTCCGGCCGCTCCTTAGCGATCACCTTCTCCAGCACGTCCAGCGTGATCGGCTCCACGTAGGTCGCGTCGGCGAACTCGGGGTCGGTCATGATCGTCGCCGGGTTGGAGTTGACCAGGCTGACCCTGATGCCCTCCTGCCGGAGCACCCGGCAGGCCTGGGTGCCCGAGTAGTCGAACTCGCAGGCCTGGCCGATCACGATCGGGCCGGAACCGATCACCAGCACCGACTTCAGGTCGGCCCGCCTAGGCACGGGCCTGCTCCATCAGCTCACAGAACTCGCCGAACAAGCCGATGGCGTCGTGGGTGCCCGGCGCCGCCTCGGGGTGGTACTGCACGCTGAACGCCGGGGCGTCGAGCAGCCGCAGCCCCTCGACCACGCCGTCGTTGAGGTTGACGTGGGTCACCTCGGCCTCGCCGAAGTCGGTGCCGAACCTGTGACTGCCCTCGGGCATCGCCACCGCGAACCCGTGGTTGTGGCTCGTGATCTGCACCCGCCCGGTGCGCAGGTCCTGCACCGGCTGGTTCACGCCGCGGTGACCGAACCGCAGCTTGTAGGTGTCCAGCCCGAGCGCCCGGCCCATCACCTGGCTGCCCAGGCAGATGCCGAACACCGGAACCCCGGTGCCGAGCACCCCGCGCATGGCCTCGACCGCGTAGCCGATCGCGGCCGGGTCGCCGGGCCCGTTGGAGAAGAACACCCCGTCCGGGCCGGCCTGCAGGATCTGCTCCGCCGTGCTCGCGGCTGGCAGCACGGTGACCTCGCAGCCCAGCCGCGCCATCGACCGGGGCGTCGCGGCTTTGATGCCGAGGTCAACGGCCGCAACGCGGTA
>Ga0210385_10001124_pt1 | contig 16947 bp, 9 predicted proteins | sample IncBWH26OmetaG_FD_160107 | JGI IMG/M metagenome (GOLD analysis project Ga0210385, IMG submission 160107) | Forest soil microbial communities from Barre Woods Harvard Forest LTER site, Petersham, Massachusetts, United States - Inc-BW-H-26-O ...
GGCGTCCATTTGATGATTTCATCCTCGATAAGCCGCTGAAACTTCGCAGGCGAGGAATCCAAATCTGGAACAAACCCGGTTTCAATCAGCATTTTCTGATAATCCGGCTCTGCGAGCGCATTATGGTTCGCAAGTGCTATCTGCTCAATTATTGCGGTCGGCGTGTGCGCAGGCGCAAACAAGCCAATGCTTTGTTGAGAGGTCATGCCCGGGAGAGTCTCGACCGCAGTGGGTAAGTCGGGCGCCGCAGCAAGGCGGGCTGGACTGGTCACAGCCAAGATCCGCAGCTTACCGGTACGATGATAAGCAATGAGTTGTCCGGTCACTGCGGGCGTCACCATTGCCACGTGACCAGCGATCGTGTCTGCGGTCGCCGGTCCGGAGCCGCGATAGGGAACCTGAACAAGGTCGGGCAATCCAGCTAACGACTTGAACAATTCTCCCGTGAGATGGTTGAGCGAGCCAACACCAGCGTGACCATAAGAAAGCTTGCCGGGATTCGCTTTGTCGTAATCGATGAACTCCTGCAACGTATTGGCCGGGATCGAGGGATTTACAGCGATCGCGAAGGCAGACACCGCAATGTTAGAAATCGGCTCAAAGTCTCTTATCGGATCGTAAAGCGGCCTGGTTTTGAGGATTGCTTCGGTGATGTGAGTGCTCGACCCACCCAACAGGATGGTGTAGCCGTCCGGTTGCGAATGGGCGACGGTGGCTGCTCCAAGTGAGCTGCCCCCACCGCCCTCATTCTCAACAACGACGGTTCCGAGCAGCGGCTGAATTTTCTCCGCCCAGGGGCGGCCTATTGCGTCAAATCCACCGCCGGGCGGAAACGGAATGATCAGTCGGATGGGCCGGGTCGGATAGGCCCCCTGCGCGAACGAAAAACGCGGCGCAAACCCTCTACTTACGGCGGCCACCAGCCCGATCGTCACCAGGTCACGTCGCCTCATTGCGTTCTCCTAAGAGGCACACCAGACATTCCAAGGGGGTGCATGCGTTAATCAGGAATAGCGCACGTCCGGCCGCGACAGGCCGAAATGCGAGCGGAGCGTGTCTCCTTCGTAGGCCGTTCGGAATAGGCCGCGTTTTTGCAGGATCGGAACGACATGCTCGATGAAGCGGTCGAGCATCTCCGGCAGCACCGGGGGCATCAGGTTGAAGCCGTCGGCAACGCCTTCCTCGATCCAGTCCTGGATGAGGTCGGCGATCTGCTCGGGCGTGCCTTCGAAGACGAAGTGGCCGCGCGCTCCCGCGAGCTTGGCGAGCAACTGGCGTAGCGTCGGGTGCTGCTCGCGGACATATCCAACGATGACCTCGGTGCGGCTGCGCGACGCCTCATTCTCCTTCGGATCGGGAAAGTCGGCGACCGTCAGCGGACGGTCAAGCGGCAAATGTGAGAAGTCGTGTCCGCCGAAACGCAGCGACATGCGATTGCGGCCGACCTCCGGATCAGACAACGCGTTAAGTTCGTCCGAGAAGCGCCGCGCCTCGGCTTCAGTCGAGCCGATGATCGGGCTTAAGCCCGGCAGCACGATGACCTCGGCAGGATTGCGCCCAACCTCGGCGACCAGCGCTTTCAGCTCGATGTAAAACGCTTTTGCCGTTGCTTTTTCCAGATGCGCGGTGAACACCGCCTCGGCGTGCCGCGCGGCAAATCGCTTTCCGGTGTCGGACGAACCGGCTTGCACAAACACCGGCCGACCCTGCGGCGAGCGCGGCAGGTTGAGCGGGCCTTTCACCTTATAATGCGCGCCCGAATGATTGATCGCCCGAACGCCGTTGGGATTGGCGTAGCGCCCGCCGGCCCGGTCATCGAGCACGGCATCATCGGCCCAAGAATCCCAAAGACCTTTCACCACGCTCATGTACTCCTCGGCGCGCTCGTAACGGTCGGCGTGGCTGACCTCGCCAATGCCGCCGAAGTTACCGCCCGCCTGCGACGACCATGTCGTGACGATGTTCCAGCCGATTCGGCCGTGGCTGATGTGGTCGAGCGACGAGAAGTAGCGCGCGAGGTTGAAAGGTTCCGTGTAAGTGGTCGAGGCTGTGGCGATCAGACCGATGCGCTTCGTAACCATCGAGAGTGCGGCGAGCGTGGTAATCGGCTCCAACCAATTGAAGGGCGTGGTCTGTACGTCGTTCCAGAGGCCGAGCACGTCTGCGAGAAAGATTGAATCGAATAGGCCCGCCTCGGCCTTCTTCGTCATCTCCACCGTGTAGTCGATGTCGGTGAGCGCCAGCTTCGACGACTTCGGATGCCTCCACGCGGCCTCGTGATGACCGCGGCTCTGTATGAAGAGGTTGAGATGAATGAGACGTCTCATAGTCGAGAATAGCAATGAAGCCGCCGTCAGGCGGCAACCTTCGCTCCAACCACGCGCTGTGCAACGCGCGCCATGATCGCCGTCGCATTACGATGGAGGATCGCCTCTCGCGCCTCTGCTCCGATCTCGGCCTCCTCCAGCGCCTTTCGCGTCCAGTCTACGCCGAACGCACTGCCGTCCGTGCCGCACACGATCCGTTCGGCCCCGTATAGCCGCACCGCCGCCTCGATCGCCCGCGGCCCGAAGGAGTTGCAGTCGACATATACCGCGGCGGCCCGGCGAAACCGGGCGGAAGGCAGCTCTTCATCGGGCGTGTCGAGTAGGCAACGATGATCCATCCGCTCGACCTCATAGGGGATGTTGCCGCCCAAATTATGCACCACGACGGTCGCATCGGGGTAATCCGCCAGAAGATCGGTCAGGCACAACGTCACCATCACCGACGACAGACTTGCCTGCATATCCAGCGTGCCGTTGCGTCGCCGAGCGTTGTCTGTCGCGCCGGCAACTTTGGGGAACGCGTCGCCCGGCCGCGGCCCGTGATGAATGAAAATTACTGCCTTATGGCGATTAGCCACTGCCAGCAGCGGCCGCGCGGCCTCGGCGTCATCGCGCGTCAAGAACAAGTTTCCGGGCAACTGCGCCCCGATCACCCCCGGGAGCCCCAATACGCGCTCGAACTCCGCCGCGGCCGCCGCCATATCGGTCAACGGCAATGCCGCAAACGCCGCGAACCGGCCGGGATGCCTCGCACAGATCGTCGCCAGTCCATCATTCACCTTCCGGCACAGCGGCAGTGCCTCGTCGATCGGCTGTGCCTCAATCCAGCAGAACGAGCCGAGCACCGACAGGACGCTTACCGAAACATCCTGCCGGTCCATGCGCGCCAGTTCCACCACGGCTTCATCGAACGCCTCGGCCAGCGGGGTATCGGCCATTCGTGGCGCCTTCAGCATCTCGACTCCATCTGTCCCACGAACGATGCGCGGTTCCCGTGTGCGCGCCCGCAGCGCATCAGCGACCTCGGAGGGTTTCCAATGCGCGTGCATGTCAATCATCATGGCTTGTACTCCCTGGCGTGCTTCTTCTCTCGCTTGTCTGCCAGCTTATTGCCTCAAGAAGAGACGTGCTAGCCCAACGTGGTGATGTCGCTGAAGTGCCGAAATAGCGTTGTCGTCGTTCGGTCCGACCGCGAATGCGTCAGATTTTGCGTAACAGCGGCCAAAAATCATCCAGCGACGGCTGCTCGCCAAGAGTGCTCAGCGTTGCATGGATCTTGTCGGCTGTTGTCGGATCGACTGCCTGCGCCGCGCAAATGTCGAACTTGGCCTTGATCTGCCGAGCCGACATCGGCGCCTGCGTCGACCCGCTCGGATAATACTTGGTGCGCTCGATGCTGCGGCCGTCGCGGTAGATCACCGTGACCCTGGCGGGCGACTCCTCCCGCAGATCGGCATATTCCTGGTAGATCGAAAGCGAGACCTTTTGCGCGAAGGCGCGCACCGCCTCATCGTGGAGAGCCTCCTCGGTGAATGCGGCGAGCATGGGGGCGCCGTGCACGAACGTATAGGCGGCGAGATAAGGACCGCTGAATTTGGCGCTCTCCGCTGAGCGCGGATATTGATCGGAATAACGCTGCGCGGCGTATCGCGTGATGGCGACGTCGACGTGCGCAATCTCGCCGGGCGCCACCGCGTCACGCAATTCGAGCGCGGCGTCTATCGCAGTATGTCCAAGGCCGCCGCACGGATAGGGCTTGAGCTTGTACCCAAAATCCACGAGGTCGTAACTCTTGCCCAGGCTGTCGAACGGTTCGGGCGACCAGGACAGGCCGCGCGAAAAACTCTCAAAATAGCCGAGCTTACCTTCGAGCGCCCGGGCATTCGCGGTGAAACCGCGGGCGCCGAGCATGGCGGCGAGCATCCCGTCGTGGGCGGCGTGTCCGCTGTGCAGTGGCTTGGTCATGCTGCCGAAGTTAACGGTGACGCCACTCGCCAGCGACGCCGTGATCCCGATGACGTCGCGAATATGCTCGCGCTCGATCTTCAGGAGCCGAGCGCAAGCGGCGGCTGCCGCGACGACGCCGACGGTGCCGGTGCTGTGCCAGCCGCCAACGCGCCAGGCTTCGTTCGCTGCACGACTGACACGTCCGGCAATTTCCGCAGCGATAATGAATGCGGAGAGCATTTCGGCAGAATTTGCGCCGCTCGTCTCTGCGACCGGCAAGATCGCCGGGATCACTGCTGCAATCGACTGGCCGGCAAAATAAGTAAGGTCGAAATCCATGCAATGGGCGGCAACGCCGTTGGCAAGCGCCGCAAGCTGAGGCGCGGCGCGCAGGTCCCGCCCTACGATCGTCGCCGCCGGCATGCTGCCCGTGAGTTTGACAACGTCGCAGGTGATATCGGCAGGGGGCAATTGGCTTCCCGCCAGCATGACACCGACGGTGTCGATGAAGGCCGTGCGCGCCCGTTCGATCGCAACCGGAGGAGCGCTGCTAAGATCGAAGCCGGTGATGAAATCGGCGATCGAATCGGCGGCGGCCCTTGCACCTTGCGAGCCGTCGGCAATGCCGGCCGTGCCGGGCTGTTGACTGAAAGTAGGCGACGGCACCCCGGCGATCGCCGCCGCGCCGGCTCCGAGGAGAACTCTACGGTCGATCAAGCTTCGTCCATCGTCCATTGCCATGGTCAGAACCTTGAGGTGCTTTCACGAAGTACCAGTGCTTACTCTTCCTGACGCTCAGCCACCGCGAACGTAGCGGTGCGTCAGGATGCGGATTCGGTCGCGGAAGTGCGGGATCACTCGGGCGCTCCATGGCGTATCGACGGCAGCCTTCCACGCCGTGCTCCGTGTCACGTCTGGCGACTCAAGGTGATAGATCGCCACGTACCGATGCGTGCCTCCGTTAGCCTCCGTCGACCGATAGCGCCGCGCAGCCAAGGTGCCCGGAACACCGGCGAGCGCGTCGAGGTGCTCCCGGTCGTACCACGCATTGAAATCGTCCTCTGCCTCGGGCGCGATGTTCATCGCATTGAGAAGCAGCGCCCCGGCTCCCTCCGGCGCCACCGCGTCACCGGGCGTGATCTGCGTGCCCTCGAACCGCAGCAACCGATTGCACATCGCGGTCACGCGCTTTGACCAGACCGACAGATTGCCGTAGGCGACGGATGCGTAAGCCTTGCTACGCAGCACGTCGGCCGAGTCGAGATCATAGGTGGCCACTGACACCGTCGGCTGCTCGTCGCTTATCCAACGTTCACAAGCGCCAAACCCCGGAACTCCCTGGCGCTCGGGAATATGCTCCAGATCGTACCAGTCATGGAACTCGTCGGCATGCGCGGTCGAGAAATCGAACGCGGCAACCAGCAGACCCCTGCCCATGGCCTTCTCCCCATGCATGATCCATAGCGCCTCAGATTATCAGAAGGCGAGGCGCTGAAGAGCGTTTTGGGAAGGACGTTGGCGGAGGGAGTGAGATTCGAATCAAACCTTCTCTAAGCGATGGTGTAGGCATCAGGCCTGCGGATGAGCGGAGCAACCCCTGCGCACCTCGCCGAGCCCGTCGCAGTGTAGGTCCAGATGCCAAGATCGGGATCGGTCGAAGAAGTCTTGCGCCCGCGCTGGTCGTACATCGCGCTCACTTGGTTGCCGTAGATATCGGGGTGCTCAGCAGGTTGCCCAGCGGATCACGGGTGTAATTAAATTGTGCAGAAGCGCATCAGTAACCTGGATGACGTCACCGGAAGGAAGAATGCGAACGCGCAGCGCTACGGAGCCGTTTATACGTTTGCCATACCAGCCCACCGCCATCTCTGCACATCAGTTTCATAGTCCAGGCGATGCGGGGATGATCTCATCTTACGTTGCCAAAAGCAAATTACCGTCACTTCGGGAACGGTCGCTTGATCGGAAAAGCGCTTCTAATTTCCTGAATTCTAATGCTTGGTTTGATCCTGCCGTTCAGCGACGATCCGATCGACTGCATTTGCCAGAATGGCTTCAAATTCGGCGATCTGCTCGGGTGATGCGCCGAGCGCAGCTAGATGCGGCGAGGACAGCGCGATCCCTCGAAGGTACTCCCGAAGTTGGTCTTCGAAGCTTCCTTCGACAAAGACCTCATAGTTCAATTGTGGCGCGCAGTCGAAGAGTCGCTCCTTCTTGCGCAATTGTGAACGCGCAGGACACCGCTCCCGCATACCCTCCGGCATGACGATTGGAACATAGCGCAACTTCGCGTCGAGCGTCGCAAGGCTCGATGCCGCAAACGCCGCGTTGAGGAATGGCTCGACACAGCGACGAGCCCTGTTCATCCCTGGAGAGGCAGCTCGAAAGATCTCGGCAGAGGCCCAAAACTTCAATTCCCTCTTCTACCGAGTGACGAGGTTAAGTCGTGGCAACTGCCCATACTCGAACCTATAGAAGGTCAAGCGAATATTCTCGTCGACCATCGCTGCGAAGGCGCGAATCCATTGGCATCGCGCAACAGTACGTCGCAGGCATCGCGCGCGGCGGCGGCATTCAAACAACGCCAGCCGGCCACCAGGGCCACTCGCTTCAATCTCGGCGACCGAGCGCCGTTGCAGCGACCGACTCCACATAATTTTCGGCGTCGTGTTCCGGTACCCACCTCGCAGTCAGTGACCCGGGGATTTGGTCACCCCCCATTCTCACGCACCCTAATCTTGCGACGGTCTCGCGCCGGTCCACACAGAAGCTCGCATAAGCGTTGTGACATGCGAGACAGTGTTGGACGGAAAGACCCCAAACTTCCCGTTGATTATCGGGGCTACGTTTGGTTGCTTGAGACTCCGCCGCTCGAGGCAAAAGCCGCTTGAATCTGCTTCTCGCGTTCTTTGCTTGGATTCCAGCCGCCACAGCTCTTGGCTCCGGCGACAGCCGCGAGAAACTCTCCAGGAGGCAAGTAGTGATGTGCTGAAACGTAATGATAGATAAGGTCCGGGGCGGCATATATGCGACTAATATCGTTTGACGCAATCCAAATCTCTGCAGAGCCTAATATCAACGGACCTTCCAGTAGCTCGACTGTAATCGGTTCTGGATGAGGACAGAATTCACACAGGTGATAACCACGCATCTTATTGATACGGTTTGCAGACAAAAGATGCTTTATCCCATCCAGCACATCCTGAGAAACTTCGCCAATTGGAAACGCGTTGGACGATGACAGCCACCCGACAGTTACCACCGCTGGTAACTCGACAGGTAACCCGTACCGATACGGCTGAAGATCCCGAAAGTACATGGCAACCTCGCTATGGTGACGCTCGGCACGCCGCCCAGACGCAAACCCCCCGCGCGCCGCTGAGCAATTGCGAGAGCGCGGTATCTGATGTAACAGTCACTGAGCCGGGCAATACCGTCAGTCCGGTCGCCGGCTGAAGAATAAGATTCGGTACAGTCGCGCCTGGAAGGTAAGACGCAGACCCTTCCATCAGCGCAGAGTACTCAGGATTGGCCATAATAGCCTCCCAGTTTCCGGCTTCAATCAGCTGTCCTAGTGCGTCCGGAATCATTACGCCAGTTTGACCGGGCAAGGTGAGGGCAACCCCTTCAGGTATAGTAGTAGTGCCAGCTAACGCGGACTCAATTCCGTGTCCAGCAAACACGGTCACCGCGTCCTCTGCGATGAACAGTCCCAATAATTTACCGACGGCGTACGGGATACCACCTATAAAGTCCAATGGGCTAAGGGTTTCATTTATACCTCCTTCCGCACCGCTCTCGATTTCTGATTGGGTGCAGGCGGTGACATGTGCGCATGCGTTAAACAGATACCCGAACGCCGCCGTAATGGCACCGTCTTCGAACTTCGCGCCGCCGGCGATGGAGGCAAGTCCTCCGACGAGGCCGCTTATCGCGGTGCCGCCGATCAGGCCGGCATGAAGCGCAACCGGAGAAACGCCGGCCCCAGCCGCTGCCGAGAGCGCGCCAGGACCACAATGGCCGCCCGACGCAACGCTGGACAGACAACCGACAGCCGCATGGCCGGAAACGTTCACTGCGAATACCTGCGCGAACTCCGGCGTGCCAAAAGTCGGAGCTCCGGGGCCACTAATTGGGGCAAGCGTTCCAACTCCAAAGAATGCTCCTGCTGTAACGCCGGCTATAGCCGCGGCTTGTATGATTTGGGAAAGTTTGCCGCCGGATAGACCCGTGACAATCGCGGCGCTGCCGGCTGCGGAGAGAACAGAGAGCGCGAGAGAAGGTGGATAGATCACACTTAACACCGCCGCGATCGCAATCTGCGCGACTGCGCGCGCGATTGGATTAGCGAACACGGCGCGGAAGAAGGTCGAGGCATCGTGGAAGAAGCTCGACAGCCAGGAGAAGCCGCTCGGGTCCGTGAACGTCAGCGGATCGTTGCCGACGTAGGAGTAGCGGTTCCAGGCCTGCGGATCGAGCGGATCCGGCACGGTCGGGTCGGCGCTGAGCATGCGCCCGAACGTCGGATCGTAGACCCGGCCGTTGAGATGAACGAGCCCGCTGACGGTGAGATCCTCCTCGCCGGTGAAGCCGCGCGTGGTCGGGCTGGCGAGGGGTTGACCGTCGGCGCCGGTCTGTAAGCGGGTCTTGCCCCAGGCGTCGTACGACAGGCGCTGCACCACGGCACCGTTCTGATCGGTGATCACGGAAATCGAACCGAGGTGATCGGTGTGGAAAAAATAGCTCTGCGTCACCTGCTCGGTTGCGGCATTGACGACGCGCTCGCCGACCAAAACGTTGCCGACGGTGAAATAGTCGTTCCACATATTGCCGGGGGCGAGCTCGGCGTGGACGCCGAAGCAGTCGAAATAGAGAGTGTTGCCCACCGCCGTCGACGTCTGCATGAAGCGCTGGTGGTTGGGGCCGTCGAGGAAGCCGATGGTGGTGCTGCCCTGCTTGATGCTCGAGGGCTTGTTGTAGGACGTCCACGTCACGGTGCGGCCGTTACCCGAGATCTGGTTGCCATTAGAATCGTAAGAGAACGCGGTGTTGATCATGCCAGTGCTGCTAACGCCCATCACGGCGTGCGGCCGCGACACGCCTGGGCCCGGCGTCGGATAGCTGTAAGTGCCGACGTCGGACTTGCTGAGGATATCGCCGACCGCGTCGTAGGTGAGGGTCTTGGTCAGGTAGACGCTGGGGTTGATGCTCGCCTGCGTCAGCCGGTTCAGTTGGTCGTAGGTGAAGCTCTCGGAAAAATTATCGTTGACGTCCGTCCGGTTCGACAGATTGCCAAGCGGGTCGTAGGTAAAAGACAGATTCTGCACCGCGTTGTTGCTGTTGCCGTTAAGAGCGGCTTCGATGGTCAGAAGCCTCCCGTTGGTGAGACTGAAGCCCTGGTTGGTGACGACGCCGTTGCCGGCGGTCTCCTGGGTGATGTGCTGCTCGGCATCGAGTGAACCGAGAGTCCAGAAGGCATTGCCCGAATAGGCGTCGGCAAGCTGATTGGCGTAACCGAGCCAATTGTAGCTGTACTGGACTGAGGAGCCGGACGGATAGTTGACGATGCTGAGGTGACCGTTGGTGTCGTGGGTTGCGGTGAACGTGTACTCGACGTGGTTGATGTAGGTGTCGACCTCATTCAGGCGGCTGAACTCATCGTAGCCATAGTTGCGCTGATAGCCGGCCGACGGGCCGGCTGTGATGCCAGTAGAGGCGAGCCTGCCGATGCCCATCGGGGCGGTGTCGTAGGCCCAGAAACTGGTCATGTCGGGCTCGACGCGCTGCGTCATCCGGCCAAGCTGGTCGTAGGTGAAATACGTAGTATGGCCGTTGGCGTCGGTTTGGGTGAGCACCTCGTCGAGCGCGTCGTAAGTGTAGGCCCAGGTGCCAAGATCGGGATCGGTCGAAGAAGTCTTGCGCCCGCGCTGGTCGTACACCGCGCTCCCCTGGTTGCCGTAGATATCGGCGGTGCTCAGCAGGTTGCCCAGCGGATCGCGGGTGTAATTAAAATTGTGCAGAAGCGCATCGGTAACCTGGATGACGTCACCGCGCACGTTCTTGCTGACCGTGCGGGTCTCATTGTTCGCATTTGTCTGGGTGACGGTGAGCCCCTGATAGGCCATCTGCGCGATGCTGCCGTCCGGCGCCGTCGACTTCACCACGCGGTTGAGCGCGTCGTAGACGTTGACGGTCCATTGCGGCGTGCCGGTCGCAGCGAAAAACGGCCGGCTACTTTGCACGACACGCCCGAGATTGTCGTATTGGCGCAACGCGCGGACCGTACTGCCGTCGAAGCCTTGGGTATCGCGGCCGATCTCGCGATCGAGCGAGTCGAAATAGACGATCGCGGTCGGTCCATTCACCTCGTAATTGTGTGCAAGCGGCGTCGCCGTGATGCAATAGACCGCGCCGGTGATGCAAGTCGTACCGTTGCCGCAGAAGTCATAGTCGTACGACGTCATGTTGCCGTCGGGCCGGACTTCAAGCGTCTTGCGGCCGAGGTAATCGTAGTACCACGTGGTGGGGAGACTGTTGGGATCCAGATGGTACGCAAGCCGGCCCGTCACGGGGTCATACTGAAAGACGTCGGTCTCGTTTTGATTTGGATTGTCGCTCACCACTTTGGTGGTGGAAGTGACGAATTGGCCCAGGGTGTCGTAAGTGATGTTGGTTTGGCGCGCGTCGAAGCCGTAACCCGACGTCTTCACGATCGTCTTGTTGCCGAAGGCGTCATAGGTCGTGTTGGTTTGCAGCTGCAACTGGGTCGAGCCGGGCTCGATCGTTTCCTGGGTAAGCAGGCCCGTAGGGCCGTCGTAGGTAAAGGCCGCGTTGCGCGTGATGCTCGACTGCGCCAATGCCGTGCTCGACCATGCCGCGCCGACGCACAATGCCAGGATCGCTATTGCCCGCTTCATCTGAGGCCCCCTGCCTTGAAGTGTGATCTAACGCAGCGAAAACGCGGAACGCGCGAAAAACACCAAACGCGCAGTACTACGGACAACCCGACCCCGCTGGCGTACTCGTCACCGATGAAGTGGCGAGCCGGCCGAGGTACCAGTTGGTGGTGTCGTTGATGAACGTGTTGTTTGTGGTCTTGCTCGATCCATCCGACAGGCATACTTCGATCACTTGCGCGTTGTTGTAGGCATCATAGGATTTGTAGTTGGTCGTCGTCGTCGGCAGCGAGTAGCCGCCGAGATCGCTGCCGCCGGTCACGGTCTGGTTCAGCAACACCTGCTCGCGCACGCCACCGACTCCGGCTGGCGTGAGCGAAATTGAACCGTAGGTATTCGTCGTCGAGCTCAAGGTGATGCTGCCGAGCGTCTTGGTGTCGGTCGAGAGCTGCATGGTGTAGGGATAGGCCCGCACATAACTCGACGTTTCGACGATGTTCGTCAGCACGTCCGTAGCGGTGACTTGGCGGAACCCCTGAAAGCCTCGGCCACTATTGTCCATCCTGGCTGCGGCGTAGGCGTAGGTCGTTGAAACTGTTGGAACTGGGCCGCCGATGCCGTTGGAGCGGTTGACCTGGCTGACCACCTGCATCGGTGCCTGCACGTCGACCTGCGGATCCACCGCCGTGGTACCTTTTGTGTAAAGCGGAGGGCCGTTGGCGATCGACTGGTAGGTGACGTTGATGGTCGCCCCGACACCGTTTGTGAACCCCGTGAGCAAGTCCGGCGGCAAGCCGTCGCTCATCCAGATGATGCGCGTACCGGTCGACCGGCTGTCACTAATGTTCCGGCTGTCCCACAGCACGTCGGCCTTGCCGTCACCGTTGAAATCTCCAACGTATATCGCGTATCCAACAGGCGGCGACCCGCCTTGCGGGGCGAAGTTGGAAACGACGGTGAAGGTGCCATCGCCCTTGCCGAGCCAGAGAACACATTGGCCCGTCGAAAGCCCGTTGGCATCGGTGGAGCTCCAGAGAACGTCAGCGATGCCATCACCGTTGAAATCGGCGACCGTCGGAATGTACCCCGATAGTGCGGGACCGTTTAACCCACCGGGATTGTTGTTGACGACAAAAGTGCCGTCGCCCGCGCTCATCCAAAGAACATGGGTCCCGGTCGATCGGCCGTTGGCATCCGGCAGATCCCAGAGGATGTCGATCTTGCCGTCGCCGTTATAGTCGCCGAGATAGGGATTGTATCCAGCGACGGAAGTGTATTGACTTTGCCCCCCGCCGGTGGACGTAAAGCCTCCTGAGCCATTGCCCCACCATAAAATCGGCTGACAAGGATACGCGGAGGTAGTGCCTTCGTAGTGGGTGGTGAATGGACGCGCAACCCACAGCACATCGCCAAGTCCATCGCCATTGAAATCTGCTCCAATCCCCGTCAGAAAGCCTAACGGTTGAGCATTCTCGCAACCGGCTTGAGCGGTCAGCACGCTGTTAGGGTCAGCGCGGCCAAAGATGGTGTTGTCATAGATGGGCGATGCATTGGGGCTCACCCACGTAAACACGTCAGCAAAAGAGGGACCCTCTACTTCGTCTCCCGTTTCCGTAATCCAAAAAATATCGGCGCGACCATCACCGTCGAGATCAGTTATCGTTAGAACCTGCGATGGCACGGCATGCGGCGGTGCTGCCCCGGTTCCAGTCGCGTAGGTACCGCCGTCACCAGTGCTGAGCCACGTTACCGTTGGCGTACTGCCGGCAGCAGTATAGGAGACGCCGTCATAGGTGCCTTGGGCAAAGGGGTACCACCAGACATCGGCGCGCCCATCGCGGTTGAAATCGGCGACGACCGGCACGTAGTTAGCAACCGTATTATTTTGGCCTGCAAAGTTAGTATTGACGCTGAATTGGTTGTTATCGAAGCTCCAGAGGTACCGCGTTCCACTCGAGTACGGGAAAGCGGCGCTGGGCCCTACATCCCACATGATGGAAGTAAGACCGCTGCCGGTAAAATTGGCCAGATAAGGACGTGCGGCGGTCGCGCCGGTTAGCGTGTTGTTTGTGTTGCCGATGTTGTTGATGGCGGTGGGCGTGGCCGTTCCGTTTTGCCACGCAAAGGTCGTCGCCGGCAGGCACGTGCCGTCGCCGCCGCACAGCGTCACGCTCGCAAGCTGGCTGCGGCCGCTTGCGCTACCTTGCTGGTAGGCAAGCTTGTAATCACGGACAAGCTGAGTACCGACCTTGGTCTGCACATCGGTGAGACGCATCGTCGTCCGCATGAGCGAGCCAGCTTGATAGATCGGCACGATGTCGGGACGCAAAGCGTAGACGAATTGCACGCTGTTGTAGGGCTGGAGGCCGGCACCTACGTTGCCCGTGTAGTTGATCGTGACGGGATACGCCTGTCCGTTCGTCGTATCGTTGTTGTAGATCACCGAATAGTAATTGCCCTTGGTGTCGCTGACCTGGTTGAGCGCCCAGGAGCGCGCCGTAGTGGTCGGGCTGCCTTGTGAGAGAGCGAGAATCCGGGAGCCCGTGGAGCCCGTGGTGTTGCCGAACTGTAGTATCTGGCCCGCCTTGGTTTGGACCTCGAACCACGCCGGACCTGTGATCCCAGCCGCGCTGTGAGAAGTTATGAGTGAAAAGCTCTCGACCTCCGTCCGGTACTGCGTGCCGTCGGCGCCGTAAGTTCCGGAGATGGCAACAAGCCGCTGCCCATCGAGGCAAAAGCGATCGTTGGCAGTGTATGTGATTGAGCCGGCGGCATTGTCCTGGGCCACCGTCTGCGGACAACGCCCTATCGCTGGAAGGCCGGCGAGCGTCCAGCCGACGCCGAGCAGGCCGGCACCGAGCCAACCATTGGAACTGCCACCGGTCTCGCTGCTGTATTCGAGCGACATCGACGGTAGCATGCCGGCCGTACCGGGCGGGACAACAATCGGTATATGGTAGCCCGCGCCGCCGCTCGGGCTGACGGCGAAGTCGCCGGGCAACGACATTTGCGCCATGGCATTGGGCAGCGATGCCATCAACAAGCCCGCGACCATCGCGCCTTGTCCGAACCGTCGGAACGGCGCCGACGACGGCAACTGTCTTGTGCTCGCAGCCGACCGCACACGCATTCTCAGCATGGAATCCTCCCCGTGACGAATTCTCTTGCACTCGCGTTGGCGTTAGGCGCGTTTCGACCGACGCGCTCTGCAGTGCGCCACGCCACGACGTCAAGCCGTTGCGTTGCGATCGAATAATTCGGTTCCGAGCCGCGACTTAGATCTACGGTCCGGCAGCATTTACGTTTGAAAAGCCAAGATGATTGGGCGTTCGCGGGACGACGTAACCGATGCTAAGGCAGTACTTTCCCGAGACGGCCTTTGAATTGCTGGCTAGGCATCGCAACCGTATGTCGTGGTCGGTCTCACTTGCCGACTAGCCACGTGCTATCAAGCTGTATCACAGCTCTCCTTTTCACGAACCGTTTTCGGTGTTACGTGCGCGTTGCTCGCTCACACGTTGTTACAATAAATAGGTGTCGTCAAACCTAGATACAACTTCTCCACAGGATAGACGTGGGTGACTCCGGTTATTGCGAATTCTTATGTTGCTAATCGCGCGCATATGACGAGAGGTGTCGAGGCGAGAGTTTCGATCAGCGCTAATCCGAAGCTCGCGTCTGCGTGCGTGTTTCTGTTTTCGACGTGAAACCAATCATCGGGAGTTTTTTGGCACTTGATGTGGAGTTGAAATTGAATTCACTGTGCCGGATGCTGGTTCCTGCAATCATGTTGGCGGTTTCGGGATGTCAAACGACGCAACAACAGGATGTTGCAGTCAATTCTTCGCCGAACGCGCCGCAGGTTCGTTCCGATGCCTCAACCAGCGGCATTGTCGCCACAGCTGTGCGGAATTCAAACGACGTGTCTACGCGGGGGTCCAGCGACACCGCCGCGCCGATTATCGGCTCGGTGGAACAGAAGGTATCTTTCCTGAACGGCACAGGACGCTTTATCGGCGACCCGCCTTCGACGGCTCTTAGTCCGCCTGATAAGAGCGAAAGCACAGTAACCCTAAATCTCGCAGGAGTTTCAGTCCCGCAGGCAGCGAAGGCCGTTCTCGGCGACATTTACGGCGTCAAATACACGGTCGATCCGGGGATTGAAGGCAAAGTAACGATTCAGACGCCGCAGCCGATTCCGAGGTCCTCAGCCATCGATCTCTTTCAGACCGCGCTGCGATCCAATAACGTCGCAATGATCAACACCGGCGACCAATTCAAGATAGTGCCGGCCGATCAGGCCGCCGTCGGCGCCAACATTCGACTCGATGGTCTCCAGGCGGCGGAAGACCGCCTCGGCTCGCACGTGCAAATCGTTCAGTTGCAATATGTTTCGGCCGCGGAGATGAGGCGCTTGCTCGAGCCGATCTCGCCCCACGGTGCCGTCGTTCGGGCCGACGAAGCGCGCAACACGATCGTGCTGTCGGGAACGAGCCAAGAGATTGCCGGAATGCTGCAAGCAATCTCGATTTTCGACATCGATGTCATGAAAGGCATGTCATTCGCCCTGATTCCGGTGAGCACGGCGCAACCCGACGCGGTCGCAAGCCAATTGCGGGATGTGTTCTCCTCCACCAAGGAAGGACCAATGGCGGGAATGGTTCACTTCATCCCCAACCAGCAGCTTGGCGCCATTCTCGTCGTTTCGCCGCAGCAGAAGTACCTGACCCGCGCCGCCGAATGGGTCCGGCGTTTCGACAGCCAGGCCGAGGGCACCGAAAAGCAGTTCTACACCTACACGGCGCAAAACCGTCGCGCCCAGGAGCTGGTGAATGTTTTATCGCCAATGTTCACGAATGGGACGAACGCGAGCCGGGCCAATACGACGGGCCGCAACGTGGCCCCGCAGTATCAGGAAGCGGGTATTCAATCCGGCGGAGGCTCGGGATTCTCGCAAATGACTGGCGCTTCCGCGGGCGGCGGAACAGCGCAGCCGGCAAGTTTTCCGGGAACTACGTTATCGCCCGCCGCGCGCCAGAATGCGCCGGCAGCTTCCGATCAAGGATCGCAACCGCAGGCCGCCACGGCAGATCCACGCCAGGATCCGCGGTTCAGAATTGCCGTCGATGAAGGCAAAAACTCGATTCTCATCGAAGCGACGCCTGCCGACTATCGGCGCATCATGGGGGTCATAAAAGGCCTCGACATCATGCCAAAGCAGGTCCTGATCGAGGTGACGATCGCGGAAGTATCCCTTAATGACGAGCTCAAGTTCGGGGTTCGCTGGTTTCTCCAAGGCAAGGGCGGGAGTAGCTTAACATTCACGGACGACCCGGGCGGTTCCATTGCCTCGGTCTTCCCTGGCTTCTCCTATGCGCTCACGGCGGCAAACATCGCTGCGACTCTCAATGCGCTGAACAATATTACCACGGTCAATGTGATTTCGTCGCCGTCGCTGACGGTGATGGACAATCGTTCCGCCTTTTTGCAGATCGGCGACGAGGTGCCGATTACAACGCAAAGCGCTGTGAGCGTGCTGACCCCCGGAGCTCCCGTCGTCAATTCGGTCACTTATAAAGACACGGGCATCATTCTTTCGATCATGCCGCATATCAACGCCAGCGGCAGGGTGCTGCTCGATCTTGAGCAAGAGGTTTCCTCGGTCGTCCAGACGACGACGTCGGGCATCGACTCGCCGACGATCCAACAGCGCCGCATCAAAACCAGCGTCGCCGTCAACAATGGCGAGGGCTTGGCATTGGGCGGCCTGATGCAGC